>Ga0315298_1001442_pt1 | contig 43469 bp, 30 predicted proteins | sample WHS_1_MG_FD_203077 | JGI IMG/M metagenome (GOLD analysis project Ga0315298, IMG submission 203077) | Extremophilic microbial mat communities from Washburn Hot Springs, YNP, Wyoming, USA - WHS_1_MG | ecosystem: Environmental > Aquatic > Thermal springs > Hot (42-90C) | place: USA: Wyoming... | reverse complement strand
TCCACCGCCCCGTCGTCGGCCCCTGTCCCGTCGCCGCCAGGCTTGGAGGTGCCCTCCCTTCTTCGCCAGTATCGGCGGCAACAAGGCCAACGAAACGGCTATGACCTCGGGCGGTTAACACCACCCGCTAGGTCGCTTGTCCTTTTAGCACAAACCGGACTTCGAGTCAACCCCCATTGCAAAACCACCCCTGCGCTTTACCGCTCTCAGCGCAAAGTATTAGACAACTCGGCACCAGCCCAGTTGCGAAGCGGACGCTGCCGGCAGAGAGCCTGTGCTTGACATGAAGGTCAAGATAGAAAGCTGTGGCGGCTGGTCTACTGCGCTGGTCTTGCGCCGCGCTCGGCTCCCGCCTGGCCCTCAGCGGCGGCCTTGGCGGCGTCAAGCATTTGCTGCAGATCCTCGTTGAGGGCGGCAAAGTCCAGCAATCGCTCCACGTTTGCGGCCCGTCGCAGCTCGCTGAGCATGTTTTCAGCCAGCCGATTTATCCGGTCCTGGCGGAGCATCTCGCGGACTTGCTCGTGCACTTCCTCGAATGGGGCCAGCCGCGCCGTCTGATAGGCATCCCGGCGCACTATTTCCCAACCCTTGCTTCCCTGAAACACCGGCGAAATGTCTCCATCCCTTTGAAGGGCGAAGGCAGCCTGCTGAAAGGGGTCCTGTCCACGCGCAATCCAGCCGAATAATCCGCCATTCTCCCGTCCGTAGGGGTCAATGGAATATTTCCGCGCGGCGTCGGCGAAAGTAATCTTCTCGCTCAATATCTCCTGGCGTATCCGCTCAGCGTCTTCTCTCTTTTCGACGCAGATGTGACTGACCAGCATCCTCTCAGGCTGACGGAACCGCTCGCGGTTGGCCTCGTAGAATTTAGCAACCTCTTCATCGGTGATACTCACCTTATCGGCCACCATCTTTTCAAGTTGTATTTCCATCCGACATTGGGCAGCCAGTTCCCGCATACTTATGCGTCGGTTGCTTAACCACTCGGCGAAACTTGTACTCGGAGGCAGAGAAGCCTGGACGCCCATCTGAACGCTCTTCATCCTGGCCACGATTTCTGCCGGCGTCACCTCAATGCCGCGCTTGCGGGCTTCGGCGTCAACGATGAGGTAATCAATTAGCTGTTGGAGCGTGCCGGCTCCGTAGCGAGCCAGGCACTCGCGCTGCAAGTCGCCGACGGTGATGGTTTTGCCGTCAACGCGTGCGGCGGCCTGGTCGGGCTTCAGTTCAGGCGCCGCCAAAGCGCCAGCAGTCCCTACAGCACCGACCACAACAACAAACGCTAACACGGCATGGACTCTGCTCATCATCTGTTGCTCCTTTGTGGCATCGCGACGCCACTGCTTCGAGGCGCCACGCGAAGCACCACGGTATTATCCTTCGTCAGTGTTGGGTACGCCCCAACTTTGACCGATAGCTCGACCAGCCGCCGCGCTATCTTATATGCACGGTCTGGCGGAGGATACTCAGGCCCGAAACGCGACGCCGGAATGATAACCGGTATCGCCGTCACGCTCCAGCCCCTACCCTCAGTATAGTTAAGCTCGAAAACTGCCGACTCCATACGTTCGCCTTGCCTCTGGTCGAATACGAAATTGCCCATGGAATATAGAATCGGAGCGCCCTGAAGGGCGGTCATGCCCTCAAGGACGTGGGGATGGTGGCCGAGTACGAGGCCCGCCCCCGCCTCTATGGCCGCCCGCGCCACCTGTCGCTGCCGCAGAGTCGGCACCGGGCGATATTCCTCACCCCAATGGAAAGAAACCACCAGCAGGTCCACCTTCCGCGCCACCGTTCTTATCTTCGCCGCGAACTTGGCCAGGTCCTGGCCAACCTTGCTATACGAGCCGTCCTCGAAGCTGAGGTCGGTAAAGGCCATGAAACCGATGGTGAGGCCTCCTGCCTGAAGATGGATGGGCCACCACGAGATGTTCTTTTGGGGTCGGGCGCCCACGTATCGCACGCCGCTGCGGGCGAGCACGTCCAAGGTGTCCAGGAAAGTTTGCCGGCCGCTGTTCATGATGTGGTTGTTGGCAACCGAGACGATGTCGAAGCCGCCATCTACCAACACTTTGACCGCGGATGGATGAGCACGGAAAATGCAATCGGTGGGGCTGTGGGCGCCTCTGCTAGATAGGGGCGATTCGAGGTTGCCGAAGGTAATATCGGCTCTGCGCAGCCTGTCGCGCACGCGGGCAAGGATACTGGCCGTGCCGTTTTTTTGAATGGCGCGAGCCACGCCGCGGTCGAGCATGATGTCGCCCACGGCTACCAGGGAAACACGCCGCGACGGAGCCGCCGCCGGGGTAACCAGTGCGGCGCCCATTACCAGCAACAGCGCCCGGACACCAAGTCGCCGCTTAGGTGTCATAGTACACCTCGGGCAAGCCGTGGCCGCTGCGGTCGGTGAAGTAGACCCGCGCCAGGCAAGGCCCACCGCAACTGTGCACGGCGGCGCAAAGCTCATTGCGACCCGGCTCGAGAGTGACCTCCCCGGAGCCGTCTTCGCTCTCAAGGTAAGGCGGTCGGTCGTTAGCCTGGGTGGAATCTTTGGCGAGCACTATCTGACCATTGAGCCACGCCCGCGCCTTGTGGGGTGTGACGAGATGAAGAACCGCATCGGTTCGTGACGGACTGACGACAAAAGTGCGCAAGGCAGCAGTCCCCTCTCGGCCCCGCAACAGTGACGTCAGGTCCATCTCGTGCCCAGCCGGTTCCCAGGCGAGCCATTGGGCTAGCCAGGGCGGGTTCTGGTCGAACTGCTCCGGGGTGAGCCTGGCAGCCTCCCAGCGCGGCCGCCGCACAAAGGCAATGGGCCGCGCACGCCCGCCGACGGTTATCTCAATCGCCGCATGGGCACCCATGGCCTCGCCAGGAATCACCGTCACCTCGTAAATACCGTCTACTTGGCGGACGTCAACTGTCCAGCCGGGGGGTTGCTTAACACCGACGCCCGCCGCCCCAATGACCAATGCCCGCTTGGGTCGGCCAGGGGTTGCCACTGGTGGGCCCAGGTAACGAAACCTCACCGACGCATCATCGGTCAGCCAAACCTCGTCGGGCCTGCGGCTCCACAGGTGTATGGCCTGTGCAGCCAAGCGATATACTTCTCGCGGGTCAGCCGAAGCACCCTCCTCGTCAACCACCCGCGGCGCGTCGGCGAAGTGTCGTGCCAATTCCTCGCCTATGGCACACACCCTGGAGGTCAGTTCACCGAGGTTGGCCGGCACTTCGAGATTGACCAGGCCCCAACCGGGTTTGATGGCCTCGCCCACAGGCTCGCGCCAGGCCCTTGGGATGGCCGAAGGGCCGCCGAGGATGCCCAATATGGCGCCCAGCCTGGCACCAGTGCAGTCCGTGTCCTGGCCACAGTTGACAGCTTTGAGCAGGGCATCACCGAAGTCCTGCCCATAGAGCCAGCCCAAAACGATAAAGGCAATGTTCATGGGTGCATGAGTGGGATGCTGGTGACCAAAGCCTGCAAGAACGCGCTCGCGGGCCTCCATCCAGTCTAGATTTCGCGCATGGCTATCGCGGACGACCTCGATGGCCCGAGCCGTGGCGCTCCACGGCGGTATGGCTGCCAGGCCGATGTCCAGGAGAGCGTCGCGGTCGGCCACCACAAAAGCAGCGCTCTCCACCGCCACCAAGAACAGTTCACCCCACACACCCTCGCCCCAGTGGTCTCGGATGGCGTCCCGCCAGGCGTACTCACAGGCCAGGTGAGGTGTGCCGGGCGCGATGCACGCCCAGATTTCCGAGCGGATTGGCGCCCCCATGCAGTCGCCGAACCAGTTGTCATAGCTGCCCGTGACCGGCGGCACCAGCCCCCGCCGGGCATTGAGCTGCGAGAAGCCGTATTCGCACCAAGGATATGCGTTATGTTCCAGCCACTCCTGGCTTAGCTGAGCGGGTGTCAGGCGGAGGCCATGAGTCTCAAGGGCGTGCAGCCAAATTAGCTGGAGGTCCAGGTCGTCATTAGGCGCCGGCTCCGTGGGTACGGGGTCGTAGAAGGTAAGCTCCAGTGGCCCAGGCTTGCCCTCATGCGGTCCGCCCAGCGTGCCGCCAATGTTCTTGCCCAACCAGCAGGCGTAGACTTTTTCCAGATAGGTTTGCCTTCCGAGCTTCGACATGCGCCGTTCTCCAAGTCCTCTGATAACACTAACACCCAGCGGGGCCGATTGGGTCTGCCGATGTCGTTTTAGGCATGGGAATCACTCCACCATCACCATCGCGCACGAACACCCTGCCCGTACCGCACCACCTTCCGCGACGACATCGAAGCATTTCCTCAGGCGCCGACCAGGTGCACGGCGGCTTCCCGTGCTTTAGCGATGATTTCGCCTTCGTCGAGGCTGGTAAGCTGCCGGTCGCGCAGCACGACGCTCCCCTCGATGACGACGTCCCGCACATCGTCGGCGCGAGCTGCGTAGACCAAGTGGCTGATGGGATTGTGCAGAGGCTGCAAGTGGGGACGCCAAGGATCAATGACGACGATGTCTGCTTTCTTGCCGGGTGCAAGAGTGCCTATCTGGTGGTCAAGGCCCAGGGCGGCTGCCGACCCGCGGGTGGCCATCGCCAGCATCTCCACCGCACTCACCACTTCGGGATTGCCCGCATGCCCCTTGGCAATGACCGCACCCACCATCATTTCCTCAAACATGTCCAGGTTGTTGTTAGAGGCCGCGCCGTCAGTGCCAAGGCCTAGGCACGCGCCGGCCCGAAGCAGGTCCGCGACTCTGGCGAAGCCGCTGGCCAGCTTCATGTTACTGGTGGGGCAGTGAGCGATGCCTACCTGGCGTTCGGTCAAGATGGCTATGTCCTCGTCGGTGAGGTGGACACAATGACAGGCCACCGTGGGCACGTCGAAGAAGCCGAGCTGGGCGAGATGCCCAACAGGGGTGGTGCCGTGGTCGGCCAGCGAGTCGGTCACTTCCCTCTCCGTCTCGGCCACGTGAATGTGTAACCGCACGCCCAGCTCCGCGGCCGCTTCTGCGGTTCGCACCAGTAGCTCATCCGGACACGAGTAGGGGGCATGGGGCGCCAGCATTGGCACCAGACGGGGATGAGCACGCTCCTTTAGGGCCGCCGTGAATTCGACGGCCTGTTGGAAAATCTCGTCAGCCCCCGGTATCAATCCTATCAGCACGCCTGAGACGCAAGCGCGGATGCCAGCGTCAAGAGCCGCATCAGCCACGGCATCGAAGTAATGGTACATGTCGTTGAAGGTGGTCACGCCGCCGCGGATCATCTCCACGATGCCCAGCATGGCGCCCCAGTAGACGTCTTCGCGCCTGAGCCGCATCTCGGCGGGCCAGATTTTTCCGCCCAGCCACTCCTCTAAAGCCAGGTCATCCGCGTAGCCGCGCAGCAAGGTCATGGACACATGAGTGTGGGCGTTGACCAAGCCCGGCAACACCAGGCATCCCGTCGCGTCCAACACCTCCTCCCCCTGCCCCGGGGGGGCGTCAGAGGCGGCGCCCACGTAGGTAATCTCCCCGCCCTCCACTACCACCACGCCGTCGGCTATTGTCGCACCCGGCGGGTCCATTGGCAGAACAAGACCGTGCTCAATGCGCAAACGACCCATCGAAAGAATCCTCCGGGGAAGTAGGCCGGCGGATTATATCAGCGCCAGGCCCTTTCGTCACGCATTCGCGCGGCGAGCTGATTGACGCTTGGCACCTTGGCACCTATAATGCCGGCCAGATGGCCGCCGCCTTCAGGGGCGGCCGCTGATGATTATGCGCTATGCCGGCCTGTCGAGGCTGCGAAAACGCCTGCCGGTGCGTTGCTTGTTGAACGCTCCCGCCCCTGAAGGCACGGGCGAGACCGTGCTGGGAGTCGTCAGTGGCGAGATCGTGCTGCGGCCCGCGGGGCGCACCATCATCGCCCAGGGCAGACTTGTGGCCACGGTGGAGTTGGCTTGTGCCCGGTGTCTGCGGCCCCATCCGGTTGTGTTGGACGTGCCGGTGGCTCGGGAATGCTGCCTCAAGCAGATTGACGATCCCGAGGCCTACCAAGAGCCTGATGACGACCTACCACCGATACCGATACTTAGGGGCGATGAGATTGACTTGAGCGAACTGGTGCGCCAGCTCGTCATCGTGAATACGCCCCCGCGGAGCCTTTGCCGGCCCGACTGCAAGGGGCTTTGCGACCAGTGTGGAGCCGACCTCAATGAGGGGCCCTGCGAATGCGAGCAAGAGACCACAGATCCAAGGCTCGCGCCCCTCAAGTCGCTCCTGAAAGAGACCTAAACAACAGACCTTCGCAGCGCAAGCCGAGGGAGAGTAGCTTCTTGGCTGGATTGAGGCGCAATAACAAAGAGGAGGTAGTACCAGCGTGGCCCTTCCAAAGAGAAGACATTCCCGCGCTCGGGTGGGCAACCGGCGATGGCGGTACCGGGCGCGAAGCCTGACCCTGGCCAACTGCCCCCAGTGCGGCGCAACCATTCTGGCCCACAACGCTTGCCGTAAGTGCGGTTACTACGGCGACCAGAAGGTTGATCATACCGTCAAGGAAAAACAAAAGACCTAGCGGCGAGCCGTGAGCGACCATTCTCGCCTTGTCATAGCTCTGGATGCCATGGGTGGCGACCACGCCCCTGCCGAGACGGTGAGGGGCGCAGTGGCGGCTGCCGAAGCCGGCGCCCGCGTGGCAGTGGTGGGCGATCCTGCCCGCCTAAAGCCCTTCCTTCCTCGACGGGAGTTCGACGGCCTCGTTGTGGTGCCAGCGGCATCGGTGGTGGAGATGGACGAGCCACCAGCCCACGCCCTGCGCCACAAGCGGGACAGCTCCATGGCCGTGGCCGTGCGGATGGTGGCTCAGGGGGAGGCGGCAGGTGCCGTTTCCGCAGGTAACAGCGGGGCTTTCATGGCCTTCGCCATGACGAGCCTGGCCCGCATCCCTGGCATTGACCGGCCCGCCATTGCAACCACCCTGCCGACGCCCGTGGGGCCTCGCATCGCCCTCGACGTGGGAGCCAATGTAGATTGCAAACCCGAACACCTGCTCCAATTCGCCGTCCTAGGCTCGGTCTATGCCGAACACGTCTTGGGCATCCATGCCCCCAAGGTCGGCTTGCTCAACATCGGCGAGGAGAAAGCCAAGGGCAACGACCTGACGCATGCGGCCTATGCTCTGCTTGAGCGGGCGCCGTTGAATTTCATCGGCTTCGTCGAGGGCAACCACATCTTCGACGGGAGGGCTGACGTGGTCGTCTGCGACGGCTTCGTGGGCAACGTCCTGCTCAAGGCCAGCGAGGGAGTGGCCCACCTGCTCATGTCCGAACTCAAAGATGCCATCAGTAGCAGCCTTCTAGCGAAGGTAGGCATGGTCTTCCTGTACCCAGCGCTTCGAAGAATGAAGCATCGCTACGACTATGCTTCCTATGGCGGCGCGTTGCTGCTGGGGGTGGGTGGGATAGCTGTGGTATGCCACGGGCGCAGCAACGCCAAGGCCATAGCCAATGCCATCAAGGTGGCGGAGCAAGCGGCGCGGGCAGGCGTGATTGAAGCAGTTGCCAAGGCCTGTGCGCGGCTGCACGACCTCGCCCCCGACCAAGTGTAGTTGGGGGCGTGACGGGCAGCGCTGCCGGAACGCCAGTGGCCGAAGCCTTCTCGCCACCTGGCCCCAATCGCTAGGGCGGAGCGACGCAGTCATGACGTTGAGGGGAGCTACCATCACAGGAGTGGGCAGCTATCTGCCCGAGCGCGTGCTCACCAACTTCGACTTGGAGAAAATGGTGGACACGAGCGACGAGTGGATTGTGAGTCACACGGGCATTCGGGAGCGGCGGATTGCCAGGGACGACCAGGCCACCTCAGACCTGGCCTACGAGGCAGCAGTCCGAGCCTTGGCTGATGCTGGCCGCTCGCCGCAGGACGTGGACTTCATCGTCGTCTGCACGATAACGGGTGACTACATTTTCCCAGCCACGGCCAACCTGCTGCAGCACCGCTTGGGCTGCGAGAAGGCAGCGGGTTTCGACCTGGTCAGCGGCTGCACGGGCTTCAATCTCGGCGTGACGTCGGGCGCCGCCCTGGTCCAGGCGGGCCATTACGACTGTGTGCTGGTCATCGCAGCCGAAACGCTCACGCGCCTGACCAACTGGGAAGACCGTTCGACTTGTGTGCTCTTCGGCGATGGCGCCGGGGCCGTCGTCCTCGAACCGTGCGAACGCGGCCAGGGGCTCCTCGGCTACGCTAACGTCAGCCAGGGCGAATACGCTGACTTGCTCATTACGCCAGCGGGCGGCTCACGCAAACCTCTTGACGAAGAGGCTCTCCGCAACCACGAAAACAAAGTCCACATGCAGGGCCACGACATTTACAAGATTTCCGTGCGCGGCGTGCCCATGATTTGCGAAAAAGCTCTTGCCAACGCCGGCGTTTCACCCGCCGACATTGATTGGGTCATCATCCACCAGGCCAACAAGCGCATCATTGAAGCCGCTGCCCAGCGGTTCGGATGGCCTATGGAGCGAGTGCCCCTGACCATAGAAAAGTACGGCAACAGCTCAGCAGCCACGGTGCCTATCACCCTGGACGAGGTTTACCGCCAGGGCAAGATAAAGCCAGGCCACAACGTGCTTTTCGTCGGCTTTGGAGCAGGCTTCGCGCTGGCGGCTGCCGTCTTCCGGTGGACGAAGCAGCCGCCGACGACTTCGTGACGGAACGGGTAGCGGAAGGTCGGGCGGTTATGGCCACAGGAACAACTGTGCTTGACCGAGCGGCGCCGTTGGCTGCACAATGAAGCTACTGGCGCCAAGGGCGCCGGGGAGCATTCCTCTCCCTGTTCCGGCACCGCAACGAATCAAAATAAGGGGGTTGATTCCGATAATCTTCGACCCAACTGAAGAGCAGCAGGCCATAGTTGAGCACGTGCGGGAGTTCTGCGAGGACGTGCTCATTCCGCGAGCTGAGGAGACCGACCGGGCCGGCCTGTGGCCTGAAGACAACGTCCGCAAGCTCGGCGAACTAGACCTCATGGGCATCACCGTGCCGGAAGAATACGGCGGCCTCGGCATGGACACCGTCACCTGGACCCTTGTCGCCGAGGAGCTGTCCAGGGCATGCACCACCACCGGCGCGGTCTTTGGCGCCCACATCCTCTGTGTCGAGCCGCTACTCCTCTTCGGCACCGAAGAACAAAAGCAAAAGTATCTCGTGCCTCTCGCCAAGGGCGAATGGATAGGTGCCTTCGGCCTCACCGAGCCCAATGCAGGCTCCGACGCCGGAAACGTCCAGACCCGCGCCGACCGCGACGGCGACCACTACGTGCTCAACGGCACCAAGATCTTCATCACCAACGGCGGCGAGGCCCACGTCTACGTCATCATCGCCAACATTGAGCCGGAAAAAGGCCCGCGCGGCATGACGGCCTTCATCGTCGAGAAGGGCACGCCAGGCTTCGAATTCGGCAAGAACGAAAAGAAAATGGCCTACGGCTCCCTGCCCAATCGGGAGCTTATCTTCCGCGAGTGCCGGGTGCCCGCGGAGAACGTCCTCGGCGGCGAACGGCGAGGGTTCCGGGTGGCCATGCGCACTCTCGCCATGGGCCGCATCGGCATGGGTATCGGCGCTGTCGGCCTGGCCCGCGCTGCCTTCGAGGCTGCTCTTCCCTACACCAAGCAGCGCCAGCAGTTCGGCCAAGCCATCGCAAACTTCCAGCTCGTCCAGGCCCATTTGGCAGACATGGCCACGGAAATCGAGGCCGCGCGTCTGCTTTGTCTCAAGGCCGCCTATCTCAAAGACCAGGGCCGGGAATTCGACAAGGAAGCTGCCATGGCAAAGGTTTACGCCTCGGAGATGGTCACCCGCGTAACCTCCAAGGCTGTCCAACTCCTCGGCGGATACGGTTACATCCAAGACTTTCCGGTGGAGCGGTACTATCGGGAGGCCAAGCTCTTCGAAATAGTGGAGGGCACCAGCGAAATCCAGCGCCTGGTTATAGCCAGAGCGCTGCTCAAGGAAGCCTAGCGGCCAAACCTTCGACAGCCGGCCCCGACGCCCAGTGCCGACGGCCAGCCGTGGGCGGCAAGCCGGATGAGCAAGCGAGGATAGGAACGTGCACATAGTCGTCTGCGTCAAGCAAGTGCCGGATACCACCGATGTGCGCATAGACCCCGAAACAAACGCGCTGATACGCGATGGCGTGGCCTCGATTCTGAATCCCTTCGACGAAAACGCCATCGAGACGGCCCTGCAGCTTAGGGAGAAGCACGGGGGCAAGGTCAGCGTCCTCAGCATGGGGCCGCCGCAGGCCGTCGAAGTGCTGCGTCATGCCCTCGCCATGGGAGCCGACGAGGCCTACCTCATCAGCGACCCGGCCCTCCGCGGCAGCGACACTCTGGCCACCTCCTACACGCTGGCCGAAGCCATACGGTACTTGGGCGACTTCGACATGGTCATCTGCGGCAAGCAAGCTATTGACGGCGACACAGCGCAGGTGGGACCGGGCATAGCCGAGCGCCTAAACATCCCCCAAGTCACTCTCGCTGTAGGCGTGGAAGTTGACGGGCGCAAGGTCCGAGTGACGCGCCTGCTGGATGTTGCCAACGAGGTCGTCGAAGTGCGCATGCCTGTGCTCATAACGGTAGTGAAACAGATAAACGAGCCGCGCCACCCACCCATGAAGGGCGTGCTGCGAGCAAAAAAGGCCCAAATACCTGTGCTGACCGCCGCAGACCTAAACCTCGACTCCAAGCAGATTGGCTTCGCCGGCTCACCCACCTGGGTTTGGAAGGTCTTTACGCCCCCGCGGCGGCAGCGGGGCGAGATGATCGAGGGCGACCTGCAGCACAAGATTGACGCCCTCGTGGAGAAAATACTCTCCTTGGGCATCGTGAGCAGGTCCAACTAAGCACAAGCATACACGCTCTGTGGGCCAGCAACCTTCACTCCAAGCAACTACCGGAGAGATGTGTCGTGATTAGGGTAGACACAGACAAGTGCAACGGCTGCGGGCTGTGCGTGCGCGCTTGCCCGTACGGTGCCATAGACCTCCAGGACGGCGTAGCTGTCATCAACGAGCTTTGCAACCTGTGCGGGGCGTGTGCTCAGGCATGTGTGGCCGGCGCCATCGTCCTCAGTCTACCGACCATCGAAGAGATTGATACATCGCAGTGGCGCGGCGTCTGGGTTATCGCCGAACGCGGGTCGGGCGGCGTCACTAAGAGCACCTTAGAGCTCCTCGGAGAAGGCCGCAAGCTGGCCGACGACCTCGGCGTCACCCTCGAAGCCGTCCTCCTCGGCGACCACGTCCAGCAAGACGCCCTCCTGCTCATTCACCACGGCGCGGACCGAGTCTACGTCGCCGAGCATCCAACCCTTGCCCGCTACCGGACAGAACCCTACGTCAATGTCCTAACCGGCCTCATCCGCGACAAGAAGCCAGAAATTGTCCTGATTTCGGCCACGCCCCAAGGGCGCGACTTAGGCCCGCGCCTCGCTGCTCGCATCCGCGCTGGCCTCACCGCTGACTGCACGGGCCTGTCCATCAATCGCGAACAGAGGCTCCTGGAGCAGACCCGCCCGGCTTTCGGGGGCAATATAATGGCCACCATCCTTTGCCGCCAGGCCCGCCCCCAGATGGCCACCGTGCGGCCCAATGTCTTCCGCAAGCCCGAACCCGACCCTAACCGCACCGGTGAAGTGGTCAAAATACCCGTCAATCTCGACGAGCGCGCCATCCTCTGCAAGATTGTCGAGGTCGTCGAGCACCCCAGTGACGAGCGTGACAACCTCGTTGATGCCCAGATTATCGTCTCCGGCGGTCGCGGCCTCGGAAAACCCGAAAACTTTCGGCTTGTCCGCGACCTGGCCGAGGTTCTTGGCGCCGCCGTGGGGGCCTCCCGTGCAACCGTGGACGCCGGCTGGATCGCCCCCCACCACCAGGTCGGCCAGACCGGCAAAACCGTCCAGCCAAAGCTTTACATCGCCTGCGGCATTTCCGGCGCCGTCCAGCACCTCGCCGGCATGCAGAACTCAGAGGTCATCATCGCCATCAATAAAGACCCCCATGCGCCCATCTTCGACGTGGCTACCTACGGCGTCGTCGGCGATGTACTGGAGGTTCTCCCAGCACTCACGGAAAGCCTCAAGAAGGCACTCTCCTGAGAAGGTTTCGCGACCTGTCCGTCGGAGGGAGGCTTGCGATGCCAGGCAAGGTGGCCTTTCTTTTCCCAGGCCAGGGCAGTCAGTACGTCGGGATGGCCCGGGACCTGTACGAACACTCTCCCGCAGCCCGCGAAAGGCTCGAAACACTCCAGGAAGCCGTGGGCTTTCCCCTGCTGGCGGTCATGTTCGAGGGACCCGAGGAAGTTTTGACCGCCACCGAGAACGCTCAGCCCGCCATCTTGTCTCACTCCCTGGCCGTCCTGGCCGCCTGGGAGGAACGCGGCGACTGCCCCCGCGCCTGCGCCGTCGCCGGCCATAGCCTGGGGGAATATTCGGCCCTAGTAGCCGCAGGTGCCCTGGCGCCCGAAGATGCTGTCCGGCTCGTGCGAGTGCGCGGCGAGCTGATGGCACGTGTCGGGGAAAAGCGCCCCGGTTCCATGGCGGCCGTAATAGGCATGGAGGCCGAAGCTCTTGCTCAGGTCCTGGCCGGCATTACCGAGGGGACTGTCGTCATCGCCAACCACAACTGCCCAGGCCAACTTGTCATCTCTGGCGACCCACCCGCCGTCCAGGCCGCCGCGAAAGCCGCGAAAGCAGCCGGCGCCAAGAGCATCATCCCCCTGAGAGTGTCAGGGGCCTTCCACTCCCCCCTCATGCAGCCCTCAGCGGAAGAATTCGCCGCCCACCTAGCCACCGTGCCCTTCTGGGACGCCCAGGTGCCGGTGTATTGCAACACCGACGCCGCGCCCCACACCGCGGCCGAGGAGCTTCGTCAGGCCGCCCTCCGGCAACTGACCGGCCCCGTGCTCTGGCAGAACTCCGTGGAGCGAATGGCCGCTGACGGCGTAGAAGAATTCATCGAAGTCGGCCCCAAAGAAGTCCTCACCAACCTGGTCAAGAGGATACTGCCGGGGGCCAAGGCGCGGGCCGTCAGTTCCTGGCACCAACTTGCAGCAGAGACATAACGCCGGCCTGACACCCTCTTGCGAGCATCCTCGCACAGGCGCCAAAGCCCTGCAGGACTTCCGGCCCACGAAGCGAATCCTCTCGCCGCATTGACCCTACACGGAGGAGGAATTAGCTATCGTGCCACCGCTCGCTTACCTGGCAGCGTCTGTAATCTCATCGCTGGCCAGTGGACTTAACTTCGAACTCGAAAGCCCCATGGAGGTCAGGCACGCCGCCAACATCGAGCTTTTCCGCGTGGCCGGCGGGTATTTGTCAGGCCAAAGCCTTTGGGACCCATATTTCTATCTGCGCTTACCCAAAGAAGGCATAGACGTTTCTGAGCTTCACTTCCTGACGGCGCGGATATATTCGTCGGCCGAGGCAGATGTGCTCGATGTTTACTACCAGCATCCAAACGGCCACTGGGGCCTCGGTGCGACCTTGCCCATCAAGCGCGGCTGGGCCACTTACCGCGCCGACCTGCGCCAGGCCGAGTGGCATGAAGGCAGCGGCCCCGAGGGCAGGCAATGGGGCGGGCCATCGCGACGCATCATCAGCTTCCGCCTGGATCCGGGAAATCAGGAGGGACGCTGGCTCCTCGTTGACAGCGTGCGGTTGACGCGCGACCCAACCGGCCCGCTCGGCGTCGAGACCGAGCCGCGCGGCAGAGCACTCAATCTCCGAATTGCCGCCCCTAAGCGCGTCTTGGCAGGCCAGCCAATCCGCATCGAGTTTCAGTGTCAAGTCGAACCGCCTCCGGGCCTAAGACAGGGGACGGTGCTTCTGCGCCTCATGAAAGGCCGCACCCCCGTCCACGCTCACATCGCGCCCGTAGATCTGACCCAAGGCCGTGTCTCGGTGGCCCACGAATTTCGGCCTTCGCGCTACAGCTTCGGCGGCAACTACTCTCTCGACGCCTGCATATTGGAACTGGATGCTGACGAGCAGGCTGTAGCCCAGGTAAGCGTGCAAAATCCAAGGGTGGGCAAAGTGAAACCGGCACAAACCAAAGTGGCTATCTATCGCGGAGAACCGGCACTCTACCTCAACGGCAAGCCAATTCCGCTCATTACCTACCTTCACTACGGAGGCGAAACCGGAACGCTTCACAAGCAAGCCGCCGGCGCAGGGCTGAAAATATACACCGACTGGTTCGGTGCCTCTACTGCCGGCAACCTCGGCCAAATCGCCCCAGGTGTCTACGACTACGGCTACTTCGATTCGTACTTCGAGACGGTCCTCGAGGCCGTGCCCGACGCTTATTTCCTTCCACACATCGGCGTCACGGCCCCAGCTTGGTGGCAGCGCGAACACCCGGAAGAGCTTTGCCTCTTCTCCGACGGCAGCCGTGGCCCGTCGTCCCTTTTCTCCCGCCGGTGGATGGAAGAAATGGCTGCGGACCTCAAACGGCTGATCAAACACCTGCGCCAGGCTCCGTACGCCGACCGCATACTGGGCTACATTTTCTACAGCGGCTACACGGCGGAATGGCAGATGTGGGCCACCTGGCAGGATGCCTCAGACGACTTCAGCGAGCCGGCCCTCGCCGCCTTCCGCGACTGGCTTCGCCGCCGCTATAAGACCGACGAAGCCCTTCAGGGTGCGTGGAATCTTCCCAACGCCACTTTAGACAGCGCCCAAATCCCACCTCACGACCAGCAACGCCGCGACACACCCTTCCTGCGCGACCCGGCACGCGACAAACCCGTCATTGACTATCTTGAATTCACCAGCGACGGCGTGGCCGACGCTATAATCTACTTCGCGCGGGCAGCCGAAGAGGCCTGCGATGGCCAGCAGGTCGTCGGCACCTACTACGGCTACATGGCCGCCCACGGTGCTCGCCAGCCCATCTGCGGCCACAATGCCCTCGCCAAAGTGCTCCAATGCCCCCATATAGATTTTCTGATGAGCCCGAACATGTACGCCCACCGCGAACTGGGCGGCACCAGTACCTTCATGACCGCCACCGAATCCGTCAAGCTCCACGGAAAGCTGTGGATTGATGAATCCGATCTGCGCACGTACCTGTCTGACCCCTCCTCAGGCTATGGCCGCACAGAAACCGCAGAAGAAACGGTCGCTGTAACGTGGCGCGAATTTAGCAACGTCCTTACCCGGCACGTGGCCGTGTCCTGGTTTGACATGAGCGGGGGATGGTTCTCGGACAAGCCGATGTGGGACATGTACGCCCACCAGCTCGGCGTCGCCCAGGAGGCCTTCGCTCGCCGTCAGCCCTTCCACGGCGACGTAGCAGTCTTTACCGACGAGCGTAGCCAGCCGTGCTTCGGGTTCTCCAATCTCAACGCCGATGCACTCACCTGGACCATTGCTCGTATGCCCGAAGTGGGTGCCACGTGGGACTTCTATCTGCTCTCCGACCTCCGCCGCCCGGACCTGCCGGCCTACAAACTATACGTGCTCCTCAACGCCGTCCGGCTGGACGAAGCAACGCGCCAAGCACTCATGGCTAGGGCCGCCCGCGACGGGGCAACAGTCTGGCTATTCTACGCGCCTGGGTACGTGGGCGACGCGGGCCTTGACCCAGCAGGCATCCAAAAAGCAACTGGGATGCAAGTGGAAATCCAGGCCGACGGCGGCTCGGCTGCCTACACAATCCAGCCGGGCAGTTTTCTGGCGGCGCAACTGGACCCTGCCACTGCCCTAGGGCCACAATCTAAGCTCGCGCCCAGGCCGGTCATCGTGGACGAGACAGCGGAAGTCCTGGCAAGGTTCATTGACGGCGGGGTGGCCATGGCCCGCAAGCGCCTCGGCGGCGTGCCGGTAGTATACTGCGCCTCGGTGAGTGCGCCCGTGGAGGTTTGGCGGGAGCTGGCGCGAGCCGCCGGCGCCCACATCTGGTGCGAAACCGGCGACGGCTTCTACACCGACGGCCGATACCTTGCGGTCCATGCAGCCAGCGCCGGCGAGAAAACAATCCGCCTGCCGTGGCCACGTCGTGTGGTGGACGTTATCCGCCGAGCCACTATCGCCGACCGCACCCAGGAAATCCGGCGCACGATGGCCCGCGGCGAAACCATGCTGGTCAGGCTCGACTAAAAGGGGCTTGGCGCGGAGCCGTCCGCAGGCTTGCCACGAAGGAGGGCATCAGATGTCTCACTGCAACACCTCTGGCAAAATCGTGGTGGCTGTGGTCACCGGTGGCCATCCCTTCGACGTGCCGGCCTTCCATCGGGCCTTCCGCAGCATACCCGGTGTTGATTGGTATCCCCAGCACATGGAAGATTTTGTTACAGACGTCGCCGGCGTCCGCGACAGTTACGATGTCGTGGTCTTTTACAACTTCCACCAGGGCACGCCTACCGGCCAGGGGCCGTGGCATGAGCAGAAAATGAAGGAAGCGTTAGAAAAGCTGGGCACTACAACCCAGGGCATTCTCGTTCTTCACCACGCCATTCTCGCTTTTCCCAAGTGGAGCTTCTGGTCCGACCTGGTTGGCATCCGCGACCGCCGAATTTTTGGGTACTTCTTCGATCAACAAATCCGCGTTGAGATTGCCAACCTGAACCATCCCATCACCCATGAGCTTGAACCGTGGGAAATGATTGACGAGACCTACACAATGCCCGACGCCGGCGAAGACTGTGAAGTCCTGCTGACCGTTGACCATCCGAACAGCATGAAAACCGTCGCATGGACACGCACCTTCGGCCAGGCGCCTGTTTTCTGCCTTCAGTTGGGTCATGGCGCAAGCGCCTTCGACCACCCGATGTTTCGGGAAATCCTGGCGCGTGGCATCCGATGGCTCGCCGGGCGCTTGAGTTAGGGGTCAGAGAAATCCCGCGTCATGAATCGGAGGGTTTTCCTGCAAGCCATGGGCACCGCAATTCTCGCGGGCCGCCTTGTCTCCGCAGCGGCGGCGGCTAACCCGCCAGACGAAGAGCCGAGAGATGATGCGCCAATGCCCCAAACCGTCCGCTTTCGCGTCTTCTGGACATGGGACCACTCCACCACCTGGGCACTGAACCGGCCCGGCGGGCATGACTTTGGCGCATCCAACGACTACGGTCGCACACCTGAGACTTTCGTTGCTGACTACACCTGTCTGTTGCGCTGGGCTGGGCGCCACGGCATTGATGCCGTGGTAGTTTGGGGCCTACTTCGCGACCGCCATGGGGGCGTCGAGGTGGCCAAGCGGCTTTGCGATGTCGCTCACGAGAGCGGCGTCAAGCTTCTGGCGGGCGTCGGCCTCAACGCCTACGGGGGTGTGTACTATGAGGGCGACTCGCCTTGGTCCCTGGAGAATCACTTGAAGGCCCACCCCGACTTGTACGGCCTGCGCTCGCCCGACGGCCCGCCAATGATTTACGACTTCGGCTTGGCAGGGGCCAAGCCCACCCATCACGCCTGTCCCTCGCGGCCGGAAAACCAGGACTTTGCCCAAGAATCGCTGCGCTGGCTCTTCGAAACGCTTCCCCTGGACGGCGTACAAATGGAGACCGGCGACACCGGCGTCTGCCAGTGCAGACTTTGCCAGGAGCGGCGGCGCTATCCCGTCTCCGGCTTCTCCCTGGAGGACATGGCACTCATGTACCCCTTGGCCGCCGACGCTATCCGCTCCGTCAGGCCGGAGGCCACCATCATTGCCGAGACCTACTCGCATCCGGAGCCTTATTCCGGCCCCGCAGCGGCTCCGGACTTCGGCCAGGGTGCCCCGCCCTGGCTCGCCGAATGCGTCGCGGCATTTCCGGAGCGAATCATGGTCAACTGGGTGTGCGATGCCTTTGTCGCACCGCGAAATGAGCGCCCCTGGACCGACGCCGGCCGCCCCCCTGCCGGCGGGGATCGTCTGCATATTATGCGCGCCCATTTCGGCACCTTCTGGCACCGCTACCGAGACGAACTATGTATTGATTGGATTTCCGACATGGTCACCAAAAGCCTGGCGCACGGCTTTGGAGGCATCTCTATCTTTGGCGAAAGCTCCCCCTTCCACACAGGCAGCGAACTCAACTACCTAGCCTTCGCCGACTACGGCTCCGAGGCGAATCCCGACGCCGACGTACATTCTTTCCTCCAGCGTGTGGCGGCGCCCCTTCTCGGCGGTCCTGACCTGGCTGAGGAGTATCTTCGCATCGCCCGCCTCATTGACAAGCGCGAGGAAATACCGGCCGCCTTGAGGCGCATCCGTCAAATCGCAGCAACCCTGGACGGCCGGCCGGCTGAGCGCTGGACCTGGCTTGCCAACTTCCTGGCATCCTTCATCTACCCTGAGCCCCCGATAGATGCCGCCTAGACCAGTGCTGCCTGGCTGGGCGAGGACGCGCTGCTGCAAAAGAGCATACGCTTGGGCAAGGAGGGTGTACCCGACAGATGACCTGGTGGGCAATGAGTGCGCTGGCGTGGCTGTCGTGGTGCTGGGCCGCCACGTCCTGGGAGCTATTTCCTTCCGGTGAAGGCTTTTACAACTACGCCCCCTGCGCCATAGAGGACGGTCGTGTCCATCACTTCTGGTGGTGCCAGAACACCGACCCCCACCAGGTGGTAGACCATATCTACTATCGGCGCTACGAGTTTGAGGAGAACCGCTGGACGCCCCGCGAGCTGGCCCTTGCCCCCGGCAAGCCCGGTCAGTGGGACAGCCTGCACGTCTGCGATCCGGCCGTTGTAAAAGGCGAGTTCCACTACCGAGGCACCGACTACGCCTGGCTCCTCTTCTACCTGGGCACCCACGACGCAGCCTGCAAGCACAACCAGATTGGCATCGCCCTCGCCCACGACCCCGCAGGGCCATGGATGCGCTTCGCCGGCAACCCCGTCGTCAAAGCCAGCGCTTCTACCTGGGGCGTCGGCCAGCCCTCGGTGGTGAGCCTGGACCGCCGCAGCCGCCTGCTCTTGTTCTACACGCGCCAGGAGGACGATCTCTCGACGCACACGTACCTGAGCGAGCTGGACCTCAGCTACATGGACAACCCCACCATAACCCCACCAATACGGGTGCCGACCGACGGCCTGGCCGAGCAGCCCGGGGCGACGGGAGTCGTCCTCAACAACGCCGACTTCGCCCTCGACCCTGCAGGAGAAATCGTCTATATGGTGCGGCCCCTGCATCCGAATGCTTTCGCCATGGATGGAAAGCTGCCGGGCATTTCCTCGCATCTTGAGCTAGCGCGTATCCAAGCTGCAGACCTGCGGGCAGGCAAGGGAAGGTGGGAGAGGGTAGCCGTCATCGGCCCGCAGGAGACAGGCTTCGCGCACAATCACAATGCCGCCATCGCGCGCGATCCTTACGGTTATCTGCCCAACCCGAAGCACTTGCGAATCAACCTGACGGTGGCAGCACGCGGGCCTGAGCCGCTCTGGTCTTACACGCTCCACGGGATTGTGCTAGAATTGCATTAGTCGGCCAGCACGGCCTCCCGCGCCCCGGATCGGCGAGACGGTGACACCGCATGGCCCAGGCCTCGCCTTCCCTCAGGCCAGCAGTCCGGGGCCTGGTGCTGGCGGTCGGGGCGGCGATGGCGGCAGCGCTGTGCTTCTTCGTGGTACGGAGCGAGGTCGCCTACCGCAGCGCCGATTTGGCCGCCAGCTCCCTTCCGGTTGCCGCCTTTTTCACGCTGCTGCTGATGCTCGCCCTGCGGCCGCTGCTGGGGGCGGTTGGGGTGCGGGTCAGGCCCCAGGACCTCCTGCTCATCTACGTGATGCTCGCCACGACTGTCGGCCTTTCGAGCCTCGGCTTCGCCCAGTCCCTCATCATCCAGCTTCCGGCTCCGGCCTACCGGGCGACGGCAGAGAATCGCTGGGCCGAGGCGGTCGCCGGAGCGCCGAGCTGGGTCGTGCCGAGGGATCCGCGTGTTCTGCGCGGCTTTTACATGGGCGGCGACCTGTGGCGGCCGGAGGTCATCGGCGCCTGGGTCCCGAGCCTCACGGCCTGGGGGCTGATGCTCGCGGCCCTCACCGGCGCCATGCTGTCCCTCGCCTGGCTCCTGCAGCGGCGGTTTATTGATGAGGAGCGCCTCGTCTTCCCTCTCGCCGTCGTGCCCGTCGAGGTGAGCGGGCTCGGGGCGGCCAGGGTGACGGCGAGCCGCCTGTTCTGGATTGGCCTCGGGCTGGCGGTCGCGCTCCAGGCCCTCAACGCGGTGCGGCAGGAGGCGCCGTGGGTGCCGGCCCTGCGCGTCCTGCCCACGGACCTGGCGCCCCGCCTTGCCTCGCCTCCATGGAACGCCGTGGGCAGCTTCTGGATAGCCCTCTACCCGTCGGCAATAGGGTTAGGCTACCTGCTGCCGACCGACACGTCACTGTCGTGCTGGGCGTGGCAGCTACTGGTCAAGGCCGAGTACGTCTTCAGCGGCGCGGTGGGCACAGCGAGCCTAGGCTGGCCGCTGCAGGGGGAGCAGGCCCAGGGGGCGATGCTGACGCTGGCGGTGCTAGCCCTCTGGCCGAGGCGGGGCCGGCCCGTGGGGGGCGCCGGCCTGGATACGGCGCTCGTGGCCCTGGGGGCGTGTTTTGCGGCGCTGGCGGTCTTCGGGTCGGCTCTGGGGCTGAAGCCAGCGCACGCCGCCGCGTTCTTCACGCTCTACTTCGCGGGGATGATTGCCGTGACATACCTGCGGGCGCACGTTGGGCCGATGTGGAATCCGGGCACGGACGTGGCCTGGCTGCTGATGGCGCCGACGGGCTCGCGGGCCTTCGGCCGACGGGAGCTGGCCGCCTTGGCCTGGCTGCGGTGGTTCAGCTACGGCGACTGCCGCGGGGCGCCCATGCCGACGCAACTGGAGGCGCTGAAGATCGGGCGCGTGGTGGGCTGGCCGCCCGGGCAGACGGTCCTGGCTCTCGCCCTTGCCTTAGCGGCGGCTATCCCGGCCAGCCTCCTATCCGTCCTCGACACCTACTACCGCTACGGGGCGGACACCGCAAGGGTTGACACCTGGCGCACAGGCCGGGGCGACCTGCCCTACCAGGTCCTCGCCGGGTGGCTGGGAAATCCGCAGGGGCCGAAGACCTCCGCCCTGGTCGCCGTAGGCCTCGGGGCGGCGGGGCTGTGGCTTCACGCCGCCGCAACAAGCCACACCCCCTGGTGGCCCCTGCGGCCGGCGGGGTTTGCGCTGGCCATCTCGGGCACCCTTGAGTGGCTGTGGTTCCCGATCCTGGTCGCCTGGGCCGCGAAGACGGCCGTGTTGCGCTGGGGCGGGATGCACGCCTATCGCCGGAGTTTTCCCCTCTTCGTGGGCCTGGTGGTCGGTGACTACACGATGTCCGGGGTGCTGGCGATACTCTCGTGCGTTCTGCACCGCCAGCTCTACCGTCCCTTCCCGATATGACGCCAGGCTGGCGCGCGGGCGCCGGAACCGCCTGACGCACCGGGATCTGAGGCACGAGACCCGCGGCAGGAACGCCCGCGAGGGCGCGAATCGGTGACCCACATGGCCGCCCGACACGGTCTCGTCCTGCTGCTGCTCCTTCCCTTCACCCTTGGCGGGTGCGGCCGCCTGGGGCCGCGTCCCCCAACAAGTCCGGCCACACGGCCCTCCTCACCACCCCCGTCCGCCGGTCCGAAGCGAACTTGCCCCACACTCTCCCGCCCCCGCTTCGGTCCCCGACCGGCCCTGGACATACACCTTCCATGGTGTTACCTTCGACCCGCGGTGACCCGTCGCGACGGGTGCGCGGCCGGCGCCTGGTGGTTGCCGCGAGGAGGATGACCATGCGCGGAAGGTCTACGGGTCTGGCAAGCGCCGCCTTTGGCTGCGCGGCATGCCTGCTGCTCTGGTCCGCCTTCATGTGGGGGCACTGGCTTTACGGCCGTCTCCGGGCCGCCGACATCGGGGCCCCAGCCTACAAGGGCCCCCTCATGCTCCCCCACGAGCGCCTAACTGCGACGGTAGAGTTTTTGGAGCGGGCATCTGTGGGGCTGGCCGCGGTTGCCGCGGCCGTAGGTCTCGGCCTAGGTATTTGGGCCGTAAGCCGGAGGCCCAACGCTCTGGGGGTAGTCGGCATAGTTCTCTCCTTTATAGCTTGGCTCGGCCTCGGCTGCATCCTCGTCCTGCTGTTCCTGGCAATGCGGTGATGCCGGTACATCGCATCCTGGGGCCGTCCGCGCGCTCCAAGCAGGAGCTGCCCCTGGGCTGGCGAACCTGGCGGCCATGGCGCTGCGAACTCCTCAAGTCGTCGCGGTGGGCCTCATACTCGCTCTTGTCGGCGCCTGCGGCCGCCAGGAAGCCCCCGCCGGCAAGAAGATCGTCCGCGTGTGGCACGTTTGGGGCGGGACGATGGCCGAGGGTTTCCGCAAGGTTTGCGAGGCCTATCAGCACAAGCACCCAGAAGTCGAGCTACGCGGTGTATATGCAGCCAACGACCTCGCCACGAACCAGAAATTCTTCACGGCAGTGGCGGCTAAGCGCCCGCCGGAAGTGATCTTCGTTGACGGTCCCCAAGTGGCATCCTGGGCAGAGTGGGGCGCCCTGATGCCCCTTATGTGCAGAAAAGCCGGCATCGGCCCTGAAGATTACTTTGGCCCTTGCTGGCGCCAGAATGAATATCGTGGCGACGTCTGGGCACTGACCTTTTGCGCGGACCCCAACTTCGGCTTTGCATGGAACAAACAAGTATTTCGCGAGGCCGGCCTTGACCCCAACAGGCCGCCGCACACTATTGAAGAGCTGAACCGGCTTGCAAGGGCCACGACGAAGCGCAAAGGCCCAGAACTGGTGCGTATCGGCCTCATCCCATGGGCACAGTACGGCCCAGCCAACTCGATTTTCACCTGGGGCTGGGCCTTCGGCGGCGATTTCTTCGACTACGAGAGCCAACGCATTACCTGCGACGACCCGAAGGTGGTCAAGGCCTTGGAATGGATGGCCAGCTTCGCCAAAGAGTACGATGTCACCAAGGTGTCGAGCCTGGCCCAGACCTTCGGTTCCGCCGAACAGAACCCCTTCATCACCGGAAAGGTGGCCATGATGTGCCTGCACATCGGCGGCATCGCCGACCTGGCCCGCTACGCGCCCAACCTTGATTACGGCGTCACGTGGATTCCCGCGCCACCCGACGGGGAGCAACACAGCTCCTGGGTGGGCGGGTGGTGCGTGGCGATACCGCGCGGCGCCCAAAACGTGGCGGAGGCCTGGGAATTCGTGCGCTGGCTCTGCGCAAGTGGGGAAGGATCCGCCCTTGTCGGCCGCCACACGGGCCTCTTTCCCGGCCTCAAGGCCTCACCCTACTTCCGGCAGGTCCGCGGGCGCAAGCATTACGGGATGTTCTTCCAGATCCTGCAAGAATGCCGCCACCAGCGTCCGGTCATGCCCGTGCAGGCGCGGTACATGAGAGAGCTCGCGCGGGCTGTCGAGGCAGCAGTGTACGGTAAGGCCGCCCCCAAAGAAGCCCTCGAAGAAGCCCGCATCGCGACCCAGCGCGAACTTGACCTAATCGTCCGGAACCAAAGACTGGCCCGACTCGACGACAGCCTCCTTGCCGCGGAGGCCACCAGGCAGTGGTGAGGGCGAGGCTGATGTGCTCGGTAGGCCTGCTCAATGCATGGACGGCCGCGGCATGGTGCGCCGGCGCCGCACTTTCCCTCGGCGTAGGTGCATTTACAGGGCAACAAACAAATAACGACCGGCCGGTCGCAGTGTATCCCACGCTGCCGACCATCGGCGACAAAACCCTGGTCGTGTGGCTCTACATTACCCATCTGACCCAGCGCGGCGGGAGCGCCCTGACTATCGAGCGAAAAGGCCAGTTTGACGCAATTGTTTTCGGCGAGCTTCGACCCGGCGTGTGGATGGTCGGAAGTGACGGCTTTCGGCGCACTCAGCAGGAGCAGGAAGGTTACCCATCAGAAAACGCTGGCCCAGACGAGCTAATCCGCATGGCGGCAGTGTATCGCGGAACCGAGGTGACGTTATGGCGCAACGACGAGGTGTATGCCCGGTACTCAATCGGGGAGCCGGCAGTTTTCGGACCAGGCAGCACAGTGCTAATTGGGTTGCGGCACGAGGCAGTGCGCGGGCGGCCCAATAGCTATTTTGCAGGAATCGTGGAGGAAGCAAGGATTTATCCGAAAGCTCTTTCAGACGAAGAGCTTCAGGCCTTGAGGCCTGGCGTGGAATCGCCCGCCAGACCGCTGGGATGGTGGACCTTTGATGACGGGCAGGCGCGGGACCTAATGGGTAACTTCCCCAATGGCGTGCTTTATGGAGGCGCATATATTCAAAACGGCAGGCTATACCTCGACGGCAAGGAGGCCTTCATGATGACACCTTCCGGCATTTCCTACCGGTCACCCGTGCATTTCAGGCCCAAGGAAGGCGTTTTCGCCGACCCCATACCCTTCTACTGGGACGGCCAGTACCACATTTTTTACCTGCAGGGGGACGTGGGGCCGGTGCCCTGGCAGCACATCGTTTCCCGCGACCTGGTTCACTGGCAAGAGCTCCCGCCCGCCTTGGTCACCGATGGCCCGCCGGACGGCCCAAACGGATTGCATATGTTCACCGGCTCCGTCGTAGAAAAAGACGGCACCTTCCACATCTTCTACACCGGCCATAACCCAAACAACCCCGCGGGCCTGGAATTTGTCCTTCACGCCACCAGCCCCGACCTGGTGCACTGGACCAAACACCCCGACGAGGTCATCGGACCGGACGGAGCCATCTACTCGGCCGCCCACGACCGTAACTGGCGCGACCCATACGTCTTCTGGAACGAAGAGGAAGGGCAGTACTGGATGGTCCTCATTGCCACAGACGCGAAGACCGGCCGGCCAGTGCAGGGGCTTTTGGTGTCGAGGGACTTGCGCGAGTGGGAGTACCAACCGCCTCTCGAAGGAGTCGAGGGCCAGGAATGTCCCGATCTGTTCAAGATTGGCAACACCTGGTACCTCATCGGCGGCCACATGTATTACTCAGCCGAGTCCCCCCGCGGCCCCTACCGGCAGCACGAAAACCATATTATTGACCGGCCAGGACTGTACGCCGGCAAGCGGATGTTCGACGGCCGCCGGCATGTGTGGGTAGCGTGGGCCTGGGATAACCGCGAGCCGACAGACACCTGCCCCGACGGCACCTGGGGCGGATATATGTGTCTGCCCAGGGAACTATATCCAGGGCCGGAAGGACAGCTTTACTGCAGGCCGGCGAGAGAGATTTCGACGTTCTTCGGCAAGACGGTACTAGACCTTGCCCAGCAGCCAGAAGCCGAGATTGGTGGGGGAACAGATGCGAAGGGACACTATCAAGGCGGCCGACCGGTCGAATTAGGTGCTTCTGGAGGGGCGTCGAAGCAGCGGTTTGACGCCCCGCCGGATTACATGCTCGACTGTGAAGTGAGGCTGGAGCCGCAAGCTGAATTCGTCATCACGGCGCGAGAACAGCCGGAAAGCGGCCTGGGCTACCAATTCGTCCTGCGGCCGGCAAAACGCGAAATAGCCATCATCACGCCGGCTTCAGAATGGACGCGGCCCGCCTGCACCGTTGACACCTCGCACCCAGTGAAGATTCAGATATTCGTGGCAGGAACGCTAATGGAATGCTTCGTGAACGACGCCTATGCCCTATCGCGGCGGATTTACGACTTCGCAGAAGGCAAGCTGGGCCTGAGCGTGCGCGGCGGACGAGCACAAGTGCTGAGCCTGCAGGTGAAAACCTGCGAATAGGACCTGCAATCACTACCGAAAGCAAGCATACAAGGCAGCGGGAGGAGCCGACGCGGAGAAGGCAAAGGGCGAGCTGCTAACCAACCGCACAAGCGAAGCCAAGTTCAACCCGCCAGCGCATGTTGGAAATGCCTGCGCGCGCTGTCATGCGTACTGAGACGCGCCGCCCAAGAGGATAAGCGCAAGGTCGAAGAACCTCAGCAGGCCCAAGCGACAGAAGGAAGAATTTTTCAAGACAAATGCCGAAAGCCGCGGGAAGAAGAAAATCTGCTTTAGGCCACCAGCAGCTTGCGTGGGGGCTGGCCTTCTGTGCGCCGGTCATCGTGGGACTTCTAGTGTTCATGGCCTATCCCATCCTGGCATCGCTGGCCTATAGCTTCACGCGGTACAGCGTCATGAAGCCGCCCGTGTGGATTGGGGCGGGAAACTACGCTTACCTGGTGCACGATAAGCTTTTCTGGAAGTCTCTGGCGAACACGGCCTATTTTGCGGCCTTGGCGGTGCCCCTGGGGATAGTAGTGGCGCTCGGGCTGGCGATGCTCCTCAATCTCAAGGTGCGCGGCCAGGCTCTTTACCGGACCTTTTTCTTCGTGCCGACGATAGTGCCGCTGGTGGCAGGCTCGGTGCTTTGGATATGGCTCTTCAATCCCCAGAACGGGGCCATCAATGCGCTTCTGCGGCCAATATTTGCGTGGTTGAGGCTTGGCGAGCCGCCGGGATGGTTTGCCGACCCCGCTTGGGCGAAGCCGGCGATAGTGCTATGGAGCATCTGGGGCGTTGGCGGGGCGATGATGATATTCCTTGCAGCCTTGCAGGACGTGCCCAAGGAGCTACTGGAGGCAGCCGAGGTTGACGGGGCGCGGGCCTGGCACCGCCTCCGCCACGTCACCATACCCTTTATCAGCCCCCAGATACTCTTCGTGTTCATCATGGGACTCATCGGCGCCTTCCAGTTTTTCACGCCAGCATACGTGATGACAAACGGGACAGGCGGGCCGGTGGACTCGACGCTTTTCTACTCCCTGTACCTATTCAACGTGGCCTTCGCGGACTTCAAGATGGGCTATGCCTGCGCCCTGGCGTGGATTCTGTTCGTGTTGATACTCGGCCTTACGGCGATGATATTCAAAACATCAGCCCGATATGTCTACTACGCTGGGGAGCGGGCCTAGGAGACGCTGGCGCCTCACGGGCGCCAAGAAAGAGACTTATTTTGCGTCCTCTTGGCGCATGAAAGGGCGAAGAGAGCCTTCGCAACGGGAGGCCAAGGAAAGGCACAAGGCAGACAAGAGAAAAGGAGGCGATGGGCAATGACCGAGAAGCTGGCCATTGAAGGCGGCGAACCCGTGTGTAAGGAGCCTTTCCCGCCCTGGCCGTACTTCACCGAGGAGATGATACAGGCGGCCATGGAACCGCTACGGACGGGGAAGGTGAACTACTGGACCGGGCGGCTCGGGATGGAATTCGAGCAGAAGTTCGCCGAATGGGTTGGCGTGAAGTACGGCATCTCGACGACCAGTGGCACCTCGGCCCTCCACGTGGCACTGGCGGGCCTAGGCATCGGGCCAGGGGATGAGGTCATCACGCCTTCGTATACGTTCATCGCGTCCAGTTTCTGCGTTCTGCAGGCTGGAGCGGTGCCGGTCTTCGCCGACGTTGACCGCGAGACGCACACAATCAGCCCCGAGGCAATTGAGGCAAGGCTTTCGCCAAGGACGCGGGCCATAATCGTGGTGCACCTGTACGGCTGCATTGCAGACATGGACGCAATAATGGAGATTGCGCGGAAGCACAATCTCTACGTGGTGGAGGACTGTGCTCAGGCCCACGGCGGAGTGTACAAGGGACGCAAGGTTGGCTCCATCGGCCATTGCAACGCCTTCTCCTTCTGCCAGTCAAAAACCTTCACAACCGGCGGAGAGGGCGGCTGCACGGTAACCGACGACGAAGAAGTTGCTTGGATCTGCCGGTCTTTCCGCGACCATGGTTACGACGTGCGGCAGCGGATGGCGCTCTTGGAGCTTGAAGCGCACCTGCCGTACATCCACCGCATGTGGGGTTACAACTACCGCATGACGGAAATGCAGTCGGCCATAGGTCTGGAAGCGCTGAAAATCATTGATACCTGGAACCTGCCAAACCGGCGGCGAAATGCGAAAATCCTGGACGAGGCACTAAAGGACGAGCCGTACATCTGGCGGCTACCGTACGATACTCCGGAAAGGCAAAACGCCTACTGGCTGTACCCGATTATCCTCAACACGGACATCCTCAAGGTGGACGGGCGCGGATTCTATAAGGCCTTGGCGGCCGAGGGCGTGCCGGCAGGGCCGGTGCTCTGGCCCCAGTGCTACAAAGAGGACGCCTACCAGTACCACAACGGACCAAGCCACATGAAATACCCCTTCCGCGACCCTAATACGCGACCCGAGGCCGTCAACTATACACACGAGTTCTGCGAAAACGCGGCGTGGCTGGAGGAACGGACCTTCTTTACGTGCGTGCACCCAACCTATGAGCCAAGACACATGGAGATCATAGCCGAGGCCATCAAGAAGGTTGGACGGGCGTACATGAAGTAGTCGGGCGTTGGTGTGGACCGAAATGCAGAGGACGAAAGAGGAGAGAAGGCTGCCGGCCTGGAAGGCGCTGGTGGCGCATGGGGTGCTGATTGCGCTCAGCGCGGTGTTCCTGTTGCCCCTGGTGTGGCTAGTAACCAGCTCCCTCAAGACCGACGAGCAGATTCTCAAGTTCCCGCCAGAATGGATACCTCGGCCTCTGACCTTCGCCAACTACCCCAAGGGGTTGGCCTTTATCCCCTTCGGACGATACCTGCTGAATACCACCATCATCTGCCTTTTCACGGTCACAGGAACGCTGCTTTCTTGCTCGCTGGTGGCCTACGGTCTGGCGCGGATACGGTGGCGTGGGCGAAATGCTCTGTTTTACATAATCCTGAGCACCATGATGCTACCCTTCCAGGTGACGATGGTGCCGATTTTTGTGATGTTTGCCGTCTGGGATGGGTGGATACTTTCCTGCCGCTAATCGTCCCCCATTTCTTCGGCAGCGCCTTCTACATATTCCTGATGCGTCAGTTTTTCCTCACGATCCCCTATGAGCTATCGGAGGCGGCGCGGATAGACGGCTGCGGCGAGTGGGACATCTACCGGCGGGTGGTGCTGCCCTTGAGCAAGCCTGTACTGGCAACGGTGGGGTTATTCTCGTTTCTAGGAGCTTGGAACGACTACCTGGGGCCGCTGATATACCTCTCCGACGAGCACAAATACACGCTTTCGCTGGGGCTGGCAAGCTTTTCGAGCCAGTACGGATCGTATCCGGGGATGCTGATGGCGGTGACGACGGTCATCACGGTGCCGATAGTGGTGCTATTTTTCTTCGCCCAGCGCACCTTCATCCAAGGCATAAGTCTGACAGGGATAAAGGGATAGGCAAAGGCGAACCGAGCCGGGCCAGAGGAAAAAGATTGAAGGAAGCCCCAGGGGCAAGTCCAGAAGCACGGCACGGACGGGAAGGCAAGCTATTTGTAGCGAGAGCGCGGCGCAGAGCGAGGGAATCCCCTAACATGGCAGCGAACGGGAGCACGTGGGTGGCAGTGTGCCTGATGGCGGGGTTTGCTTGGACGGCTAGGGCGGACAATGGCGGGCAGCAGGCGCAGCAAAGGCCGGCTCTCGTGGTCCTGTGTCCGGCGGCGTGGCTGGGAGAACTGGCAGCGTATGTCCGGGCGCGGAGGGCCGACATGGACGTGGAGTGCGTGGCCATAGAAGACGCAATGGCGGGCGAGGAGGGAGTGGACGGGCCGGAGAGACTGAAGAGGTTCCTGTACCGGCAGTGGCGAGCCGGGCACCTGGACTATGCTCTGCTGGTGGGCGACGCAGCCACTTTTCCCGTCCGCTGGATGGTACTAGACCGCAAGACCGAGCCAGCCTACAACTACGCCTTTTATGCCAGCGACTTGTACTACGCCGACTTGGCCCGCGAGAACGGAGACTTCGACGACTGGAACGCGCAGCGACAAGGCTTCCACGCTGTCTACTTCGGAGAGGTTCGGGGAGAACACATAAAGGAGCCGCCAATCAACTACGACGAGATATCCTACGTACCGGAGATAGCGGTAGGGCGGTGGCCGGTGGAGGCGGCGACGGAGCTCCAGGCGGTGGTCGCCAAGACTTTGGAGTGGGAACGGCGGGCGTTGGCGGGAGCGCCGAGGGCGCTGGTGGTGCATGCCGCCGGATGGGTGGACGTACGGGAGCGGCTGGGGATGATGGCCGACGAGTTGGCGGCAGCCGGTTGGCAGGTGGAGCGCCAGTTCTACGGCGGTGAGAAACCTGCGCCCACGCCGGAGACTGTGAAGACCGCAATACTGGGCGGGCTAGAGATGGTCCTGCATGCCGGTCACGGCAATGCCGAGTCATGGGATGGATGTCTGGGCCTAGAAGAGCGAGAAGCACTGACAGCAGCCGCCCCGGCCATCTACTTCTCCGTCGGATGTGGAACCGCCCATTTCGCTGTGGAGCCACCGTATGACCCATATCTGGACACGGCAGGCATACTCCATCGGGGGACGAACAGCGGAGAGGTTTTTCGTGCGGAACCCCCGCCTCCTGCACCTCTACAGCCGGGCCGGCTGAACGGCACGGGGCTGGGCAAGCGACTGGTGCAAATGCCGAGGGCTGGAGCAGTAGCATACATAGGATGCAATACGGGAGCTCAGCCGTGCGCGGTGAGTCTCATGGAAGGCTTCGCGCAAAGCGCCGCCAAGGGCACGGGCCGGCTTGGAGACGCTTGGAGACAAGCCATCGCGTACTACTGGAAAGCCGAAAAGCTAGCCGAGCTTGTGCCGACGGACGACTGGTATCCCCCCAGCATATTCTTTCAGGGCATGAAGTTCATGCTTTTCGGCGACCCGGCACTAAGCATGCCCAAAGGCAGCGGGCAGTGAGCGTCAGCCAGGATGAGGCGCCCGCAAGAAAACCGGCAGCGACCGATGGGGGAAAGTTACGATGGGCGGACGGCCGGGCCTTGAGGCGCTGGGAAGCTTTGTGATTTGGGCAGCTCTTGTGCTTGCCTTGGCCCCAACAGCATGGGCGCGCGACCCCACCAAAGTAAACCCAGAGTATCCCCGCATAGCCAACTGCTACGGGTCGGGCATCGGCTGGATGACCTGGGAGCAGGGGGCCGAGTACTGGTCGAAGCTGGATTTGTTCATAGGCGGCGGGTACGACCTGCATTACGACTGGGAGCATCCGCGCTGGACAGACGTGCTTAGGCGCATTGAAGAGAACGTGGCGCGGCTGTGGCAAGTCAACCCAAACGCCTTGGTGCTGCCCTACGTGGATGTAGTCGAAGGGCCGGACAATCCTACGATACCAGAGCACTGGTGGTCGCTACGCGATGGGCAGAGATGGAGTGGATGGCCGGGATACTACCGCATCAACGTGGACCTGAAGGAAGTGCTGGAATTCAATTGGGCCAAGGTTGCCGAGGAGGTCTTCAACCGGGAGTGTTTCGATGGAGTGTTCTACGACTGCTGGCATCCAGATTCGTTCTTGGTGCCCAAAACCGCGGCGCTGCGTGGCGGGAAGGCCATTGTCATGGTGAACGACTGGAACCTGCCGGGGAGGGGCTTTGAGACGCTGAACGGCTGCCTTGCGGAAGACGAAGTGAACCGCATCATCGAGGGCCGAGTTGACTTCCAGGACTTCATGGAGCGGTATCTGCGCTGGTGTGGGGAGAGCCGACGGCCCGTGGTGACGACGATAGTCTGTCATCCGCGGAGCCTGGAGATGGACCCATGGTATTGGGACAAGATGAGCTGGCAGGAACGCCAACAAACGGCGGAAAGCCTGCGGACAAGCGACCTGCAGACGATGCGATTTGGTCTGACGACAACGCTGATGGGCGACGGATACTTTGGCTACGACTGCGCAAACCTGGGGCGGGGACAGCGATGGTGGTATCCGGAATACGATGCGCCCCTGGGCAGGCCTTTAGGACCAGCGCGACGGCGAGCCGACGGCCTCTGGGAGCGGACTTTCGAGGGCGGGATAGTCGTGGTCAACGGAACCGACTACGACGCCGTAGTGGAAATGGACGGGAAATATCGCGACTTCAGCAGCGGGCGGGTGGGACGGCGGTTTGTCGTGCGGATGTATGACGGAAAGATACTTGTGCCCACGGAGGAGCCGGAGACGACCCAGGCCGAGGCCCCGCCACGGATAACGATGGCGCCTCCCAGAACCGTGCGCCTGGTGGAACTGGACGACGGAATAACAGCCGTGGCGACACCAGGCGGTCTCGACCTGCGGTTCGGCCCCAAAGGCGATTTGCAGCGCATCCTTCTCGGCGGCCGGCGCGTCATGACGGGTGGGTGGCCAGTGGCCGTCGCGCAGCCGTGGAGAGAGTTTGCCGCGCAGCAGGTCAGCCGCCAACAATCAACCACCGGCGCCCAAGCCACGCTGCATTTCAGAGGAGCACTCGTCCAGGAAAATCAGCGGGTGGAATTTGCAGAGGAGTGCCGGCGTAGACGACCAAAATCACTTCGTGCTGCGGTTTGTCTTCGAGGCCAAGACGGACTTGAACTTGCGGATGTGGCGCCATTACTTTTTCTTCCCGGTCAGGGAGTATGCAGGCGCCTCGGTTGAGACAGATACCACCTCTTTGACGCTGCCAGGGCAGCCTGAGAAAACGGAGCTGGCAAGCAACCTTCGCAGGCTTCGGGTGGAGACGGCTGAGGCCGTTGTGGAGGTGCAAAGCTCGGTGCCAGCGTCGTTGGTTGACCACCGCGCGTGGGGCACAGAAGACTACCTGCTCGCAGCCTACCCGGTGGGCGGAGCGGTCGCCGGGGGGACGAGCTGGCATTACGAGGTCGAGGTGTGGGTTCGGACGCGTAGGCACCAGCCGCCGTAAGCCAGCCCAACGGCTGAGGAGGCCAGGCAGGCGAGTCGCCGCCCCCGGCCTGAGGCTCAAGTAACAACCCACAGAATCCGGTGACAGGTTTCGCAGCGGATGGGGACGTCGGTTCGGGGGATGCGCTCGACGACGTCACGAGGTACGGCATTGTGGCAGGCGTTGCACTTGCCATCCACGACGGCAGCAACCGCAACGCCCCCCAAGCGCTGGCGCAACTGCTCGTAGCTCGCCAGTAACTGCGGGGGCACCCGGGCGGCCAGTTCCGCGCGCTTAGCCTGAAGCTCTTCTATCTCGCTCTCCAGGCGGGCACGGGTCATGCGATAGTGGTCTTCCACGTCGGCGGCGCGGGCGCGTAGGCGCTCGACCTGTTCGCGGAGCGCCGCTACCCCAGCACGCTGCTCCTCCACGGCATCCATAAGGGCGAGTATCTCGTCCTCGAGCTTGCTCTTAAGCTGCGTCAGCTCCTCGATTTTGCGCTCGAGGGCAGCAAGTTCCTTGGGGTCGCTCACCAAGCCGCCGTAGGCCTTCTTGTGTTTGTCGGCACGCTCCTGCTCCGTTGAGGCAAGACGGAGTTCTTTGTCGCGCAGGGTCGTCTCGTCGGCGTGGAGGCGCTTTTCGGCTTGGGTCAGCCTCTCCTCGGCGGCAGCAAGCTCCGCCCGCGCCGCGCTGCCGTCATCCAGCGCCGCCAAGGCCCGCTGGCGCTCCCGTATGGCACTGTCGGCACACTGGAGCTCGTAAAGCAGTGCCAACCCCTCGCTCATGCCACGTCCCCCTCAGCTTCAGGCTCTGGCTCCTGCTGAGCCTTCCAGTAATCCGGTTCGATTGTGGCGAGCCACTGGAGGGTTTCCTCGTAGGAGCGAACTCCGGCAACCGTGCCGAGGGCGGTGACACAAAGTGCCCCGACGGCATTGGCGAACTTAGCAGTCTTTTCCAGCGGCCAGCCACGCAGCAGGCCAAAAATGAAACCTGCAGCGTAGGCATCGCCCGAGCCGGTGCCATCCACGGCCTCGACGGGATAAATAGGCACTTGATACTCCAAGCCCGTGCGATTCCGCACATAGGAACCCTGCTCACCCATCTTCAGGGCGACGATCTCGACGCCGTAGGAAAGGAGCTTCTCGGCCACGGCCGGCGGGTCGGTCTCGCCCGTGAGTTTCTGGGCCTCGGGCAGGCTAGGCAAGAAAACGTCGGCCTCGCGCAGGCACGGCTCGAGGACTTCCATCCAGCGACCTGTAGCATCCCAGACGGTATCGAGGCAGGTGATGACGCCGGCCTCACGGGCCGCGCGAAGAACCGAAGCCGCCGGCTCACCGTCAAAGCCTGGCATCACCAAAGCGCCGGCAAAGTGCAGAATCCGCGAAGATGTGATGAGATCCATGTCGAGGTCCTCGGGCCGAAGAGTGGCGTTGGCACCAATGTAGTGGATGAACGTCCGTTCACCTTGGTCATCTATAAAAACCATGGTGGCCGAGCTACCAGCCTCGGTGGAGCGAGCAACTCTGGCCTGGACGCCGTAGGATTCGAGGGTCTGGACGATGAAGTTGCCGAAGCCGTCGTCGCCCACCTTGCCCATAGCAGCCACGGAGACGCCAAGCTTGGCCAGGTCAATCGCGCAATTGGACGCGCAGCCGCCGATGCCGATGCCGATGCGGTCCACAAGACTCAGGCGGCCGTGCTCAGGCCATTCGTTGACGGGCTTGGCCCAGACATCAGCCACGAGAATGCCCATACATACGACATCAGGCATAAGCTCGCCTCCCGACCAAATGGTATGAGGGCATTCGCCATTCGATTAGCAGGTCCTTCGGCGGCCTCCGAAGCCAGAGGCCGGCTTTAGGGTGAAGGACAACGAGCCGGGCGGCGAAGAGCGGCGGCGAGAGCAACGACTATCAGAACGAGAACGCTGGCATGGGCAAAGATTGAGCCACGAGCGGACAAGCCAAGCCAGAGACCGAGATTCGGCCATTCCAGGCGCGCCAACCAGAGGCGAAGGAGAACCTCAGCCGGGCCGCAGGAGCCAGTCAACGGGAAGGGCGAGGCGTCCGGGCTTGTGCTGACGGCTGCGAAGGCGACGAGGGCACCCCAGGCGACGAGGAGAAGGCATATCCGCCGGGCAGCGGGGCCCATGGCCTGCCACGCCCAGGCAAATCCCAGGCCAAGAAAAGGCAACGTGCTTATCAGATGCCTCGGACCAAAGCACGTACCACCCCACCACAGATAGTGGCCGGCGTTGTATAGCAAAAACCCGATGGCGATCGCGGCGCACGCCACCGCCTCACGCCGCCAGCGCCGGCCACGAATCGCCACGTATAGCCCCCAAACGGCGAACAGGAGGTGCGGCGAGATGAACAACAAGCCCTTGTCCGGCGAAAAGAGCAATGCCAAGAGAGGCCCCAGCCGCGGGTACGACACCCAGCCGACGGGATTGGCGAAGTCGGGGTTTGCTTCGTACATGTACCCGAACCGCAGGGGAGAGCCGAAGCAAGCCTGATTATAGGCCAACTGAAGGACAATGGGTGGCAAGCTTCCCAGCACGAAGGCCAGGGACAGTCGCCAATTTCTGCGCGCAAGGGAGAGGTAGATGAACACCACCGTAGCAATGAAGGCCGCGGGCAACTCCGACACGGCGGCCCAAGCGCAGAACAAGCCGGCCAAGGCTGCAGTCAAGGTTGTTCTCTGCCCTTGCCCAGCGCAGGCAAAGAAGGCGAGGGCAAAACCAAGAAAGGCGAAACACGCGGCGGCTTGGTGGCCGTAGAAGAGCGTCGCATAAGGCCACAGCAGCGTGCCGAAAATCGTCGCCAGGACGACGAAGGCGGCACGGCGTACAGTATGGCCCATGGCGACGAGAAGACGGAGCATCATTAGGGCCAGGCCAACGGTAGGCAGAGCCGAGGCAAACCAAGTCGCGGTCGCGGCGGCTGCAGTAAGGACCACCCGGCGCTGGGCTGAGGTAAGACTTGCCACGTGGAGACCTACCACATAGCCCACCAGACCAAGCACCTGTGCCCCCACGGGCTTATCACAGTAGTAGTTGCCGCTGCCTGGCGGAAACTCAGCCTTGTCGCCCGTAAGGCGGTGGCCGCGGTTTATTGACAGCGTGCCATCGTGGACGATGGCACGAATGAGGGCGAGGCGCGTCATGACATTCCAGCCGCCCCCTGGATGCCAGTGATAAGCCGTGCCGGCGATCACCAGAGCGGACAACAGCCATGCGGCCGCGCGCAGATCTTTTCGGACCGTGGACAAGGCACCAACCTCCGCCTGCGGCCTGCTGCACATGCTTCCACGCTGCCTGTGCGAGGACAAGCTGGTCTCCGCCAGCGCTGTTTTACGGCGCCCTTCCCGCCGGACGTCGCGCTCAGCGTACACCCAATCAAGGAGGTCAGGGAAGCCCAGCAACCAGCCGCCGGCAGCCTTGAAGGGAGTAAGCAAGCACATCTGGGACAGTGCTCTCAAGACCGTGAGGACGCAGTCCTGCTGAACAGGATAGCCGGCCAAGTTGGAGAAAGTCCCTGCAGCCTGTGGCCGAAGAACTTCTCGTGATTGCTCCAGGGAGGAACTGCAAATGCCGAAAGAGACAATCGGTGTTGGCGTGGTAGGCTACGGCCGCGTTGGAGAAGGTTACCACGCACCCATGGCCGCGACCGTGGAAGGCTTTGAGTTGGTGGCTGTATGTGACGCGGTGGAAGCTCGGCTGGCCGCGGCCAAGGAACGCTACGGGTGCGCCATTTACCGAGATTACGAGGCGATGCTGGCGGATGAGCGGGTCAAGCTGGTAGCCATTGCCACGCCGCCTAACATGCACTGTGACCAGGCAATCGCAGCCGCACAGGCCGGCAAGCATATCCTCGTAGACAAGCCCTTTTGCATGGACTATGAGGAGGCCAAGCGGATGGTACGAGCGGCGACGGAGGCTGGAGTGGTCATTACGGCCAACCAAAACCGCCGCTGGGATGCCGACTACCTGACTGTCAAAAAGGCTATCGAGGATGGGCTTCTAGGGCAGGTTTACGACCGCGAGTCGCGCTGGATGCACTTTACCGCCAACTGGGCCAGCTACGGCGTACCTGAGTTTGACTGCCGCTGGCGAGTGAAGCGGCAATATGGAGGCGGGATGGTTTACGACTACGCCTCTCACTTGGGCGACCAAATGCTCCGCATGGTGCCTTCCCCGCTGTCGTCCGTGTACGCCGACCTGCAGTCACGCATCTGGAGCGACGAGGTTGACGACCACTTTCGGGCGGAGCTCCGCTTCGCCGATAGAACAACAGCCCTCCTTGAGGCCTCAAACAACGCCCGCCGAACCCTGCCCCGCTGGTACGTGGTCGGCGACAAAGGCACCCTCGTCAGCGAGCCGACGGGTGGGTGCGATGTACGCATTTACACCGACGAGGGAGAAACCGCCCTCGAGCCTGTCAAGCCTCCCGCCAACGTCATCTACACCAATATCGCCGACGTTTTACTGCGGGGCGGTGAGCTAGCTGTAAAGCCCCAACACGTCCTGGAGACCATGCGGCTCATATCAATGATTTTCCGCTCAGCCCAGGAGGGGGAGGTCATATACGTCGCGGACATGGACTGAAAGCAGGCAGCCGCCTGCAGAGCGGTGGTGCTGAGGCACCCCGCAGCAGCTCACGCCGCGAATGGAAGAGCCACAATGATAGCGTCGGACCGCAAGGTACAAGGGGACCCTCTTGCGCGTTCTCTGGCTCTATTGGCGGGTCTGCTCGCCGCGACTGGCTTAGCGGCGTCAGCTCCCCCCAGGCTCAGGTCGGTGCCGGTCATCTACTCTTCCGACCTACACCACCCACCCAACGACCCCGACGACCACTTCGACCTCGCCACCTTGTTTGCCCTCCGAGAGCTGGAAATCCGGGCGGTCGTTCTGGACTGCGGGCGCAGGCAGGCTGCCCAACCGGGGAAGATACCCTTGCGCCAGATGATGACCATTGCAGGCCGGCGGGTTCCGTGGGCGATTGGGCTGGGCGACCCACTAAGAACCCCAGACGACGACGGGCGCAGCCAGGCACCGGAGTTCCAGGGCGGTGTGGAGCTTATCTTGTCGGCGCTGCGGGCGGCGCAGCAGCCGGTGACGATAATCACCGTCGGGAGCCTGCGGGACGTGGCCGCGGCCCTCAACCGCGAGCCTGAACTGGTGCGGGCCAAGGTTGGGCGGCTCTACGTGAACGCAGGCAACGCTCAAGGCCTGCAGGACGAGTACAACGTGACCCTAGACCCGCATGCCTTTCGCCGCGTGATGGAGAGCGGCCTGCCGACGTGGTACTGCCCCTGCTTCGGGGAGGGCGGGCCATCGGCCGGCGCGTGGGAGAACCCCAAGGGGGGCTACGGCACTTGCTGGACCCTCCCACAGGGACAAGTCTTCGACCGCGTGCCACGGCCGCTGCTTGCGTACTTTCTCTACGCACTGCTCCCCATGCAGTCAAACGACCGGCCGGAAGTGGCGGTGCAGACGTCGGCTTGGATGGAGAAGGTTGACGCCGGCTGGCGTGCGCAGACCTGGGCCGCCTACCGCTGCATGTGGTCAACGGCGTCTCTTATTCACGCGGCGGGGCGGCGCATATATCGCGTCGGCGAGAACGGCTACGAAGCCCTGTCGGCCTCCCAAGCCTACGGGCGGGGAATACAAGCCAGGGCGGCGCTAAAAGTCTTCGGGTTCGAGCCGGTGAGCATCAGCTTCGACCAGGACGGTTCGCTCAAGATGCACGACGCGCCCGTTGGGTCACCGACAAAAGTTTTCCGTGCTCGAGACCGAGCCTTATATTCGGCAGCCATGCGCTCGTGCCTGACGCGCCTGCTCGCGGGCTTGGGCGCTGCGCCCCGACTTGGCTGCCAGTGACCCGTCGCGGGCCAGACCGAAACCGCTGCCGGCAGCCGCCCTCACGTCCCTCGCGCGAAAAGCATCACTGTGAGCTGGCCAGGCCTAACCGCCCCCGAGAGGCTCTGTCATCACGTTGTTTTCCCCCGCGTCGGCAAAGACCTGGCCCACGCCGTCAATGCGCAAGCGCCGGAAGACGTTGTGAGCCGTGCCCGCTGACAAACGGACGGCCACCGGCCCGCGCAGTATCTGCTGGCCGTCGAAGACGTTATAGGCCACGCCGATGGCCGAGGTTGGTCCGGCATCGGCGGCGGGGCCGACACCGGTACCGTGCGCGGCGTCAGCAGGAGCATTGCTGGTAAGAACGATGGCGGCCCAGTCGCCCGGCGCGTAGCCCGGCTGTTGCCAGTAGGGCCAGTACTGATTGCCGGGCCGTTCACGAAAGTCCACTATCTGATTGGCCGTGAACAAATTGCCGAAACACAGTGGCCCTGGCGCAGTGGCCGGCCGCCGCTCCGCTGTCAGCCAGATGGCGCCACGGTCAATAAAGCGGCAATTGGTCACTTCGTTGAAAGCGGCAAGCCCATAAGTGTTTGCATCCTCGTAAGTCCACAACCACAGGCCCTGACAATTGCGGGATATGTGGCCCGCCAATACGTTGCCGATGCAGCAGCCCCAATACTGCACCGCCGCATCGCCGTCGAGGTCGGCGTTATCAATGAGCAGGTTCTCGACGAAGAATTCGCCAACGGCCACATAAGAAGTCTCGTCGGGTATTACTTCCCACGGCTGGGCAAGGGTGAGGCGGTCAGCCGCGTTGTCGGCGACAAAGCGATATTGACCGAGGCCGCGCCCGGAAATAATGATGACAATCCGGCCGCGGTGCTCGCCTTCTTTCCAGTTGGCATCGCGGCAGGTAACCGTGTCGGCGGTCGCTGAGGCAACGAACCCCCGCCAGTGAACGGCTCCGCCCTCAAGAAGATAAGTTTCGGCGGCATTATCGCGGCGGGCGGCAATCTCGCGCACGACGTTGCCCGCGATGTAGTTGTGGTAAAACTCCCCCCAACCCGTCCAGTTCTGGAAGCACAAACCCCGATGGGCAAACTCCACTACGTTATCCTCGACGATACACTCCTCGAGGTGGCGGATGCTTATCATGTCGGTAGCCCAAAGAGGTTGGCTGCGGAAAACGTTACGGCTAAACTCGCCCTTCCAGACGCGCCCCCAACCCGATATGCCACCGGGCGTGCCGTCGAAGCGGCAGTCGGTAATGGCTAGCCGCCGCACTGGTCCGTCAATAACGATGGGGAGTTCATTCGAGCGCCACTTGCCGGGCTCCCAGGGAACCTCGCCGCCACGGAAATCACACCGCCGCACAAACACGTCCTCGCCGATGGAGTACGGCGGCTCGCGGCGGATGAAGACGGCTGCCGCGAGAGGCTTCCTAAGCTCGAAGGTCATGTCGGATACGCCGCAGCGGTGCGGCAACACCACCAGGCCGGAGTCCGGGCCAGTGCGCGGATGGGTGCCCTGGAAACCGTAAGCCTCGGAGACGGTGAGAATCGCAAGACTACGGCCAGCCCCGCGCAGATAAACGCCCTCGCCAGGGATGAGATGTGTATGGGCAATGTAGGTGCCAGGCGGGAAGTACACAACGCCACCGCCAGCGGCTTCGGCGGCGGCCAGGGCCTTGAGCAAGGCGTCTGTGTCGTCAGCCATGCCATCACCCACGGCGCCATAATCCCTCACGTTGATAACGCGGTGGGGCGGCGGCTCTGGCTTGGCGACGCGCAGCGGGAGGGGATTTGACCAGCCCCACGGCCCGCCCGCGCCGTTGTGGACGTAAAGCTGGTACTCACCTTCCGGACAGTCGGCAGGAATGCGTACCACACGCTCATAATAGGGATGCCTACCCTGGCCCACCGCCACCTCCACCGGCTCCCCACCGCCGACAGGCACCAGAAAGGCGTAGGTGACCGGTCGGTATGGACAAGAAATGAGCGCCTTGCCAAAAAGGCGGATGTCCTGGCCTGGCGCCGCAACGTCCTGGGATAGCCACCACAGCCGCGCAAACCCAAAAGCCACGGGCCGCGAAGTCTCTCGGCCGTCGCTAATCCAAAGCACTCGCCCGCCAGAGTTCACGGCCACCAAAAACTGGCCTGCCTGCTGCACAACCTGGCACGGCACGGCGTCCTGGGTTGGCCTTTCCGGCAGCGGCTCGACCTTCGGCAGGCGCCGGCCTGACTCACGTATCCGCTCAATCTGCTCGGTGTCCTTATCGGGGAACCAAACGACTTCCTTCACGCCGCTGAGAACCTGTACTTCGCCCCCGCCTTCCCCAGCAGCCAGGCCCTCGCCAAAAATGACCACCACGTCACTGTCGGGCGTTGTCATCACACGCGATACCTCTGGAGCGGCCAAAACCGCGCCGCCCAGAAGCCCAACGGATAGAACATAGGCCGCCCTCGCTATGCGCACACAGCATCACCCCATCATCGCGTTGCCCCAAAGCCGCCACTCGTGGCTTCAAACACGGGCCGCCCACCGGACTGTTCTTCCGGCGAAATCCGCTCCAAGATTCGCCGGCCAGGCCAGGATTCCTAGCTCAGCCAGCCTCGGACGAGCCTTCCGGCCGCCTTGGAGCCAGCGGCCAGGCCCACCGCAAGACCTCCGGCCCACGCAGCTTGTCGCAGCAAAACTTCCACTCATTTTCTTCCACCACGCTCGTCCGCCAGCCAGGGCCAACACACCCCTCAACGCCAAGCCCTTCGCATCGCCGTAGGTGACCACTCTTTCGAGGCGAAACTGTGCCCTCAAGCCCATCTTGCATTGGTGACTAAGGGAGGTGCGGAATGCGCGCACTCTACGTTGGCAAGGTCTTCACGGCCGCCCTAGCCTGCTATCTCATGGCTTGCGACGGCATGGCCCACGCGATGACGTACCGGGAAGCCGTCCAGGTTGTGCTCAGCAAACTCTGGGACGCCCAGCCGCCTGGTGAAGTGCTCTTCTCCGACGATTTTTCCGCAAGCCGGCTGGACAAGTGGCGGGCAGACGGCGGCTGGAGCGTCGTGCCAGCACCCGATGGCACGGGCAACTGCGCCCGCGTCGTCTCGTCGGATGATTTTGAGGACCTAATCTCCGCCGAGCACATCCCCGTCACACCTGGCCATCCAATAGCGGTATGCTTCAGGACGCGGCTGGTCGCGGGAAGCGAGCCGATATACCTGCGCGTAGATTTCTTCGATGCCGAGGGCAAGACGGGCACGCCCTATGCGACCCAGGACGCCTCAAAGACAGGCCCGGCCTGGACAGAAAACACTATACTCGTCTCGGACTGGTTCCCCGAATATACGCGGCAGATGACCGTCCATTTTCACGTTGGGCCCAAAACTAATACTACGGCGCTGCTGGCAGACGTGCGGGTGGTGGACTTGGCGCCAGCCGTTGAGCAACTGCTGCGGGCGGAAGTGGCCGGACATTGGGCGCAGCTGAAGGCGCTGCGGGAAAAGCTCGGCCGTCCGAGCCTCCGTCCCCTCGGCTGGCGCGAGGCGGTCCTGGCGGAACTGCCGCGCGTTGAAGCAGCCCTCGGCGCCGCTGGGGAATTAGAGCTTGGCTCCGAAGCCTGTGCAGCGGCGCTGCGGGAGCCGGCCATGGTCTTGGCGCGGCTGGGTGACCTGGCCGAGAAGCCGACCGTGCCCGGCGTCGGCGCGCACGGCCTGCTTGTTTACGCCACCAAGCCGATAGCCTCGCAGATGATTTTGCCCGACGCGGCCGAGCTGCCGGGCGAGTTAGCAAAACAGGTCGTCGTCACGGCCTGCGCAGGCGAGTACGAGCCGGCCAGCCTGGTGCTCTGGGCGCTGCGGCGGGTGCCGGATTTGCTAATCGAAGCCACCGACCTCAAGGGACCGGGCGGCACAATCCCCGCGGCGAACGTGGACATAAAATGGGTAAAGTGCTGGTATCAAGCGGGCAGCGCACCGCACGGCGTAGCCCAGGACCGCCGCCGCAAGGTGCTTGTCGCAGAGTTGCTGCTTAACGATGACAGCTTGGTGGAGGTAGATTTACATCGGCAGCGCCAGTACCTGAGGCTCTTCTTCCCAAACGGTCCCAGATACGTGCCCATTGATGACCCCACGGACGTGCCGTGGGGCTGGAAGGCGACGTCGGAAGAATTTCCCGTCCGGGACTCTGACAAGCTTCAGCCTTTCGACCTGCCGCCACGCTTCAACAAGCAGGTATGGCTCGTCGCGCATGTGCCGGTTGGGACAAGACCGGGCACCTATAAGGGCTGGATAAGAATCGCCTCCGGAGCGCAAAAAGTCGCCGAGTTGCCCCTCGTGGTTCATGTTCTGCCCTTCGATTTGCCCGCGCCCAAAACCCACTACGACATGACTCGTGATTACACGGGCAGCCTTTACTACTGGGGCGAGCTAGACCCCACCGGCATCGGCACCATCGGCTACAAGTACAAGAGCGAACAACAGTTCCGCGAAGAACTGCGGCACATGCACGAGCACAACATCGTCGCGCCAATCATGATCTGGAGCCCGGAAATGGTCTACGGCAATGAAGCGCTCTTTCGACGCCATCTGCAGCTTGCCAAAGAAGCGGGAATGAGTGGCCGCCCTCTCTATTTTGGTGACTCGGGCATGATAGGCAACCCGACGGACCCACTCGAGCTTGACCGGCTCAAGGAACGTGTCAGCCGCACCATCGCAATAGCGGCGGAATATGGGTTCACGAACGTGTACTTCTATGGCCTCGACGAAGCAACGGGCGAACGGCTGCTATCCCAGCGGACGGCTTGGCAGGCGGTGCACGAAGCAGGCGGCAAGGTCATCGTGTCGGGCTTTCGCGGGCAGTTTGAGGCCGTGGGCGACCTGCTGGACCTCTGCAACTGGGCCGGCCCGCCCGACCCCAACCAGCCGGCTCTCTGGCACGCCGCTGGGCACCTGATTTGGAATTACGGCAACCCCCAAACGCCCGTCGAAGACCCCGCCGTGTACCGCCGAAATTA
>Ga0315298_1001440_pt1 | contig 43480 bp, 44 predicted proteins | sample WHS_1_MG_FD_203077 | JGI IMG/M metagenome (GOLD analysis project Ga0315298, IMG submission 203077) | Extremophilic microbial mat communities from Washburn Hot Springs, YNP, Wyoming, USA - WHS_1_MG | ecosystem: Environmental > Aquatic > Thermal springs > Hot (42-90C) | place: USA: Wyoming... | reverse complement strand
TATTAGGAATGGAATAAATAACATCTTTTCAATAAGAATTTTATTTACCAAATTTTTTGATCTATATAAGGGAGAAAATATAAATGGAATAAATAACATAAATTAATCAAAGAATATTAGGCAAATACTAATATTTCTTTCTTTGTGAGATAAAATAAGTTTTTTCATAAATTAAAATGTCTTAATTCTTCTCCTTTTTTCGTGTACATAAATTTATCTGAAATTCACAAACAGTCAGAGATTAAGGAAGAAGTAATATGAAAACTGGACACAAGTGTTTGAAATTTAAAAAATATATACCTATAAATATAAGAGTTTGTTTCTATAAGAAATACATAAACGATATATTTGAGTGGTTCTATAGGATTCCATTCAGAAAAGTCTGTCCTATAAATAAATAAAAAAAATGTTAATATTTAAATCAAATTCTAAGTTATGTAATAAAGTCATACTTATCAGGCTTATGTCAACAGAGGTTGACCTTGAAAAACAAAATAATCGAAAAACCACCGATATTTATAATGACCCGATTTTAGAAGATTCTTATTTAAAACTTATAAATTGCACGATCCGTTACCTGAAACTTAAAGGCAGTAAAACTAAAACATTAATCATTCCATTTTCTGGTGCAGATTTGCAAGCTTTAAATGATAAAGAAACTTTACCCTTAAAAATTAGAAGGTTTTGCTTTGATATTCGAGTGTCAACAAATTCTTCATTTAATAAGAGTATAGTAGAAATATTGTTGTTTCCTATTTCAAAGAACATTGTTCTTGAAGAAGAAGCATTTTATTTAACATCTGAAAAAGATGATAGTTTCATGAATTACAAAAATCTTCTATTAAATGATAGAATGCGAGAAGCGTTTATTGAATACATTTACAACGTCTTTCCATCAGATGTGAACAATTAGAACCACTTTGAAATCTCTTCAAAAAGATAGACTAATCGGTGATATAGTCACTGGATTGAAGAACAACTCATTACTTCGAAAAGAGAGATATATTCTTGTAGCTATATTTCTAAAGATTGTATTATTTGAATTTGTCCACAATTCAAAAGGTAAAAGAAGTAAATCAAGAATCGTAAACTTTTTACTCAACAAATTAGCAAAGTCAGGTATTAAAGAATACTAAGCAAATTACCTTTGTCACTATAAGATTGAATGAGTTTCTTCTCGTAAAATCTAAATTTTACGGACTTTTTTGAGTAGAGCTCTGTAGAACTATCTGGACACAAGTGTCCAGATTATAAATGGAATAAATAACATTTTTTCAATAAGAATTTTATTTACCAAATTTTTCGACCTATATAGGGGGGAACATAAATTAATTAAAGAATATTAAGTAAATTACTATTTAAAAGGTAGATGAGTTTCTTAATAAATTAAAGTGTCTCAGTCTTTCTTTTAATCGACAGATTAACAAAGTCAGGTGTAAGCACATAAAAAGATGTAAAATTACATTTTTAAATTTCGACTACTAAATTTTTTGACCTATGTATAATATAGGAGAAAACGAATCATAATTATAAGTATATTGCGTAATTTATAGATAATATATAACAAAAGTGTTGTTCTGATCGTTTATAGGTTAGGACATTACTCTTTACAGTATTATGAAGGTTTTTGATTTGAAAATTATGGAAACTAATTTAAACAAAACAACATTAGAAAAAATGACAAGTTTTATCTTTAGATGGCTTTTTTCTACTAATCACAAAGACATTGGTACTTTATATCTTATTTTTGGAGCTATTTCTGGTGTAGCAGGTACTGCATTATCTCTTTATATTCGAATTACTTTATCACAACCTAATGGTGGTTTTTTAGAGCATAATCATCATCTGTATAATGGTGCGCCGTCTAATGGCTTAGAACGCCTGTGAGAAATTTTACGCACTCACCAGCATCTACGTTTCCTCTTAGCTTTTCTAGTAAGAGTGCTGTAAACCATATTACTCACCTGAGAAGGCAAACTTCGAAAGGGACCACAGCATGTAATAAAAGGAAGGTTGAAAGAATATCTTCCAAGGTATGGTATATTACGGATAAGTTAATGAATCTCTATAATCCTATGGCAGGGTATAAGGTCCCTAATGTGTGGGGGATGGTCAATTACGTTGTTTTGACTTTCCTGAAACGTACAAAACAGCCAGCCGAAAGAATCGGAATAATAGGAGAGAGTCCTAAGGTATACAAACGACGTTCTTTGACAGAATTCGGGATCGCCCGAAACATGGAAATGTTGGGGCGACGGAGGATCCATAGTACCAAAGGCATTTTTGGGAAGGGGTCTAGCTTGTCTACTTCGAAAATTCCTATGCTTACGGGTATAGACTATTTAGAAGAGTTGAAAATTCTTAAATTGCACCTTGATAAGGGTGAAAAAGCGAATAACCTAAGTCGTATTATGTCGGACCCTAATTTTCTTATTTCTTGTTGGGTTCGAATTAGATCTAATAAAGGTAGTAGAACGCCAGATTTCGACGGGACACCTGACGGAATAAAATTAGAATGGTTTGAAAGCACTGCTGCAGTAATGCGTAAAGGCGGTTATAATTTTGCACCAGCTCGTAAAATTTATGTCTCAAAATCTAATAAAAAATTGAGCCCTCTGACTACGCCGTCCCCTAAAGACAAAATAGTTCAGGAAGGTATACGTTTTCTCTTAGAGGTAATTTATGAGCCTTTATTTCTAGATTGTTCTTATGCTTGGAGATCAGGCAGAGGTTGCCAGGATGCTCTAAAAGATATCAGAAAACAGTGTAAAGCTGTGAGTTGGTATATTGAAGGAGATATTGAGCAGCAATTTCTTACTATCGATCACCATATCTTGGTATCTTTGATTCAAGAAAAGGTGATCGATCAGGCTTTTATTGATTTAATTTTTAAGTACATTCGCGTTGGGTTTGGAGAACCAGTTAGGTCGGTCAGCCCTATGAAAGTGGGCCTTATCCAAGGTGGTATCCTTTCTCCCATTTTAGCTAATATTTATATGCACCCTTTTGATGAATGGATTACGAATGATTTAAAAGTACGATTTAACTCTGGGCTTAAAGGCCGAAAAAACAAAGAGTATTGGAAGCAGCTGTGGTACTATCGGTATGCTGATGACTTCCTTATTGGAGTCGACGGATCGAAACAAGATGCTCTACGTCTTAAAGATGAGATACGAAAGTTTCTTGATGACCGGTTAAACCAAAAGTTAAATGACTCGAAAACTCTTATCACTCATGCGGAAACTAGTAGTGCCGATTTCCTTGGGTACCTAATTCATCGTACCCCTTTAGCCAAAACGCCTGTTAGAGAGGGGAAAGTTAGGGTAGTGCCTAGGCCAATTTTAGATGCCCCTATAAAAACTATTGTTAAAAAATTAATAGACAAAGGATATGTCAAAACTAATTTTCAACCGACTAGGAATTCTCGTTTCATTAATCTTGAATTATTCCAAATCATCGAGCATTACAAAACAGTTGAAAAAGGTATATCCAATTATTATTCTTTATCTAACAATTATGGGAATCTCTTAGCCCGGGTACATTACTTACTAAAATGTTCATGTGTATTGACTATCGCCTCCAAAATGCGCTTAAAAACTATGAGGGGGGTTTTTAGAAAATTTGGTAAAGATTTAAGAGTTAAAAGTAAAAAAGGTGTTGTTGATTATCCTACACCATCTTATAAAAGGCCGCGGCAACCTTTAAAAACGATGTCATTCGACGATAACTTTATCGACAAACTTCATGCCCGGTTTCCCAGAGGAAGAAAAGATCTTGTAGGTCCTTGTTATGCCTGTGGGAGTTTAAAAAACATCGAAGTCCATCACGTACGAGCGCTTAGAAAACATGGCAGCAGAGTGAGCTCGAACTTTTTAATTAGACAAATGTCCAAAATTAACCGCAAACAGATTCCTCTATGTGATAAATGCCACAAAAAAGTTCATGCGGGTACTTATGATGGAGCTGCGTTAAGGTAGCTAAAATGTGTTTTACTTTTAATTAGATATTTTCAATTTTAGACGAGGTGAGAGCCGTATGCAGGGAAACTTGCACGTACGGTTCGGGGTCGACTTGCTGAGAGTTAAAAGGCTTGGTTAGTTAGGCCACTGATTGTAACAGGTCACGCTTTTGTTATGATTTTTTTTATGGTAATGCCTGTATTAATTGGTGGTTTTGGTAAAATCCAATTTAATTTATCTATTCAATAGCTAAATTAAATCTAAAAGTTGCCGTAGATAAATGAAAGTTTATCTATTATTATGTCGCTATATGCTGGGACTGCCTGATTGGCTTTTAGTACTTTAAGAACAGTTCTTAAATGTAAAAATCTAAAGGACAAGGTTTATCAGCAGGAAAGATTTAAATTCTGTTAAAAATCCTCAGAGACTACACGCGACACACTTAAGTAATATTCATATTATAGAGTGAAGATATAGTCCGTATGCTATAATTACAACAGCATAGAACTGGTTTGTTCCACTAATGATCGGTGCACCTGATATGGCATTCCCACGAATGAATAACATTAGTTTTTGGTTATTACCACCTTCACTTTTACTATTAATCGAATCTGTACTTTGTGAAGCGGGGGCAGGTACCGGTTGGACTGTTTACCCACCTTTATCAGGTATTATAGCTCACTCAGGTGGTGCTGTTGATCTTGTGATTTTCAGTCTTCACTTGTCAGGTGCAGCTTCAATTTTAGGTGCTATTAACTTTATTTGTACTATTGTGAATATGCGAACTGATAGCCTTCCTTTTCACAAGCTACCATTATTTGTTTGGGCAGTATTTATTACTGCTATTCTTTTATTACTTTCTCTTCCAGTTTTAGCAGGTGCTATTACCATGTTATTAACTGATAGAAATTTTAACACTACTTTCTTTGACCCTGCGGGTGGAGGTGATCCAGTGTTATATCAGCATTTATTCTGGTTTTTTGGACACCCTTTAAAAATATAAAATTGAGGGGTGGGTAAATTTTACTGTATGCGAGAAAGACTTGCTAAATTACTTAGTCCTCTCAAAAAATTTTTGTTCGGAATAATCTAAGTATAGAGTTAATTCGCAGGAAACTAAAAATAATTTTAGGATCCTCACAGACTAATACGTAAAAACTTTTACAAATTTTTTATTTCATGAAATCTCAAAAACACATTAAAAAGTCTTTAAAAAAGTTAAGTGAACATAAACCTAAAAAAAAAAATTTTTATTCGGATAAAAATCTTTTCGGGCATTATCTTGCAGGATTGATTGATGGTGATGGCTACTTCTCGACGATGGGTCATTGTGTTATTAGTTTTTCAAGTAAAGATGAAAGCTTTGCGCGTCAATTACGTACCCAAATTGGTTACGGAACAATCATAAAGATTGCTGCCAAAAAACCTTTTAACTTGGTTATCTCACATCCTGACGGAATTAAACGTGTTACTAGTTTAGTTCTAAATAAATTAAAACACCCAATTAAGATTAAACAGTTTAATGAACGAGTAACTAAGTTATATTCAATAGATTTGACGTCAGAAAGTTCGATTATAGATTGGGATACTCCTTGGTTTTCTGGGTTTTTTGACGCCGAGGGAAATTTCGTTAGTGAGCTGAATAAAGTAAAAACTGAAATCCGTTTATTAGTTCAAATTGATCAAAAGGAAAATGTACTTTTAGAGCAATTAAAAAAAAAGTTTTCGGGATATTTAGGTTACAAAAAAACACAAGATACCTACTATTACAGTTCCACTTCTTTTTCAAATGTTTCGATAATTTTACAATATTTTGACAAGTTTAGTTTGCAATCCCCTACTAAATATTTAAGTTATAATTGCATACGAAAAGCTTTTCTTATTGTTCAAGAAAAGAAGCATTTAACAGAAAAGGGGTTCGAAAAAATAGAAGCGTATCAGAAAAGGCTTTTTGAAATAAAAAACTTAAAAGTATGATAGAGTCGCATCATCTATGAGAATAGGTGAGTTATCTCTAATACGAGCAATAAATTGCTTGAGTTGTATTAGAGATACAAGATAATGGAAGTTTATATTTTAATTTTACCAGGTTTTGGTATTATTAGTCATATTGTAGTAAGTGCTGCTAGAAAACCTATCTTTGGTTACTTAGGTATGGTTTATGCAATGTGTTCTATTGGTATTCTAGGGTTTATTGTTTGGGCTTAACATTGATGGGCCCCATAATTACATAAGTAATTATGTTAAAATTCTGCTATATGCTGGGACTGCCTAATTGGCTTTTAGTACTTTAAGTTACGATTCTTAAATGTAAAAATCTAAAAGACAAGGTTTATCAGCAGGAAAGATTTAATTTTTGTTAAAAATCCTCAGAGACTAATACGCAGAACAACTAAATATAAAAAATTATATGTTTATATCTCAAGAAAATTATACATCACATAAAGATACACAAGAACATAAAAAGTTCATTGAATGGTTTATTGGATTTGTTGAAGGCGATGCTTTTGGGGGTTATGTTAGAAAATCTCATTCAATGAAAATTATGTTTGTTATTCATCAAAAACATCCGAAAGTGTTACATAAGATCAAAAAGCATTTAGGTTTTGGTCGTGTAACAGGCCCGTTTGTGAATGAAAAGAATAAAGGCATCTACTTTCAATATGCTGTCTCAAAACAAGAACATGTCCGTGAACTTATTCAAATATTTAATGGACGATTTGTTTTAAAAAAAACGAAAAAACGGTTTGAAGAGTATTTAAAAATTTATAATTCACTGCAGTTAATTCAACAAACTTCAAGCTCAATCGATTTTCAAGACAATTTGATTTTGCCCACTTTACAGGATGGTTGGTTAAGCGGGTTTTTAGATGCGGAAGGACGATTCTCTGGAACAGTTCAAAAAGATTGGTTCAAAATATCTATTTCTGTTAGTTTAGTTCAAAAGGAAGAAAAAGAACTTTTTGAGTATTTAAAATCGATGTTGGGGGGTTCGCTTAGTTTTGTTGAGGAATCATCAGGGAATATATCTTGTTTAAAAATTGAATCAATCGCGGATCGTGAACGTCTTATGACGTATCTAGATGAATATAAGCTTAAATCTGAGAAATATATTTCTTTTTGTCGATTTAAAAAAATACATGTTAGATTGACGGATGGAAAGTTCAGTTGTCGAATGACGCGTCCAAAAGCTCAGAAAAGATTAGTACGTTTAATAAAAAATATTAACATTATTTAGTTGATGATAGAGTCCACTTTTTTGTATTTTTGCCTGATAGCAAAACTAACATAATTTGCATCATATGTATACCGTAGGACTTGATATTGATACAAGAGCATATTTTACTGCAGCTACTATGATTATTGCAATTCCTACAGGAATTAAAGTATTCAGTTGGTTAGCAACTTTATGGGGATCGTCTATTGAGCTACGAGCTCCTGTTTTATTTGCTTTAGGATTCATCTTTTTATTCACTGTTGGTGGAGTTACAGGTGTTGTATTAGCAAATTCAGGACTAGATATAGCTCTTCATGATACATATTATGTGGTGGCTCACTTCCACTATGTTTTATCAATGGGAGCTGTATTCTCAATTTTCGGTGGGCTATATTACTGGTTTGAGAAATTGACTGGAGTAAATTACTCTGAAATTTTAGCGCAAATTCATTTTTGGGTATTCTTCGTTGGAGTAAATCTGACTTTCTTCCCAATGCACTGGTTAGGTGTAGCAGGGATGCCAAGAAGGATTCCAGACTATCCAGATGCTTTTTATTTATTTAATAAAATCGCTTCATGGGGGTCTTATATTTCTGCAGCCTCAGCTGTTTTCTTCTTTTTTATAATGGCTGAAGCGTTTTACAGTAACAGACAAAGCGCGTAATATTATTTTTGATAACTCATCTAAAAAATAATAAACATTTTTATAAAAACAAAATGGTTTATAGTCCTTTAGATCAATTTAAAATAGCACCTCTTATCACTTTTCAAATAGCAGGTATTGATTTATCTGTTACAAATTTTTTGTTAGCATCGCTTGTAACTCTTTTTGTTTTACAAAGCTTTGTGTTTTTAATTAAAGAGCCAAGCACTAACTCATTTTTTATTATTCCAAGTGGTTGGCAAAATTTAATTGAAAAAATATATGGTCTTGTAAGTCAACTTTTATCAGATATCATTACAACTGGAAGTGAGAAATATTTTCCGGTTGCAATCGTATTGTTTATGTTTATTTTATCAAATAATTTAATTGGTATGGTACCATACAGCTTTACAACTACAAGTCATATCACTTTAACATTTTTTTTATCGTTCTCAATTTTTGTAGCTATGAATGTTATTGGTTTTCAAAAACATGGATTAGAATTTTTTTCTTTATTTTTACCCGCTAATACTAGTTTTTTTTTAGCATTAATTTTAGTTCCTATTGAATTGATTTCGTTTATTGCTAAGCCAGTTAGTTTAGGAGTTCGACTGTTTATTAATCTGATGGCAGGGCACAGTTTATTAAAAGTTATTGTTGGATTTTCTTGGAATATGTTATTAGTTGAAAATTTAAAAGCAATTGCTTTTTTAATTCCTCTTGTAGTTCTTGTAGTATTAATGGGTCTAGAGTTAGGAGTTGCGTGTATTCAAGCTTATGTGTTTATCACTTTAACAGCTATCTATTTAAATGATAGTGAAGCATTGCACTAAAATTATTAAACCTTATTGTTCAAATAGCTCAGTTGGTAGAGCAAAGGACTGAAAATCCTTGTGTCGGCAGTTCGAGTCTGCCTTTGAACATTTTGTCATATAATGAAAAATTATCTATGGAATATGTTTACCAGCATAAAAAACGGTCAAATGGCTAAAAAAAGCGTCATTCTAGGTCCTAGAAAAAATACTTGCGAATCGTTCCTAAAAATATTATGGAATGAAGGTTTTATTTCTGGGTATAAAATTTCTTCTCAGGGCAGTAAAAATTTAAAAATCTTTTTAAAATACACTAAAAATGGCAAACCTATCATAAATTCATTAAAATTTTTGTCAAAACCAAGTCAACGAATTTATTACTCTTCGAAACAAATTTGGAAATTAGATTCGTCTAAAACTTTTATAATTTTCTCGACGAATCGGGGATTGAAATCTATTAATGAATGTAAGAAAAATAGAATCGGTGGTGAGCCGTTAATTATTATAAATTAGTTGTTATTAAAGCGTATGTTTAGTCCAAATAAATTTAAAAAAAAATATACTATTAAAATTCCCCAAAATCTTAAAGTATTATATTGTGATGAAAAAAATATTATGACCTTTATCGGGCCATCTCAAACCAAGTCTTTAAAGTTAGATGTTAAAATATTTCTAACAAGCACATCAAATAGGATTATGGTTACAAATATCCCTGTAGTAGGTGCGTCTGCGACTGATTTTAAAAATATAAAAAAAGTTCAAGGAACTACAGTGGCTAAAATAAAACAAATGTTAATTGAAACAACTTACGTTTTATATCATAAGTTAAATTTAGTTGGAGTTGGTTATCGAGTGTTCGCTTATGAAAAATTAGAAAATCAACTTTATTTTAAATTAGGGTTTAGTCACTTAATCTATTTTCGAGTTTCGGACTCTTTAAGAACACACTGTCAAAAATTTACTAAATTATTTCTGTTTGGTAACAGTTCTTTTGATAATTTAACCCAAACTGCTGCACAGATTCGATCGTTTAAATGTCCAGAACCTTATAAGGGTAAAGGAATTTTACATGATCAAGAAAAAGTAATCTTAAAAAAGGGTAAAAAAATCTAACGAATTCATGAAAATAAATAAATTTAAATTTAAACAAATCTTAAAGTTACATTTACTAAATTCAAGAGCGTATGAGTATGCTGCACAAAAGGCTAATTCAGGTCTTTTAACAGATTTTAGTCTAACTGAAATTATTAGTGATTTTAAAAAAGCTTTACATATTATTTTCGAGTACCATAAAGCAAATAAAAAAATATTATTTGTTGGAATTCCTAAAAAATTAGAGTTAAAGATTAATACGTTAACACATCATGTAGCAGTTGATAAGAATTTTGAGTTGCAAGGTGTAATATCAAATAGCTTAAATTCAGCAAATTTTGCTAAGATAGAAAAACAATCTTTTTCTAAGATTTACGTAAAATCACTAGTACCAAAATTGTTAAAAAAACCTGATCTAGTAGTGGTAGTATCACATGAAAAAAAACAAAATATCATTGCGGAAAGTAATGTGGCGAAAATTCCAGTAATAGTTTTCGAGTCTAACAATTCGTTTTTAACAAATTTATCGTCCAATTCCTACAATTTTAGAGGTTTTGGAGAAAATTTAACCTCAAGTTCGGAGAAAAATCTTTTTGTTCTTGGATTAAATTTTTTGTTTAAGCGTTTTAAAAAAAAGAATTAAAAGTAAGTTTTAAAATAAGTAGAACCTTTATTAAATATGATACAAAGAAAACGACATAAACCTTTTTATAAGCAATTTTTACGGTTAAGGAAAAATATTCAAAATCGTCCAAAACTACTTAAATTTAAAAAACAAAAATGGGTTAGATTTCAACAATATTCAAAAACTCAGTTAAAATTTTTTAAGCGTTTTAAAATTAAAGATCAATTTCAACTCTCTGTTTCAAAATTTGCAAGTCGAGGAAATTCGTTTCAAAAAAAATTTAGAAATAATTTACATGAACGAAAGACGTTTAGTTTGTTTTATGGAAGTTTAAAAAAGAAGTATTTAAAAAGATGCATTCGACAATTTATTACTTCTAAGAGTTCTTTAAATAATTTTATGGATTTTCGTCATAGAACTTTGAAATTTTTTGAGAGTCGATTAGATGTTGTGTTATATAGAGCAGGCTTCAGTTTAAGCATTCAAAGTGCGGGGCAACTTATATTACACGGTCATGTTTTAGTTAACGGTACTCTTGTAACAACCAAATCTTACATTTTAAAGGCAAATGATTTAATTGAAATTGCTTATTCTGTGAAATCTAGAAATTTGGTAAAAAAAAGTTTAGACAGATCTAACTTTTGGCCTATACCTCCTAAACATCTTTTAATTAATTATAGAACATTACAGGTGTTATTTATATATACGACTACTTCAAATTTAATGCCGGTTTTTAATCATTACTTAAACATTGATTCTGTGATTACAAACATTAGAAAGCATTAATCTAAATATATTTAAATTCTTTAGTAGCTCAGACGGTAGAGCAAGTGGCTGTTAACCACCTGGACGTTGGTTCGAGTCCAACCTAGAGAGATTTTTATTTTCGACTTATACCACAATTTGATTTTTCGACCTTATCTGTAGTTCTATTTAGTTCATTAGTGAGTGCAGTTGTATACTATGTTTTCATTGCGTTACGGCTGTTACCAGAAGTGATTACTGTTTTAAAATTTAGAACAAAAAAACTTTTTAAAGAAAATTCATTAAATTTAAATTTAGTGTTTTTACCAAATCTTTTTAGCTATGATGTTATAGTAAAAAGAAAAAGTTAATTTTATATTTCTTGAAAAGTGTAAAATTGATCATAGGGGGGATATAACTCAATTGGTAGAGTGTATGCTTTGCAAGCATAAAGTTATCGGTTCGATTCCGATTATTTCCAAGCTCGTTTGGTGGAATTGGTAGACACGTCAGACTTAAAATCTGATTCTATTTGGGAGTATCGGTTCAAGCCCGGTAACGAGTATATTCTAAGTTTAAATTTCATTTAAATAACTTAATTGGTGCGAATATTGGTAAGTTTTTGGGTAGCCAAAATGATGGAATTGGTAGACATGCTAGGTTTAGGTTCTAGTTCTTTTTAAGAGTAGGGGTTCAAGTCCCCTTTTTGGTATTAATATGGTTACAATAAATCAACTTTGTAAGAAACAAAAAAGTCGGAAAAAGAAAAGAAAATTAAACAAAGTACCTGCGTTAGACAGATGTCCTCAAAAGAAAGGTATCTGTAATAAACTTGTTTTGAGGACTCCTAAAAAACCAAATTCTGCTTTAAGAAAAATTGTGAAATTAAGACTTAGTAATAACAAAATGGTGTATGCCTATATCCCCGGTGAAGGGCATAGTTTACAAGCTTATTCTACAGTGATTATTCGAGGTGGTCGAGTGAAAGACTTACCTGGGATAAAGTATCATTTGGTGAGAGGAAAATTAGATTTTTCGGGGTTAGCCTCTAGAAGAACATCTCGATCCAAATATGGTACAAAAAAAGTTAAACAATACGTATGAGCAAATCAAGGGTAAAGACTTTTAATTTAAAAACAAAAATTATTAATATACTAATGATAAACGGTAAAAAAACCACTGGAGAAAAAATTTTGTTAAAGTTTGCAAAAAAACTACAAAAATCTAACAATAAACATTTTAAAAATCTTATGCAGTTAGCGATAGTCAACTCGACACCGACATTTCAATTGAATGAACAAATCGTTAAGAAAGGAAAAAGAAAAGCTGTAAGAAGTACTCCTTCATTTATAACTACAGACTCATCTCGAATTATGTCAGCTTTAAAGTTATTAAAACGTGCGGTGGAAAAAAATAAGAGTTCAAATAAGTTTTATGAAAATTTTGTTGACGAAGTTTTAATGGCGTCTAACTTGAAAGGGCAATCTGTTGATAAAAAGACTGAGCTACAAAAACAAGTACTGGTTAACAAGCGGTATTTATCAAAATTTCGCTGGTAAATTCTTTTTTTTAAGTTCTAAGGTTTACGTTTAATAGGACTTGAACCTATAACCTTTGGGACCGAAATCCAACGCTCTATCCAATTGAGCTATAAACGCAAAACATATTTAATTTTAAATTCTATTAAATGATTCAGCAAGAAACTATTTTAAAAGTAGCGGATAATTCCGGAGCAAAAACTGTTCGATGTATTAAAGTTTTAGGTGGGTTTAAAAAAAGGTATGCTAATTTAGGAGACATAATTGTCATCTCTGTTCAACAGTTAAGAAACAAATCAAAAAGTACTTCTAAAGTTTTAAAAGGGGGTGTTTTTCGAGCTCTTGTTGTTAGAACCAAAAAACGATATAGAAAACGAGACGGATCATTGTTTTTATTAGAAGAAAACGCTGTTGCTTTGATTAATAAACAAGGAAATCCTATTGGTACTCGAATTTTAGGCCCGATACCAAAAATATTAAAGAAAAAAAAATTTATGAAATTCGTCAGTCTTTCAATAGGCTTGATTTAACACTTAAAAATAAATTCTGTTAAAAAAACCATGAACCTTTTAGAAAATTATTATAATAAAATAATACGTCGTGATTTAATAAATAAGTTCTCGTATACTCATTTAGATGAGATACCACAATTAAAAAAAATTATTCTAAATTTTGGATGTAAAAATGCTGATATTAAAAGTATTGCTTCAGCTCTTCTTTCTCTAGAATTGACAACCACTCAACAAGGAGCTCTAGTTAAATCTAAACGTTCTAACGTTTTACTGAAAATTCGAAAAGGGAACCCTGTGGGTTGTGTAGTAGTTCTAAGAAAAACTAAAATGTATCATTTTCTTTTGAAACTTTTATCAGAAGTTTTTCCAAATTTAAAATCTTTTACAGGCTTTGGGGTTTCAAAAAGATTAGGCAAAACAAGTTTTTCTTTTACATTGAAAGATCTTATTAATTTCAAAGAGTTAGAGAAGCAGTTTTACTTATTCATTAATTTACCTCCATTAAATATAACATTAATAACAAATACAAAAACGAAAGAAGAACTATTATATCTATTACACTCATTTAAGTTAGTTCTGGTACCGTAAAGTAAGCAATTGTAACTCAATTGGTAGAGTGTAACCTTGCCAAGGTTAAAGCTAAGGGTTCAAATCCCTTCAGTTGCTCATTTAAACCTCGGATAGATGGCTGAGCGGTTTAAGGCGCCAGTTTTGAAAACTGGTGTATTTAATAGATACCGTGGGTTCGAATCCCACTCTGTCCTAATTCAGTTACGGTTAAATAACATAATTGGTAATGTGCAAGATTGCAAATCTTAAAATACTGGTTCAAATCCGGTTTTAGCCTTAGAAAACTGACGTGATATTTACAGTAATTATAGCTCTTTTAAAAATTCTTAGTATTACCATCCCAATGTTACTCGCAGTTGCTTATTTTACAGTATCTGAACGAAAAATAATGGGAGCAATCCAACGTAGACGAGGTCCTAACGTTGTTGGATTTATTGGTTTGTTGCAAGCTTTAGCTGATGGGTTAAAACTATTCGTAAAAGAAACTACTTTACCAAGTAACTCTAACCTTGTAATATTTGTTTTAGCACCTGTACTTTCATTTTTACTTAGTGTAGTTGCATGGGCTGTTATCCCTTTTACGCATAAAGTTGTTTTTGCGGATATTAATCTTGGTATTCTATATCTTTTTGCAGTTTCGTCAATGAATGTTTATGGAATTGTATTAGCTGGATGGGCAAGTAATTCGAAGTACGCTTTTTTAGGTGCTTTAAGGTCTGCGGCGCAAATGATTTCATATGAAATTTCTATAGGTTTCATTATTTTAAGCGTTGCCGTGTGTGTTGGCTCATTAAATTTAAGTAGGATCGTATTAGCTCAACAAGAGATTTGGTTAATTGTACCACTTTTCCCTCTGTTTGTAATGTTTTATATTTCAATGTTAGCTGAAACGAATCGACAACCTTTTGACCTTCCAGAAGCGGAGTCGGAATTAGTTTCAGGTTATAATGTTGAGTATTCAGCTATGACTTTTGCTTTATTCTTTTTAGCAGAGTATTCAAATATGTTGCTGATGAGTTCGTTATCAGCAGTTTTATTTTTAGGCGGTTGGCTACCACTATTTAATATTTTTCCATTATATTTTTTACCTGGAAGCTTTTGGTTCTCAATTAAAGTTTGTATGGGTGCTATATTTTTCATACTTACACGATCTACACTTCCAAGATATCGATATGATCAATTAATGTATTTAGGGTGGAAGTGTTTTTTACCTTTTGCTATTGGTTACTTAATGTTTACTATTGGTGTTTTAGTTAGTTTTAATTGGTTGCCATATTAAATTTGATTTCTCGTAGCAGTATTAAAAATTCGTAAAGTAAGATTAAAAAACTACTTATCCATATCTGACTTAAAACATCAGGCGGTGTTATTATAGTAGAAAAAACTACGAACACTAAATAAAAAAGTTTTCTAAAAATTTTGGTTTTTTTTAATTTTTCACTTAAGTTAGTTAAGGTAATAACGAGGATGGTTAAAAATTGACAATTAATCAAACAAACGTAATAGAGACCTATGAAATATTGTAAGTACTCACTCAGTTTAGTTTCAAAAAAAAGGTTAATAGATTGAGGATTGGAAATATTCTCTTGAAAACTCAGAAAAAAATTCCAACTAAACGGAACGATAACATTGAGTAATAAAAGGAAAGAGAATAACCAAGTTAGAGTAAAAACTTGAAAAGCAAATTTGAGTTTTAAAAATTCAAATTGATACAGACCTAATGCTAAAAACATAAGAACTTGATAAATTAGCATTATTAAAGCAATTTGATTCGCGATAAATAATATTAATTCAAAATAAACATAGAAAACTTCTGTTACGTTTGTAAAAATAAAGTAAGGTTTGTTGTCTAATTCAAGCAACGAATTATTCGAATTTACCAGAATAAATAAAATTGTTTCTTTATAGTAATAACAAATATTTAAACAAAACAACCAAGTGAAAAGTACAAGTAAAGTTCTATTTTTAATTTCAGTATAATATTTGTAGTAATTCGAGGTCATTTTTTTCTACGTTGATGAAATGAAAAGGGAAATAGCTCAGTCGGTAGAGCAGCGGTTTCCAAAACCGAAGGGCAGGGGTTCAAGTCCCTTTTTTCCTGTTTGTTTCTTTAAAAAAGTTGTTGATTTGTTTTAGTAAGGTTACTAGCTTTTTTTTCGTACTTTGAAAGTCTCCGAATAATAAAAAAAGTAGTAAAACTAAGACGATAATTTGTCCTACGCTTATTCTCATATAAAAATGTTTTTAATTTCTTAGGCCTATAGTTCAGTTGGTAGAACGTGCTGCTCATAACGGCTTTGTCGTAGGTTCAAATCCTGCTAGGCCTATACAATCATTTTCACTTACTATGGATTTTAATTTTAAAACTTATCAAATTATAAAATTAAAAAAATATTTCAAAAACAACGGTCTTTTTTTATTGTTCCACTCTGCAAAATTAAATTCAACAAAATGGACCTTTACAGAACAAAATCTAAAAAAATTAAAGTTGAATTATTACAAACCTTTAAACAAAACTACAATAACAACTTTCAAAAATTCTATTTACAAGAACTTTAGTTCGAGTATCGCAGGTTTTATCCTTTTAGTAAATTCTAGTTATAAAATAACTGCGTTAAATCTAACTTCGATAGTTAAAAGTTTGAGCCCTTCATTTACTTTAGTTTCTATAAAGTTAAATAATAAAGTTTATTCAACGTCACAATTAAAAAGATTAAATGATTTATCATATAACAAAAGCGTTTTCAATTTGTACAAAGTACTTGATAAACAGTTAAAAACGACTTATATTTTAACCAATAAAAAGAAAATTTCGAAATAATGTGATTTGAACACATGACCTCCTGTTCCCAAAACAGGCGCGCTACCTACTGCGCTATATTTCGATTATTAGGAGAAAGTAGGATTCGAACCTACGATGAGATAACTCAATAGATTTACAATCTACCGCTTTAAACCGCTCAGCCATTTCTCCAAAATAGATAATAAAATTGCCTATTTAAATTTTTTTGTATATTTCTTACGTCGTAGCTTTTTTTTTCTACAACCATTGTAAGGTGTTTGATTAAAACTTTTAATTAAACGTATGTAAAGAGTTCTCTTTAACTTACTCACAATTAAATTTTTGTAGAAATTTACGTTGTTTAGATGCAAAGCTATAGGTTTTTTATTCAAAAATGTTGCTCTTTTTAATAATAATGAAATTAGTTTTGAAACTGCCACACGTCGTTTCCTTTTTTGTTTACCAGCAAGATCTACAGACCCTGCTGAATAAAATAATTTCATGTTACCTTTTACATCCGAAACATGAATGGTTGTGTTAGCTTTTAAAAAAGAAATATTAATCACGTACACTATAACTAAATTCTGATTATTTTCAGATTTTAATTGATGTTTGTCAGCTCTTATATCTTTATAGTTATTTTCTTTTATTTTTTTTAACAGATCAATTCGAGTTTTAAGATTTTTCACATAAAGTCTTTCTTCATTTAATAAAGAAACTTTTAATTTTAGTTTATTGGATATAGTAGTAAATAAAGTATGCGATAAATTCATATAATAAAAACGTATTTATTTTCTAAATGATATTACAAAAAGTAAAACCAACAACTGCGTCACGAAGACAATTGGTAAAACTGAACCAAAAAAGTTTAAATCTAGCTAAAAAACCTTTGTTAAAACAAAAGCTTAAAGGGAAAAAAAATTCAACAGGCCGTAACCATTCCGGTCAAATAACTGTTTTTCATAAAGGTGGAGGTGTAAAAAGAAAGTATCGAAAAGTAAACTTTCTTCGAACTTTCAACTCTACAGGTATTGTTTGTAGTTTAGAACATGATCCAAATCGAAATGCGTTTATTGCAGCGGTTTTTGATTTTATAAACTTTGATTTCTTTTATATCTTGGCACCCAAAAACTTGAAAGTTGGAGATATAGTAAAATCAGGGTTAGAAATAGAACCTAGTCTAGGAAGTTCGCTACCTATTTCCGGAATTCCTATAGGAACTCCGATCTATAATATTTCTCCTAAAGTTTTTGAGAAAGGTAAAATATCGAGATCTGCGGGAACGTTTTCAGTTATAAAAGAGAAAACAGATAAGTACGCTTTGATTGAGTTAAGTTCCGGAGAACAAAGATATGTATCTTCAAAATGTTTTGCTTCCGTTGGTGAAGTTTCAAAAGAACTACATTTTCTTACTCGATTAGGAAAGGCAGGTCAATCACGTTGGTTAAACAAACGTCCAACTGTTAGAGGTGTTAGTATGAATCCGATTGACCATCCTCATGGAGGGGGTGAGGGAAAAAAATCAGGAAGTTCTAGAACCCCCTGGGGAAAGCCAAATTTTAGAGGAAGAACAAGTAAGTCAAAGAATCGTTTAATATTAAAAAGAAATAAAGCATGAAAAGATCAAAATGGAAAGGCCCGTTAGTCAAACCGAAAGATTTACAAAAAAAGTTACCACATTTACCAAGAAACTATGAGATAACTTCTCAAGTAGTCGGTTTAATTTGTAACGTACACTCAGGAAAAAAATTTATAAAGCTTAGTTTGACCGATGAAATGATTGGTCACAAAGTAGGCGAATTCGTTCCAACTCGTGAGCGATTTGAATTTAAGAAAAGAAAAACGAAAAAGTAATTTTTAAATGGGACAAAAAATAAATCCAAATATTTTTCGACTTGGTATCACTAAAGAATGGAAAACTGAATTTTTTGAAAAAAAAAGACATGAGTTACCACTATACACTTTTAAAGATTTAGAAATAAAAAGCTATATTGAACGGTTTTTAGAAACACAAGGAATTATTTTACATGACTATAAACAACATTATAGTAATTCAACTTTAAATCTTTATATTTCGTATTTTGTTTCTCCGGAATTTGTTTTACATAAAAAAAATAAATTGAATCAATTAACTCTGACAAGTTCGTCAGGAAACACACAAGTTGTTACAGAAGTTCAGCCCTTAGGTAAGAATGTTGCCCAAAGTTTACCGCCAGCTTTATTTTCAACAAAAGCACCGTCAGAATATTACAACATTAAAAAGTACCTAAAAACTGATTTGAACTTTGTTAAAACATTTAATACAAATTCGACTAGTTTTAAAGAGTTTCAAGAGACGTCTATTAATTTAAAAGTTCAAGGGGTATTGAATAATCTCTTCAAAGTTTTGAGTTTATTTACTACTAATAAATTTAATATTATAGTAAACTTTTGCTGTCTTAACAAAAATTTAAATTTTTTAAAGAAAACTCAAAAGAAAAATTTTATCCTACTGCAAAAGTTTAAAAGCACTCCCTTTTTGAAAGAAGGAATTGAATTATTATTTTATGTTGTTTATAACAATAATTCAGCAAATTTGTTGACTAAATTCATTGCGATGCAAATCAAAAAAGTAAAACGGCATAAATTCTTTCTATCGTTTTTGAAACAAACTCTTACAATTCTATCAAATTCTAGTTTTTCAAAAGTGAAAGGAATTAAAATTATAATCAAAGGCCGATTGAATGGGGTGCCTCGAGCAAAACATAAAATAATTACAATTGGAGATGTGCCAGTACAGAGTATTGGCGCTACTATCGATTATGCACAATTAACAGCTCACAATTCAAACGGAAGTTATGGGATTAAAGTATGGGTTGTTGAAAAATAACCATCATATTGTTATAAAATTAATTAAAAATGTTTTTACAACCAAGAAAAACAAAGTATAAAAAAACAAGAAAAGGAAGATTAAAAAGATTAGAGTTTAAAGCTAACAAAATACGATTTGGAGAACTTGGTTTAAAAGCACAAGTCTCTGGAATGATTACAGCTCGACAGATCGAATCTGCACGAAGGGCAATAGCTCGTAAAATTAAACGAAAAGGAAAAATTTGGATCTGCATTTTCCCTGATTTACCCGTTACGGCAAAGCCTACTGAGTCTAGAATGGGTAAAGGTAAAGGGTCTGTATCGCATTGGGTTGCAAGAGTACGAGGAGGAACTACATTGTTTGAAATATGTGGTATTCCTACTCATATTGCAATTGAAGCTTTACGATCAGGAAGTAAAAAACTACCGCTTAAAACAAAAATTTTTGACTAAAATCATAACTAAATAAATGTAGTTGGGACTCTTTATTAAATATTATTTAAAGCTGCTTTGGGTCGTTCGAAGTAACATAGGTCATAATTTTAATGACTTATGTTATTACAAGCAGCTAAATTTATTGGAGCTGGATTATCTACAATGGGACTAGCAGGAGCTGGGGTTGGTATCGGTATGGTGTTCGCATCGTTAGTACTAGGTATTTCTAGAAACCCTTCTATGAAAGACGAAATGTTTAGAATGGCTATTTTAGGTTTTGCACTTACTGAAGCTATTGCATTATTCGCACTAATGATTGTTTTCTTAATTCTGTTCGCAGTATAAGTAAAACAATTATAAAGAGTATATAGCTCAGTTGGTAGAGCATTGGACTTTTAATCCACAGGTCCTGGGTTCAAGCCCCAGTGTACTCAAAAACAAACAATGGCTGGAATTGAATTAAATTTTTATTTACTAAGTACTGCTATAGTGTTATTTCATATTGGAATGTTAGGTTTAGTGCTTAACCGTGGAAACATTTTAAAAACAATAATGTCTTTAGAAATTTTATTGTTATCGGTTAACCTTACTTTTATAACCTTTTCTTTGTATTTAGACGATATTGCCGGACATATATTTGTATTATTTATTTTGGTTCTTTCGGCAACTGAATCTTCTATCGGTTTATCTATACTAGCTGTATTTTATGAGCAGCGAGATGATATAGCTTTGGATCCAATTAAAATAAATAGTCAAAATTTAAAGATGTAAAAAACGAAAAAGATGGGATTTGAACCCACAGTCTCCGACGTGACAGGTCGGCGCTTTAACCAATTAAGCTACATTTCCTGATTAATAAAAAATAAATGTCAACAACTAATTTAAATAAAGTATCATTACTTGCGTATTTAATAAACTTAGGTATTTCTGTACCTCATTATTGTTATCACAATAACCTATCAATTGCGGGGAATTGCCGAATTTGTATTGTAGAAATGGGTAATTTAAATAAACCTGTAGTATCTTGCGCAGTCAGCGCAGGAACAAGTCTATTCAACCATGAAATTTATCATAATAGTGGACTAGTAAAAAAAGCACGAGAAAACGTTATGGAATTTTTATTGTTAAACCACCCTTTAGATTGTCCTATTTGTGACCAAGGTGGAGAATGTGACTTACAAGATCAGTCTTTGTTTTTTGGTTTTACAAAACGAAGATTTTATAAATTTAAAAGAATCGTTTCAGACAAAAATCTAGGTCCAATTGTTAAAACTGTTATGACAAGATGCATCCATTGTACACGATGTGTTAGATTCAGTACCGAAATTGCTGGTGTTGAAGAGTTAGGTGTATTTGGCCGTGGGAATCAAAGTGAAATAGGTACTTATGTTAATAAAGTTTTACTATCAGAGTTATCTGGTAACGTTATCGACCTGTGTCCTGTTGGATCATTAACTCTTAGAAAGGATTATTACAAATTCTAAATGAACATTATTTTGTTTTGGATTGGTTTTATAATCTTGATGAGTTTTTCAGAAGAGCTAGATCAAGCACATTTTTTATTGTTTAGCGGATCTATGTTTTATTTTACTTATCTTCAGAACCGAATTAACCCGGCAGTATTATCAACAAAAATGATTCTTATATTGTTTAATATACCTACTATTATCTTAGGATATATAACGTTTGTTTATAACGACTTTTTATGTCTTAATCCTATATCTTCTGAAATGTTTATGAGTTTATTTCTTATTTATGCGTCCGTAACTCTGTACCTTTTCATAAATTTTTCAAGAGAGTTGTGTAAAATAGTTTTTTTTACTAATTATAAATTATTTTGTGCAAATTGTTAATTACAATATGGTAAAGGAAAACTGTCAATAAATTACCAACTTGACTTTCTCATACCAGATATCTGGCCGGATTTAATTAATTTCAAAAAAACAGTTCGAGACAAATTTGTAAATTTATGGAAAGTTTTTTTGTTTATTGTTTTTACACACCTATTTGATAAAACAGTCTTTGAACCTTTTCTAACACTGTTTAATTCATATAGAGCATTCCAGCGAATAGTTTTTATAAAGTTTGAATTTGTTGAAATTTGTTTTAATACGAAATGTTTAAGTTCTGATTGTTTAACAGCTTGTCGATTTTCTTTGTCTTTTGCAAATAATTTTTTCATTGTTTTAATTTAATTCTAAGGTTTCCCATGGTGAGGTAAATTTAAATGCTCTATATTCTTGACTTAGTTCAACTCTGTCGTTAACGACTCGTTTTCTTGTATAATCATAACTAGCTTCTACGAATCCACTTAATGGGAAATCTTTTCTCAATGGAAATCCTTCAAAACCATAATCAGTTAAAAGTCTTGTTAAATTACTATGATTACTAAAGAATACTCCATACATATCCCAAGTTTCTGATTCATACCAACCAGCAGCAGCAAAAATATGTTCACAGGATTCAACAGGAGTAAGTTCATCTGTTAAAACTTTTACCCTTAATCTAATATTATATCTAACACTTAAAAGTTCATAAACTACTTTAAATCGATATTTATTAGAAGGATAATCAACTCCAGATATACAAGTTAGAATTTTAAATTGATATTTTATATGATTCTTTAGGAATGTTAAAATCGAAAGTAGATGATCTCTTTTAACAATCAAACTTATTTCCTTTTGGTGAATTTGAATTTTTAAGATAGGTAAAACTTTTGTAATAACTTTAAGATTTTCAGCAATAAATAAATTATTCATATTAACGTTTATTTTTCTTCGCAGATTTTGCGTTTGTATGAGTTCTTTGACCTCTTACAGGTAAACCTCTTACTCGTCTCAATCCTCTATAAGCTTTGATACTAATTAACTTTTTTAAAGTTATAGATTTTAGTTTCTTAAGTTCATTGTTTAATAAAAGCTCTAAAGAATCAATAAGTTGTAAAAGTTCTACAATCTGCTCTTGATTTAAGTTTTTTACTTTTAAGTTTATAGAAAAGCCTAGTTTTTTACAAATTAAAAAAGATGTACTTCTCCCGATACCATGCACTTTTGTCAAAGCAAAGAATACAGACTTTTGATCAGATAAATTTGTTTCTAACAGATAAAGCATTATTTTTTAAAAATACATATTTTCTACAAGGTTATTTACACTCATATGTATTGAACTCAAACAAGCATCTGGGGCTAAACCTAAAATTAAAGTATAACAAATTAGCGGTACAAAAATTAAAAATTCACGTTTGTTTAAATCTAAAGTTTGTTTAATATACTGACTTTTTAGATTCCCATATGCAATTCGATTAAATAACCATAGAGCGTAACAACCCCCTAGAATCATACCAGTAGCGCCGAAAAAAGTTATACTGGAGTTAACTTTAAACGATCCTGCAAAAATTAAAAATTCTCCAATAAATCCACTTGTTCCAGGGAACCCTATATTTGCCATAGTAAAGAATAGAAAAACGGAGGTATACAACGGCATCGTATGAACTAATCCTCCATAGTATTTAACTAGTCGAGTTCGATAACGTTCATAAACAACTCCAATAATAACGAATAACGCACTTGCAACAAATCCATGACTTAGACTTTGTAATATTGCACCTTCGATTCCTACGTTGTTAAAACTAAAAATACCTAACATAACAACATTCATATGGGCAACAGAAGTATATGCTATGATTCGTTTAAAGTCTGTTTGTCTTACAGCCGTTAATGACGCGTATACAATTCCTAATAATGATACGGTGTATACAAACGGCGTAAAATAAAATGAAGCCTGAGGGAATAAAGGTAAAGAAAATCGAATAAATCCGTATGTTCCCAATTTCAATAATACTCCAGCTAGAATAACTGACCCAGCAGTCGGAGCCTCAACGTGAGCTTCTGGTAACCATAAATGAACAGGCATCATAGGTACTTTAGCAGCGAATGCTAGGAAAAAAGTAAACCATAAAATTTTTTGTTCAAAATCTGAGAAAACAAAAGTTAACAAAATTTCGTAGTCAGTAGTTCCAACTTGATTATAAATATATAGGATAGACAACAACATTACAACAGAACCTAAAAGTGTGTATAAAAAAAAATAGTACGATGCTAACATTTTTCGTTCTCGAGATCCCCATATACCGATAACTAAAAACATTGGAATTAAAATACTCTCAAAAAAGATATAAAACATTAATAAATCTAATACACAAAAAACTCCAATTAAAAAAAATTCAATAATTAAAAATGCTATTAAATACCCTTTAAGATTTGAACTGATACTGTTCCAACTTATAAGTATACACAATGGAATTAATAAAGTAGTCAGTAACAAAAAGAAGAGTGATATTCCATCAATTCCTAAAGTAATATTCAAATTAATAATAGGAATCCAAAAAAGTTTTGTTACAAACTGAAATGTTCCAACTGACTTTTTAAAAGCACCCCAAATAAATAAAAATACCAGAAAAGGTAAACTAGAAAAATTTAAAGCAACGATTTTTAATAATTTTTGCTGTTCAGAACTGATAACCAATAATAATAAAATTCCTATTAACGGAATAAGTGACGTATAAAATAAAATGTCTTGATAATAAAACAAAGGTGTTGAATTCATATTAATTTTATTGAAAAGGGAATTTAACCCACAACATGCGATTATGCAATTTTGGAGTAAAAGGATTCGAACCTTTGAATGATCGTACCAAAAACGATTGCCTTGCCACTTGGCTATACTCCAGTAACTTAAAATTTTTATTTCAAGTACTTTTTTTTATAATAAGATGAGTATTTCGATTCAATGTTTTTTTTACGTTTTTTCTGGTTTAAAATGAAATTTATATCATCTTGTTTTTGAAAACTGATAAGTTTGTTAGTTAAAGAGGTTTCTGTATTAGCCGAAAAATAGAAACTCCCATCTGAAGAAATAGTAATCGTTTTAAAGACTTTCATTCTAATTTTATCTATCTACTTCACCAAACACAATATCTTGTGTTCCAATAATTGTAACGACATCAGCAATCATATGACCTCTTGCCATCATATCTAAACCTTGTAAATGAGCAAAACCTGGAGCTTTTATTTTACATCGATAAGGTTTATTAGAGTTATTAGAGATTAAATACACACCAAATTCTCCTTTTGGAGCTTCAGTTGCTGTGTATGTTTCATTCGCAGGAATATTAATTCCGCTAGTATAAAATTTAAAATGATGAATTAAAGCTTCCATTGACTCTTTGATATCAAATCGAGATGGAGGAGTTATTTTATTATCATCAGTTTTGATAGGGCCAAATGGTATGTTATCCAAACATTGTTCAATTATACGAACAGATTGTTTCATTTCAAAAATTCTAATTAAATATCGATCATAACAATCTCCATTCGAACCTGATAGAATATCAAAGTCTAACTCTTCATAAATTTCATATGGTTGACTCTTACGTAAATCCCATTCAAGACCTGATCCTCGAAGCATGACACCACTAAAACCCCAGTTTTGAGCCTGGTCAAGTGATACAACACCAACATCGACAAGACGTTGTTTCCATATTCGATTTTCAGTTAACATTTCTTCTATTTCAAGAATCCGTAATTTAAACTGCTCTTTGAAAAGATAAATATCAGTTAACAAACCTTTTGGTAAATCTGTATGAACTCCTCCAGGCCGAACATAGGCTGCATGCATTCTTGCTCCTGAAACACGCTCATAGAATTCCATAAGTTTCTCTCTTTCCTCGAACCCCCATAGCATTGGAGTCATAGCACCAACATCCATAGCATGACATCCTACAGCCAATAAATGATTTAAAATTCTAGTAATTTCAGCGAATAACACTCGAATATATTGAGCTCTTCTTGGTATACTACAATTTAATAATTTCTCAATTGCTAGGCAATAAGTATGTTCTTGTGCCATCATAGAAACATAATCTAAACGATCAAAATATGGTAATGCTTGTAAATAATTTTTATATTCAATTAACTTTTCAGTACCCCGATGTAAAAGACCAATATGTGGCTCAGCTCGTTCAACAACTTCACCTGTTAATTCTAAAACTAATCTCAACACTCCATGCGCTGCAGGATGCTGAGGTCCAAAATTTACAGTAAAATTTTTAATTTCTTTTACTAATTCTTTTTTTAAAACCATGACAAATTATTTTTAAGCCTAAGTAGATTTGAACTACTGACTTTACGCTTATCAGGCGTACACTCTAACCAACTGAGTTATAGGCTTAGTATTTTAAAATAATTTTGACACCACAAAGTAATGGTACTGAATCGATGGCACAACTAAAATAGCAATAGGCATAAACCCGTGATTTACACCACAAATTTCACTACACTGACCAAAAAATAAACCAATTCTTTTTAGGAAGATATTTACTTGATTTAACCGACCAGGACATGCATCAACTTTAATACCAAACGATGGAATAGCCCAACTATGTAAAACATCTACAGAAGTTACTAATAATCTTAGATGAGTGTTAGAAGGTAATAAAACACGTTTGTTTGTCTCAAGTAATCTAAAGAACCCTAAATAGTTTTTTTCAGTAATACTTTCTTCTGCCAATAAATAACAAGTATATTTCAAAGTTTTGTCAGAATCCATACATGTAGCCATTGTATCGAAATCTGAAATTTCATAACTCCAAAACCATTGATGACCAATAACTTTAACTGAAATTTCCGGTGTGGAAATTTCATCCATAGAATAAAGTAAAGTAAACGATGGTGACGCTAAATTTAATAATGTTAAAGCCGGTAACGAAGTCCAAACAATTTCTAAAGCGTTAGAGTGAAAAAAACTTTGACTCTTTTGTGTATTAAATTCTTCAAAATTAGAAATTGTTGCAAATAATAACCAACCTACTAACATTACAATAACTATAATAACAAATAATAAATGCTTATTAAATTCTAATAATCCTTCCATAGTAGTTGTTGATGGATCTTGTAAACGAAGTTGTGCGAACTCAGGAGCATCGCAAAAAAAAAAAATTTTTTCTGTACTCATTTATATATTTAAAATTTAATTACTTTGATTTGGTTAAAAAAAAAGCGGTAACAATTATTAAAACTAACCCTCGATAATCTAATGTGTACCCAAATACGATCCAAAGTTCTCTTAGGCATAGCATTAACGATAAAGTAGTTAAAATCACTAACGTATAATGGTATAAAGAACCGGTTTGTGCTTTGTGCAACTGATGAGCTGTTTTTAAAGCTATAGAAGAAAGACCCGTAGGTCCAATCATTTCAAATGTACCCCGGTCAATATTTTTATAACTCATAGAATATCCAAATTTAAAAAAGAATTGGCCAAAGCATTCATTATAAATTTTATCAAAAAACCATTTTTTGTTTAAAAAAGTATACATCTTTCTTCCGAAAACAGAAGTTTTAAGAGAAAATAGAATATAACTTTGAAAATTGTATAAAAGAAATGACAAACTAGCACCTAACAAACTTAAAGTAACAGGCAAAATTTTATAGAAAAACTCTACAAACTCTGCATCAAAAACATGAAGAGTTGTAGGATTATTATAGATTGCGTTACCGAAAAAATCACTTCCCACACCAACAATCATATCTTTCGTATAAAACCCTACAAAAATACTTGGAATGGTTAAGAAACATAATGCTACAAACATATAACTAAAAGTTTCTTTAGCAAAACCAATTATAGGTCTGTACCCATTTGGTTTAACTAAAAAGGTTAAACAAGCCAGTCGTGTAGAATAAAAGGCAGTTAAAAATGCACCAAAAGTTCCTAAAAAATAACTGAAATGACTAAATGAAGTAAACTTTCCATACGATAATTCTAAAATCATATCCTTTGAGTAAAACCCAGCCAAAAATGGAAAACCTATTAGTGCTAAAGATCCAATGGTCATTGCTGAATAAGTAAATGGAACTAAGTTTTTTAAACCTCCCATTTTCCTCATATCCTGCTCATCATTTACCGCATGGATTACCGCCCCAGCGCCTAAGAATAAAAGCGCTTTAAAAAACGCGTGGTTTGCTAAGTGAAAGACACCTACAGAATAATCAGAAAGCCCACAAGAGAAAACCATGTAACCTAACTGACTACAAGTCGAGTAAGCAATTACTCTTTTTAAATCATTTTGTAATAACCCTACACTTGAAGCAAAAAAGGCTGTACAGGCACCTAAAATTGTAATAAACTCTAATATATTCGGAGCATACTCATAAATAAATGAAGTTCGAACAATTAAAAATACTCCAGCTGTTACCATCGTTGCTGCATGAATAAGAGCCGATACAGGGGTAGGTCCCTCCATTGCATCAGGTAACCATGTATGAAGACCTAGTTGAGCAGATTTACCAACAGCTCCTAAAAATAAAAAAATACAAACCAAAGATAATATATTAAAGTCCATATTTAAAAAATTAACAGTTTCTGATTTAAAAAAAGGAACCAAAGCTGCAACTGTAGCGTAGTCAACAGATTTAAAATTTACAAACAAGATTAATATACCAATAATTAGACTAAAATCACCGATACGATTAATAATCATCGCTTTGATGGCCGCTTTATTAGCTTGAACTCTTGTAAACCAGAAGTTAATTAATAAATAGGAACATAATCCAACTCCTTCCCAACCAAGAAACATTTGAATGAAGTTATCAGCTGTTACTAAAATTAACATAAAAAAAGTAAATAACGACAAATAAGACATAAATCTTGGTAAGTGAGGATCGTGTGACATATATTCTATTGAATATAAATGTACTAATGATGAAACAAAAGTAACTACCATACACATAATTACGGTTAAACTATCAAACAAAAATCCCCAGTTAATTAATAAAACTTCTGAGCTCACCCATGTTGATAATCGAATATAAACCGGACTTGCCATTAACCCTACTTCATAAAATGCAAAAAGAGATAAAAAAAATGAAATTACTAAACAGCTTGTTGTAACTAAAGCTGCACCTTTTGGCCCTATTGATCTACCGAATAATCCAGTTATACAAAAACCCGTAAGTGGTAAAAAAATTAGTGGAATATACATTTGAGAAAAAAGGATTTTAGCCTTTTTATTATAATTTATTTCCGGTTTTTATTCAAAACTCACATCTTAAGGGATTTGAACCCCTGACCGGCAGCTTAGAAGGCTGTTGCTCTATCCAACTGAGCTAAAGATGCATATAAAATCATTTAAAGCGATTTAATATGAACGTTTTGTTCTACTTAAGACCTGTTCTTTTAAATAAAATTCGCCATAACAATCAAACAACTGAATATATTTTTTTTGAAAAGATAGTCTTTTAAAAGTTCTGCTTTCACGACACTCTAAGACAACGGTGTCTGGATTTGTTAATCGTAAAAAACTTTTATTTTTTTTCTCTGGATTCAATAGCCCTTTAACTTCTAGTTTTAAACCTGGAAAACTTAGATTTTTGATTTTTTTTATTATTAAAAAGAATGCTAAGGGTTTAAGCGAATCTACTACAAACTCTTTATTATAATATCGAAACTCAAACTGTTCTTGAGCTGTTTTATTAACATGAGGAGATTTTAAAATAGTAATAAATTTTCGTTTGTTTTGTTTTGAAAAATGTTTCAAAACAGTTGAAGAAGTCTTTAATTTTTGTAAAAATCTAAGAAACTTTTCTAAAATTTGATTATTTTTAGAGGATACTTTAAAATGAAGAAACATTATTATTTTTTATCAAACCAGAAGAAGTGGGATTTGAACCCACGATATAGAAAACTCTATATAAAGATTTAGCAGATCTTCGCTTTAAACCACTCAGCCATTCTTCTTTTTAAAATAGAAATTATGCTAATAAAGTAGCTTTATAGAATAATAGGTAGATAATCATTGGATCAATACATAAAATAATTAATAAAATAGCTAATAAAGAAATCAACAATGCTTTTTGAGTATTAATAGGCATATATAATTTACCAACTAAAGTATTCTCAAAATATAAGATTTTTATTACTCGAATATAATAAAAAGTAGAAATTACACTAAAAAGAATACTTAACACAGCAACTAAATACGCAGAAGATTTCACTACAACTAAAAAGATTCCAATTTTTGCTAGAAATCCGACAATTGGAGGAATACCCGCCATAGAAAATAGGGTTATTGCTAAAATTAATGCCAACATAGGATTCGATTGATTCAATAGTACTAAATCACCTAATTCTTTATTTGATTTATTAAAATAAAAACTTCTTTTTTGGCGTGAAAATAGATAAACAGACCAAAAAACCAATCCAGACAGCATGTAAATAATTAAATAATAAAACATCATTTGGATTCCTTCTAAATTACCTGTACTAAAAGATAGTAACAAATAACCTGTATGACTTATAGAACTATACGCTAAAAGTGTCTTTAATTTTCGTTGTTCTAATCCTCCAAGCGAACCAACAAAAACACTGAAAACTGCTAATAAAAAAAAGTACATTTGAAAGTTATCCACGAAGATTTGATAAAAACTTACATAACAAAGTCTCATTAATAAAATAAATAAAGCCATTTTAGGAATTACTACAAAGAAAAAAGTTGTCGAATTAGGAGAACCTTCATAAACATCTAGTGACCAAAAATGAAAAGGAGCTACCGATAGCTTAATAAATAGACTAACACATATTAGAATGAAACCAACAGAAACTAAGTCAGTATTTAACATCGATAAACCATTAATCGTCCCTAGAGTTTCTACATTCATATAAGAAGCTAATATATGTTTTAATAGCGCTAAATTTTCACTTAATTCATTCGCATCAAAAAATAATAAACTAGACCATATACTATTTGAAATTTGAGATCCTGCTAATAATGAATCACTAATAAATTGAGTTAAAAACCAAGAATCTTTAACTGTAGTTGAAACATTAAACCAATTGTTTACGTCTATTAACGAATTAGAAACCGCAATCGTAGAAGTTGAGATGAATGATATATTATCAAACTTGTTTACACGACACCAATCAGCTAGATTGTCTTCACTACTCATGGCCAAACTTTGAACTATTGATGGTTCAGAACCAGCAAAAGATATCCCGATTAACCCAAAGAGCGACTTATCATAAGCTAAGTCATAACTTCCAAGAGCAAGTTCATTAATGGAACAATTAATCGAGATTTCCGAACCAATACTAGAAGTTATTTGGATATCAGACGCAAATAACAACGAAAAAAACATTTGAAGATCGTCGAAACTTAAACTTCCCATGCACCCATATACAATTGAAGAACCAAATAGAAATAGTGCTGACGATAAAGCTCCTATAATAAAATATTTTAAACCACTCTCAATCGAATAACTCGATTTTCGTTTGAAAGCAGACATAATATAGAAAGCAATACTATGCAATTCAATCGCAAGATAAGCAGTAATTAAATCATTAGCTGCGCATAACAGTAACAAACCTAAAATTGAAATAGTAATTAAAACAACATATTCAAAATTATTTTGAATAGGTTCATCTCGAAAAGATACATTTACAATTATTAGAAATAAAATAGATGTTAAACAAATAACGAATTTCGAAGCAAAACTAAAGTAATCATTAATAATAAAATTATTACTAGTGAACGAATTCATAACTAACAAGTCTTCATTTAAAATAAGAAGAGCTGACAAAATAATTAATAACGTACCAATATAATAAACTTGTGCATTTAAAATAACAAATCCAGTTTTACGTTGATAAGCAGTACTAATAGCATAGAAGGTAAACTGAAGAATAGAACTGCTTAAAAAAAGTTCCGCTGAAAGAGACATTTCTTTTAAGTGATAGATTTGAAATAATTCTAAAGACATCATATTTGTTAAGAATGGGAGTCGAACCCGTTTTAAATATCCGAAAGATTAATTTATAACTTAACATTTTTTTTAAATTCTAGAAATGAATATTAGTTAACTTTATAATTCACTAATTTTGTTTCAATAATTCCAATAAGTGGAACTAAGAATAAAAAGAATGAAAAATAGTAAATAGACGCAAACTGACCTAATGCAATAAATGGATCTGTAATAGGTGCTTGGCCTACCCACATTAGAGTAATAAAATCTGCAATTAATAACCAATAGAAAACTTTAAATAAAGGTCGGTAAGTAGTGTTTCTAATATAACCTGTATAAGTGAATGGAATTAAAAGCATAACTAGAATAGCACCTACCATTGCAACGATACCTGCTGCTTTATGTGGAATTGACCGTAAAATTGCATAGAATGGTAAAAAATACCATTCAGGCACTAAATGTTTCGGAGTTTCCATAGGATCCGCAGGAATGCAATTATCTGGGTGATTTAAAACATTTGGAAAAAAGAATACAAAAACTCCAAAAAATAAAACAAAGCAAGTAAATGCGAATAAATCCTTTGCGAAATAGTAAGGGTAAAAAGGTACATCATCTACTCCAGTGTCACTACCAATTGGACTATTAGAACCATCTTTATGTAATAGAGCTAAATGAACTAAAGTTAAACCTGCAATAATAAATGGTAGTAAGAAGTGAACACTATAAAATCGTCTTAAAGTAGGTGCACTAACAGTAAAACCACCCCATAACCATTCAACAATTGTTTGACCTCCAAATGGAATAGCTGTTACCATGTTTGTAATTACAGTTGCCCCCCAAAAGCTCATCTGCCCCCATGGTAAAACATAACCAGTAAAAGCAGTTCCCATGATTAATAAAAATAGAATTACTCCTGAGCACCATAGTAATTGACGAGGCTTCATATACGAACCGTAATAAAGACCTCTAAAAATATGTGAATATACAACAATAAAAAACATCGAAGCTCCATTTGCATGTACATATCGAATAAACCAACCATTTGGTACGTCCCGCATAATATATTCTACACTTGCAAATGCTAAATCAATATTAGCTGTGTAATGAGTTGATAAAAGAATTCCTGAAATGATCTGAATTACTAAACACATTCCAGCTAAAGATCCAAAACTCCAAGCGTAAGTTAAACCAATTGGAGTAGGGTAGTGGATTAAATGTGAATCAACAAAACCTAAAAGATAGTTTTTATTCCATCGAAATTTATTTAAAGACACATTTCGAGCTCGTGTTCGTGTTGCCAATGCTGTTTGTTTTACAATTTCATTCATACCTAAATCATTTTTTTTTAAAAGGTTAGTAACCATTTGTGTCTTGTAATTTGAAAAACTACATTAACGAACTAGCAGGAACATTATAAGGTTCTAAATTTCCCCACCAGTAGATATTGATAAATAAGAATAACCACACAACATCTACAAAGTGCCAATACCAGATAGCTGACTCAAATCCAAAATGATGTGTGTTTGTTGAATGATTTAACACAATTCTAACAAACGATACAGCTAACGCAATGGTTCCAACGAAAACGTGAAAACCATGAAAACCTGTCGCCATATAAAAACAAGATCCATAAATTCCATCACTAATATTAAAAGGAGCAGAAACATATTCTAATCCTTGAAAATAAGTAAACAAAACAGCTAAAAATAATGTATAAAGTAATGCAATAATAGTATGTCTCTTAGCATTTAAAATAATTGCATGATGAGCCCATGTTACTGTAGCCCCTGAACTTAATAAAATAAAAGTGTTTGTTAATGGAATTGTATAAGTGTTCATGGTATGGATTGCATGAGGAGGCCATGCTGATCCAATACTATAAACAGGAGCCAAACTAGAATGAAAGAAAGCCCAGAAGAAAGCGAAGAAAAACATAACTTCCGACACAATAAATAAAATCATACCTAATCTTAAACCTCGTTGTACTACAAATGTATGATGCTCTTCATATGTAGCTTCTCTAACCACATCTCGCCACCAAACAAACATAACGAAAAGTACTAGAATGAAACCGTTTACAAATAAGCCCCATCCACCAATCATTTTATGCATATACGCGACACCTCCTGTGGTAAGCATAAAAGCACCTAAAGATGCTACAAGAGGCCAAGGACTAGGATCTACTAAGTGAAACTGATGAGTTGTACTTAAATATTTAAAATCAAATTTATTCTTTAAAGTGCTCATAGCATTATATAATTATGTTTAACTCCACTCGATGGCGCCAACACACCAAGCGTAAATAAAACCAATCCCTAATTCAACTAAAAATTCAACCATTGACCAAAATCCTAGGAGATTTAATTGAGAAATTGACACACACCAAGGTGCTAAAAAGATAATTTCAATATCAAACAAAATAAACAAAATTGCAATAATATAAAATCGTACATTAAACTGGCTTCGGGTATCACCATAAGCTTCAAATCCACATTCATAAGTTGAAAGTTTTTCAGTCTCAGGACTTTGTGTTACTAAAAAATAAGATAAAACTACAATTATAAGAGCCAATACTATAGCGAAACAAAAATAAAGAAAAATACCAAAGTATTCTTCTCTTATTGAAGAACTATTTAATAAATTAAACTGTTCTAAATATTTATTAGAATTTAAAAAGTTTTTCATAAAAAAATTAATATCCATAATCTTTTTGCAAATTAAATTAAAAAAAGTTAGTAGTACTTGATCTAGTAATTTTTGAACAATTTACGAGAACAGACGAATTATAACTAAACGAATCCTTACCATTTCCATTAAAAAAATCATCTAACCAACCCTTTACTTTTGTATTTAAAACTTTTATTCTTGAAGGTTTAATGTTAACGGCTGGCAATTTAAATAGTGGTAAATTATTTTTTGTTAAATAAAAGCTTAAACTTGTTAAAGTCTGAACTGCATAAAACTGAAAATTAACATAATTTTTAAAATTAAACGAATTAACAGAATCAAAATTGATTAATGTATTATCCTTTTTATTATTAAAAAATAATACTGATTTTGTATTGGCATAGAACTTTCTGGTAATTTGCCAATTGGTTTTCGAATTTTTTTTAAAATGTATTAATTTTGTAGTTCGTTTAATTAAACCTTGAGTATTTATATAAGTTTCGTTATCCTCCAAAAATAAATTACTCGGTAAATGGAAATAATTATTAAATAACTGATTTTTAAATCTACTGTAAACTAACTCATTTAACGGATTTACATTTTGATCTACGAAAATTTTATTTACTAGTGTTTTATTTATATTGAATATATATAACATATGAAGTTCCACTAGTTTTTTCATATTAGCGGCAGAACTTAAAGACACATTAATATAATATAAACCAAAGAAATTAACAAAGTCTTCAGTAGAAAGCGGTAAGAATTTATTTAAAGATTGAATCCCTACACTTCCAATATTGTGATTTAGAACATTAATACCATTCCAAGCAGTATCTAAAACACTTGTGTATTTTAAAACTTCTGTAAATATCTTCGCGTCCTCTCGTTTGAATAACTCCGTATTAGCGATAATAACTGGGAACTCGGCATGTTTAATGTCTTGACAAGAAATATGCGTACCTTCTGCTAACGATTTCAAAATACTAAAGTTAGAACCTAAAGTGTAAGTTGGAAAAGTTAAGTCTAACATAGAACCTAAATTTAATAATTTAAAATTCCCCTTCAAAAATCTTTGACGAAGGTTAAGATTTAAAACATACCCTTCATATCTAGGATTTGTATTTACTAAAATTCCCAAAGTTGACATCTGAAGTTTAGGTTTCTCAGTAGATGACCCTAGTTGATACTGAGATTCAAAGTCATTTAAACTTTTATGGCTCTCAACCTTTCGTAACTCGATCAATGAACAGTTTTGTTTTAATAAATATAACATATTTAAAGTTTCTAAACTTAAGTTTTCAAACGCAAAAATAAACGAAAACGAACTTCGCTTGTGTAAATTTAAATGATCGATAAAATACATTAATTCTGAAATATCATTAAAAAACTTTTCCCAATTTGTTGCTTTAGCCGATGACTTTTCAAATATACCGTCAAAGAAAAGTCTTCCTTTATCCGTTAACCATGGAGTATTGGGGTCATTTGGCTCAGCCAAAAAGATTTGATTCTCTCTAATAGATAACCGTAAACCGACTCCAAAGCTATCTGTTGGGTCAATAGCTTCTCCTTCAATAAATTCCCACTCTCGTAACTCATCTGAAAATGCTTTAAGTGTAAGTGCTCCCATTCAAAAACTCTAATTATAAGCGATAGCGGATTCGAACCACTAACTTTCTCGTTGTAAGCGAGACACTCTACCAATTGAGTTAATCACTTGTGACGGGAGAGGGACTCGAACCCCCGACACTTGGATTATGATTCCAACGTTCTAACCAACTGAACTATCCCGTCATATTAATTAGTATTTATCTATAAAACATTTTTTCGTGATAACTGACGGAAAAGAGATTGTTCACGCTTTTCACCCCTGGCAAAAGCTGACTTAACCGTTAAAAATGCCACACCAATAACAGCTAAATAAAGAATTAATCCTGCCATTAAAATCTGTAATACATAATGAGTATAAACGATCTGACCAAAAACGTAAATATCTGAAAGAGCATCTAAAGTATCATACCAATTTAAATAAATGTTATGCTCAAAAATACTTACATTTGTATTTTTAGAAAAAACTTTAGAAAAAGCACCATAAATTTCAATTAATAGAGTAAGACCAATAAACACTCCTACAGGTAAATAAAGTCTACTAGTCTGTAAATCTCTATATTTTATATCTAGCATCATTACTACGAACAAGAATAAAATTGCAATTGCACCTAAATAGATAATAAGAAAAAAAAGTGCCAAGAATTCATTTTCAAACAAAAATAAAAGTATAGAAGACGATAAAAAACTTGTTACTAAAAATAATACCGAATGTAAAGGGTTTCTCGAAATAATAACCATTGAAGCGCTAACCAATAGTAACGCACACATAAAATAAACTAATGCAATCATTGATGTCAGAGGCAGGATTCGAACCTACAAACTTTAGGACATGAGCCTAACATGCTAACCAATGCACTTCTCTAACAAGCGGTTAAATAGTTTTTAAGTTATTCCCGATAAATCAGTATTTTGAAAAACTTTTAAACCAAACTCTTGAAAACGATTTTCAGGTTAAATGAAATGAGGACTCGAACCTCTTTTTTACTTGGCTTTTTGAAAAACTAAAAAAAAATCCAATTATACTTTCATTTTGTTCCAGCTACACGTTCCCGTACAGCTACCTTGTTACGACTTCATCCAAATTATCAATCTCTCAATGGATTTTATTAAAATCTTCAAGCGAAACTAATTCTTTGCAAGTGACGGGCGGTGTGTACAAGGTCAAGTTACATGTTCACCGCAACGTGCTGATTTGCGATTACTAGTGATTCCACCTTCATGTAGACGAGTTGCAGTCTACAATCCGAACTGGGAAAATTTTTGTTGATTAACTTAAAATTTCTTTTTTGTCACTCTTTGTAATTTTCATTGTAGCACATGAAGTAGCCCAATTCATTAGGGTCACATTGACTTGACTTTATTCTTACCTTCCTTCAATTTATCATTGACCGTACTTTTAAAGCATTTAAAAAAAATTTTAATACGTTAAAATTTAAAAGTAAGAGTTGCGCCCGTTTCAGGACTTAACCAAACATCTCACGACACGAGCTGACGACAGTCGTGCAACACCTGTAAAAAAATAATTAAATCAAATACATATTTAACTTAACGTAATTATTTAGCTATGTCAAGAATTGGTAAGGTTTTGCGCGGATTATCGCATTAAACCACATGCTCCACCACTAGTGTTAGACCCCCGTCAATTCCTTTGAGTTCCAATCTTGCGATCGTACTCTTCAGGCGGAGTGCTTATTGCGTTAGCTTGAAAATCTAAATAATATTATAAAAATATTACAATTAAATTACAGCACTCAGAATTTACGGCGTGGACTACCGGGGTCTCTAATCCCGTTTGCTACCCACGCTTTCGTCCCTCAACGTCAGTTTATACCAAAAAGTTGCCTTCGCTATTGGCATTCCTTTATATATCTGCAAATTTCACCTCTACCGTATAAAATTCTACTTTTCTGTATTAAACTCAAAGTAAAGTAGTATTAATTGCTGTGTTAAGATTAAGTCTTAAAATTTAACAAAGAACTTACTTTACCGTCTACGAACTCTTTACGCCCAGTCATGCCGGATAACGCTTGCCCTTCCCGTATTACCGCGGCTGCTGGCACGAGTATTAGCCAGGACTAATTCAATTAAATAATGTCATTATCTTTTTTAATTAAAGGATCTTACAACTTAAATAAGCCGTCATCACCCAGTTAGTATTGCTGGATCAAACTTTCGTTCATTGTCCAATATTCCTCACTGCTGGCCAACGTATTAGCCTGGACCTTATTTCAGTTCCAGTGTGGTTGATCATCCTCTCAGACCAACTAAAGATCATCGGCTTGGTAAGCTTTTAAATTACCAACAACCTAATCTTAAGCAGATTTATCTTTCAACGGAATAAACCTTTGAATATATTCAGTATTTTATTTTCCGAAAAAAATATTTGTTCTGAATTGAAAGGTAAAATTCTGCATTTACTCACCCGTACGCCACGAAAAAAAAATTTCCGTTAGACTTGCATGTGTTAAGCATACTACTAGCGTTCATCCTGAGCCAGGATCAAACTCATATTGTTTATTAATTATACGTATTTATATACTTTTATGCATACAATTAATTTGAATTAAAATCTATAAAAACTAAAACGTCATTTAGTTCGCAAATAGTAAAAAGTCTTTTAAATTTATTTTTTAGTACTTGTTAGCTAAAAATCTTACAATTCTTACACACCAAGCCTATCTATGTAGTCATCTACTACATTTTTACGAAAACTTGTATTGAGGTTAATTTCTCACTTAGATGCTTTCAGTGATTATTTATTATAAATGTAGCTAATCGACTATGCTATTGGTATAACAATCGATTCACCAGGGATTTACCTTCATGGGTCCTCTCGTACTATACTTTACTCCTCGCAGTTTTCTGCTCTCGTGGTAGATAGGGACCAAACTGTTTCACAACGTTCTGAACTCAGATCATGTACCGCCTTCATTGACGAACAGTCAAACCCTTGGAACCGCCTACAGTTCCAGGATGCGATAATGTTACAGTCGAGCAAATGTTACCATTTAACCCTCTGCTCCAAAACCGTACGTGAGCGTCTCCACTCATACGGCTCCTACTGAGCAGCAATATCAGTTAACTATTCAAAATTGTTATAAATCGAGTGCATTCTGTCATGATAATGTCCATGGACAAAACTTATTTTTCCAGTACGTTTATCTGTATCATTGATTTTACTAGACTCGTCTTTCGTTGCATTTATGATCCCAGCTTTTAGCCAAGACCATATTTGATTTTTAAACATACTAATAGTATTCCAGGGTTTCAATCAAATACGGATGATCAATATTATCAAAACAACTGTCAATATCAGCATCTAAAAAATACTTCGCGCCACTTTGGAGTTGCCTAACTATACACTATTTAATGCCAGCCGCACTATAACCGGGACGAAAACCGTACGAATTAAACTTCAAATCGAGATTTCCATTCCGGTTCTAATGCCATTTTCATCAACATTTGTTTGGTTCTGTCTGCAATCGTCGGAATACCTAGTGGCCAAAGTTTACCGTTGGCTTTAAGAATATATACTCTTCGAATTTTCGCTGCTTTACCGTCAAAATGTAATTTGTGGAGAAGTTCTATACGCGTCACTTTATCAAGTTTTCAAACTTTATCTACTCCTGCTGTCACTTTACCTTTATTATCATGAGTTACAAATCGTATCGCTAAAAGTTTACCTTCTTTTGACTTGACTAGTTTCCGTTAATAATATCGAGCCGAACTTATATCATTTCTCTTAGCGTGACTATAAATTTTATACTGTAGGTCATACACAAATAGATCGACGCTTTTCCAAGCAATTATCCCCCATTTCATATAATTGATTACTAAACAACTGGATTCATAAAATAACCCCACAGTTTTAAGTCACCTGCTTCAGCTTTGTACGTCAGCATATATACCGAATTACCGGTATCATTAGCTTCTTACAAAATCCTTCTACGTAGAAGCTTATAGTAAGGATCCCACCAACCATAAAGTTGGAACTTCTACGTAGTTACTTCGTTCCGATTTTCCATAAACGATAAATGTCTCTCCTACTATGCACCGAGATCACCAGTCTCTAGCCTTTCCTGTTGTACGTTCTGGCTTGGTATTTGATCTATTCCCTTTATTTAGGGTCCTGGGTACCCTTAGGTTTCATATCATAACCCAGAATTCCTCATAACGATACTTTACTACATAGGTTCGCTTTCGCTAGACTCATTTATCTAATTCTCACCCGTAACTTCGAGGATATGTCTCTAATTACGAACTTTTAGCCCTGCTTCCATGTCCGTATGTTCCTAGCATACGTAACACGTAGGGGAATCCACATTATCACGTGTGGTGTCTATGATCAGTATCCATTGAGACAGGATACGTGGAATTGGTTATCCACCTGAAAAATCAGTTATCAGTATTCTTTAAACTTTAATTAATATTCAAGGGTTGAATACCGTAGTTTTACAACGGGATTATATCCGTCTTTACACTAACGAGTCGCACCCAACATCGAGGTGCCAAACCACCCCGTCGATAGGGTCTCTAGAGGGTGATTAGCCTGTTATCCCCGGCGTACCTTTTATTCGTTGAGCGGTAACCTTTTCCACACAGAATTACCGGATCACTATAACCGACTTTCGTCCTTGCTCGATTTGTCAATCTTACAATCAGGCAAACATCTACTATTACGCTTTAAAGTTGTACTAGTTCAACTTAAATTTACCTTTGCACGCCTCCGTTACTCTTTAGGAGGCGACCGCCCCAGTCAAACTACCCATTATACAATGTCTTAATCAATAAGTAATGAAAAGTTTTTAGAGTGGTATTTCAACGATGTTTATCTTACTTGCTAGCGCAAATAGTTATTAAAATAACAACTTCCCACTTATTCTACACAAAAAAAAATTCATTACAATGTATAACTATAGTAAAGGTGCACGGGGTCTTTCCGTCTAGCCACGAGTAATTCGCATCTTCACGAATAATTCAATTTCACTGAGCTTATGTTGGAGACAGTTAGGAAGTCGTTACGCCATTCATGCAGGACACCAATTAAATGCCAAGGAATTTCGCTACCTTAGGACCGTCAGAGTTACAGCCGCCGTTTACTGGGAGTTCAAGTCAAAGCCAAAAGACCTCTCCTGTTAATCTTACAGCACTGGGCAGGCGTCAGCCTCAATACATCTTCTTACGAATTAGCAGAGACCTGTGTTTTTGTTAAACAGTCGCTTCCTACGTTTCTGTGCCAACTTTATAAAGTTGCCTTTATAAAGTCACTCCTTCTCCCGAAGTTACGGAGTCATTTTGCCGAGTTCCTTCAACATAATTCTCTCAAGCGCCTTAGTTTACTAAACTTGTTCACCTGTGTCGGTTTAGGGTACGGTTTTATTCTTTTAAGAAGCTATTTCTAGAAAGTATTATAAAACTTTTATTTAAACCATAAAATAAAAATAATATTTATACTTTGTCACTTCGAAAAACTAAAAAATTGATTTTTATCTCATTAAAACAAAACTTTCGTTTTTTTCTTAGAGACCGATTAATTTTTAATACCAAAACGGATTAACCTTGTTTTGGAAACCTTGAACTTTAGGCGACAATGTTTTACACATTGTTTAACGTTACTCATACCAACATTTTCATTTCTGATATTTCCATTTTATATTACTATAAAACTTCTTAAACATACAGAACGTTCTGCTACCATTTTTTAAAAAAATCTATAATTTCGGCAAATAATTTTAGTTCCAAACATTTTCAATGCAAAAAAACTAAACCAATGAGCTGTTACGCTTTCTTTAAAGGATGGCTGCTTCTAAGCCTACCTTTCGGCTGTCAACATTTTTTCACAATTTCTTCACTTAATTATTTTTAAGAACCTTAATAAATAGTCTGGGCTGTTTCCCTTTTGACTATGAATCTTAGCACTCATAGTCTGTCTGTTTAAAGTCATTTTAATAACATTCGAAGTTTCAATAAACTCAGTAAAGCTTTACGCCCCCATTGTTTATCGAGAGCTCTACCTTTATAAAAGTCTTTTAAACGCTCTACTTAAATAGATTTCGCAGAAAACCAGCTATCTCTAAGTTTGATTGGCCTTTCACCCCTAACCACAGATCATCCCAGTATTTTGCCACATACACGGGTTCGGTCCTCCGATAAGCGTTGCCGCCTATTCATCAACCTGTCCATAGTTAGATCACTTAGTTTCGGGTCTTATTTTAGAGACTAATAAGCAATTTAAAACTTAATTTCTTTACGCCTACATATTTTACTATTTAAGCTCGCCACTAAAATAAACTTGTTGGTCCATTATGCAAAAGGTACGTCATTACTTTAAAAAGCTTTGACAGATTGTCAGCATTAAGTTTCAAAATCTTTTCACTTTCGCGAAGTCTTTTTCACTTTTCCTTTACAGTACTTTTCACTATCAGTCATTAAAATTTTTAAACTTTGAGGGTGGGCCCTCAATATTCAAACAAAACATGACTTGTTTCATTTTACTAATGATAAAAAGCTTAAACTTTATTTTACAGGGCTTTCCTTAATTTAGGCTACCTTCTATGGCTATTAAATATTAAATAAAATTTTTGCTTAAGTCTATCGTCGTGTTCACTCGCCACTACTAACGACTTCTCGGTTGATTTAAACTTTGGTTACTTAGATGATTCAGTTCACCAAATTTTTGTTTAAAATATTTAAACACTTTTCTTATCTATAAGAAATCGGTTTTCCGAATTTATGGAAAATTGTAAATCTCAGCATGATTTTATCTACTCCTTACAATATTTCGTTATTAAACGTCCATATAAATTTTAATGCTTAAGTATCCACTTAATGCTTTAATAACTTTTTTACTACAATTATGAAATTTATGAGAGGCGAATAACAGGATTCGAACCTGTGACTTTTAGAACCACAACCTAACACTCTAACCAACTGAGTTATATTCGCCTTAACGCTTTTTAATTAATATTAATTAAATTAATCACTTTTTCGTTAAATTAAAAATATTCTAATGAAATCTTAAATGAACCGTTATTGTTAATTACTTCACATATTCTTAACGGGACTTGAACCCGTATTGCTACTGTGAAAGAGTAGTGTCCTAACCTATTAGACGATAAGAACAACACTTTCGTTATAAATTATCTATGAATTAAACAACATATTTAAAATTATGATTCGTTTTTTTCTTATATAGTTCGAAAAATTTGGTAAATAAAAATTTTGTTTAAATTAATTTCCATAACTTTCAAATCAAAAACCTTCATAGTACTTTAAAAAAATATGAATATCAAAAACGATAATGGTTAACTTGTAATCTCTAATATTTTTCCTTCTCTCTACGTAGTTCGAAAAATTTGGTAAATAAAATTCTTATTTAAATTAGTTTCCATAATTTTCAAATCAAAAATCTTCATAATACTGTAAAAGAGTAGTGGCTTAACCTATTAAACGATAAAAACAACACTTTTGTTGTAAATCTTATCTATGAATTAAACAACATATTTAAGATTATAATTCGTTTTCTCTTGCGTATAGGTCGAAATTTAAAAATATAATTTTACGTCTTTTTATGCGCTTACTTAATACTTGACTTTGCTAATCTGTCGATTAAAAGGAAGACTCAGACGCTTTAA
>Ga0315298_1001438_pt1 | contig 43488 bp, 41 predicted proteins | sample WHS_1_MG_FD_203077 | JGI IMG/M metagenome (GOLD analysis project Ga0315298, IMG submission 203077) | Extremophilic microbial mat communities from Washburn Hot Springs, YNP, Wyoming, USA - WHS_1_MG | ecosystem: Environmental > Aquatic > Thermal springs > Hot (42-90C) | place: USA: Wyoming... | reverse complement strand
CAAATCCATGAACTGCAAGAGCAGCTTTGGCGCTTGGCGAAAAGTAAGATTTTATGATGAGGCAACGATACCACCTTCGGTAAGATTTTATGATGAGGCAACGCGCTACTTTCCGTTGGATCGCCGTATAGATTAGCCAGGAATGGGAACTTTTGCACCCATATATCGTCTGCGATTAGTGAGGCGCGATCATGAAGCGATGGTACCGCATAGGGAACCTTGCCATTATTGCTTGTTTTTTGCTGTGCACAGCTTGCCTGCCCCAGCGTGATAGAACGCCTGCCATCACCGTGGAATCTATACCCGTTCAATCTGGGTTGGCGCTAAGGGTAACGGGGAGGAATTGGCAACCTGGCAGCGAGGTGGCGATTGGTTTCAACGCGCCGGGAGGCACGCCACAGGATAGTGAAACCATTGCTACGACGCTGACAGACGCTTCGGGCAGCTTTGTGGCACTGTTCCCTTTTCCCATAGACAAGCAATGGGCGCAAATGCCCGAAGTGTGGGTAGTGGCTTATACACACCAGTTTAGCCAGGTCGCCACTGTTCGCTTTCGCAATCCACAACTGCTCACTGCTACTCCCTTGCCTAGGTCTACTCCTCGTGCCACGCGAACCATGCAGCCAGTCGTATACGCCCTTGGTTATGTCAAAAATATAACCCCTGGTGCTCGTAGCCTTGCTCTGAGACCGCTTGAGGGGCAGGCAGCTACCATCACTTGGGATGAACGCACGCAAATCCTATATGCCGGACAGCCTGCAGAGATCCAGATTGGGGACTTGATTGAAGCAAGCGGACAAAGCATCACAAAAGACCACCTCATGGCTTACCAAATTCTAATCCTAGCGCGGACTATGGCTGAACAAACTCCCACCCCAACCCAATCCCTCTCCGCATGGCGCGGCGAGTACTATAACAACACCACCTTCAGCGGGGCCCCAGTGGTCACGCGGAGTGATGCGGCGATTGACTTCCAATGGCAGAATGGCTCCCCAGCAGAGGGAATACCGGTTGACCATTTTGCTGTGCGCTGGACAGGCAACTGGCCATTCGAGACCGGCACTTATCGTTTCTATGCCCAAGTAGACGATGGCGTACGGTTGTGGCTTGATGGACATTTGATGATCGACCGATGGCACGAAAGTACCGGCGCGCTGTACAGTGCTGATGCGTATGTGAGCAACGGCTCCCATGCGGTGCGCGTGGAGTACTTTGATGCCTGGGCTAACGCTCACGCCCGAGTCTGGTGGGAATATCGCAGCCCTGACGTCACAGTTACCCATACTGATTGGAAAGCAGAATATTACAACAACATGACCCTAAGTGGTACGCCATTTCTCGTCCTAAATGAGCGCGCCATTGATTTTGACTGGGACGCCAGCGCCCCTGCTAATGGCATGCCCACCGATCATTTTTCAGTTCGCTGGACGCGCACTGCCTTATTGGACGCTGGCACCTACCGCTTCTATGCCCTTAGCGATGACGGCGTCCGGTTATGGGTGGACGAAATGACGGTGATAGACCATTGGGTAGATGGAGCCGCACAAACTTATGTCGGAGACTTGTCCCTCTCTCAAGGCAGCCACATCATCCGGGTGCAGTATTATGAGAATGCCGGGATGGCTGTGATTAAAGTATGGTGGGAACTGCTACCCGCTACCCCCACACCAACCTACACATCAGCGCCGCCAACACCTACACTCCTGCCGCCTACACCGACCCCCACTCCCCCACCCCCTGAAGCCACGCCTACTCCACTCAGTACTCCGCTATCAACGCTAGAGGCAACCCCGGGTTCCCCTTAGACAGATACGCTCCATTTGACAACTAGAACATTTGTTCCTAAAATAGCCTTGTCAGTATCATGCGTGAGGGGTCATCCCATGGACAGGGTGGCGAAGTTGAAACTGCTCACTCGTGCCGCGCAATACGATCTATGCGCCGCTTGTGGCACACAGGCTTCCCGTGTGCGGGATGAGATTGGGCAATGGCTCTACCCCACTTTGTTGCCGGACGGTAAGAGAGTTACCTTGCTCAAGGTACTACAGTCCAATCTCTGCGAAAACAATTGTCTTTATTGCGGCAATCGCCGCTCACGAGACGTGGAAAGAAGCGCTTTCAGTCCAGAGGAACTCGCTGCCGCTTTCGACGAACTGGTGAGGCGCAATAGGGCACAAGGGCTTTTCCTCAGTTCAGCAGTGTGGGGTAGCACTTCCTGCACGATGGAGCAAATGATCGCCACGGTAGAGCTCGTCCGCTTCAAGTACCAGTTTAGAGGCTATATACACCTCAAGCTATTGCCCGGCTGTGACAAGGCAGTGGTAGAACGTGCGGTGCAGATTGCTGACCGTGTTTCAGTGAACCTAGAGGCTCCGAATGCCGAGCGTTTGCAAAAGCTAAGTGGAGATAAACACTTCACACAGGATTTACTGCAGCCCTTGCAATGGGCTAAGCAATTCCACACCGAAGGCGTGGGAGCAAAGGCAGGCTTGACGACACAATTTGTCGTCGGTGCAGCAGGTGAATCTGACCTAGAGATACTACGCACTGTCGCTTGGTTGTACCAGGAGTATCATCTCACTCGTGCCTATTTCAGCGCTTTTCAACCCATTCCCGACACACCGCTAGAGAACTTGCCTGCTACACCACCTCTGCGTGAGCACCGGCTTTATCAGAGCGATTTCCTCCTTCGCCATTACGGCTTTAGCCTGCAGGACCTCACTTTCGACCCAAAGGGCTATCTGCGCACCGACGTTGACCCCAAAATGGCATGGGCACTGCGGCATCCGGAATATTTCCCTGTGGAAGTCAACCACGCTAGCAGAGAACAACTGCTCCGCGTACCGGGCATTGGCCCATGTTCAGCAGCGCGCATCTTGCGCGCACGCAGGGAGAAGACACTCCGCGAACTGGAGGACTTGTCTGCCCTAGGAATTGTAAGCAAGCGGGCGGCGCCCTTTATCCTATTGAATGGCCGCCGCCCGCCCCAGCAACTCACACTGTGGTAGCAAATCCTGGCAATTTCTACCGGGTTACATCGTCACGATGACGCGATAGTTATTCCCGTTCAGAGCTGCTTCCAGCGCCTCGCGGAGCTGGGAGAAGGAAAACACCTTAGAGATGAGAGGTTGCAAATTTATGGACCGACTGGATAGGAGTGCCACTGCCTGTAAAAAGTCTTCGCTATCCTGGCTCACTGTGCCGGTCAACACGATCTCCTTGTTGTGGAACAAATTGGGATCTATGGTAATCATCGAGCCGCGAGGGTGTACACTAGCATAGACCATTAACCGCCCCCCTTTGCCCACCGCTTTGATCGCTTCCTCAATAGCAGAGGCAACACCAATGGCAGCGAAAATCACATCCGCACCTCGCCCTCCGGTCAATTGCTTGACACGCTCGGTAAAGTTCTCTTTGCTCGGATCAATAGTTGCCAGTGCACCCATTTCCAGTGCTTTGGCGGCGCGTACAGGGTTCGGTTCGCTGACAAAGACTCGTGCGCCAAGGCGCTTGGTCAGCATCAGGTGCAGCAAACCCATAATGCCCGCGCCAATGATGACTACATTGTCCGCAGGTTCTACCTGGGCTTTCTTAATGCTGCGCAGCACACAAGATACGGGCTCCGATAGACAAGATTCGGTGAATGGCACATCGCTACTGACGGGGTAAATTTGATAGCCATCTACCAACATATATTCCGATAGCCCACCAGGCCCTGCTGGTTCACCAACCTGGCGGTTTTGCCAAGCATTGTCACAAATATTGTCCAGCCCACGGCGACACGATGTGCACTGGAAACAGCGATAGAGCCGTGCCGCAACGACATGGTCGCCAGGCTTAACTTTCACCTGAAGCCCTGGGCCTACCTCTGCCACAATACCAGAGACTTCATGCCCTCCCAACAATGGATAAACGCTTGTATCAACACCTGCGTATACCCTTTGTTCCCACGTGCACAGGGCACAAGCCTTGACCTGCACCAAAGCCTGTCCAGGCCCAGGAGTAGGAATCGGCACTTCCTCAAACCGGATTTCTTTTGGAGCAACCAGAACGGAACGAATAAAAGTCTTCTTTGTCATTTTCTTATGGCTTTCTAGCAAAATCTTGCACAGAGTTAACGCAATGCCTTTTCAGCTTGCTTGACCGTGGCGTCATCATGGATAATAGCAGCAATAGCGCGGGTCATTTTGTCAGGAGACGGATGTTGGTAAATATTGCGCCCAATGGCAACCCCTTTTGCCCCGGCCTGCATAGCATCGTACACCACAGTCAATAAATCAGTTTCTGTCTTGATCTTTCCACCACCCAACACCACAATAGGGACATAGGTGGTATCCACAATGCGGCGGAAACTCTCCACATCACCACTGTATTGCGTCTTGACAAAATCTACGCCCAACTCAGCACCGATGCGACAAGCATGGCCAATGTTCTCCGGCGTCCACCAATGCGCTGGATCTTCAAACCCACCGGGGAGCATCTCAGCCAAAACGGGAAGATTCCATTCCCGGCATTCGCTCACCAGTAGCGAGAGGTAAGGCAATGTTTCTGCCTCGTAGACACTGCCTGGGAAACCCATCGCTACCACTCCATCCGCCCCAATGCGCAGGGCGTCCAATGCATTGTAAATGAGCGACATACTGCCACGTTCTTTTGCCAGCATGCTTGTACCACCATCCACACGCAAGATAAGACCAGCAGTTCCGATTTGCTCTGCGAAACGGGTTGCTACTCCATAAGTGGTCATGATGACATCCGCACCCCCAGCCAGGACCAACTCAATGGTTTTGCCCGGGTTGTCCAAGCCGGGGACAATCCCCATTCCACCCGCATGATCCATGGCGACAATCAGCGTTTTGCCATCACTTCTGAAGATGCGCCGCATCCGACGTTCTTTTGGTCCGTACACATTGGCCTCCTTGTTTCATAAAAATGATTAGCAGGGAGCGATACTCCCGCTTGCCTTGCGCATTACCCAGCCAAAGCAGTATTACCATCTGCAGGCAGATAACTGGCTATGGGTCGGAACTTTAACACGCCGACCCATAGCCAGAGTCCCATTAGGCTAGGCGTTGCTTTAGAAGATGCTGAACTTGCCGAGGATGGGATAAGACCCCAACACGGCGATAATGATGATGCCGATCAAGATCGTGGTCGGCGAGATCTTCTTCTTTTCCAGCAGCCACCATACGAGCAGCACTAGCAACAGCGGCAGCATGTTGGGCAACAAACCATCCAGGATCTTCTGCAATTCAAAAGTGCTCCCGCCAATTGTGAACTTGATCTTGGTGCTCACTTTGACAAAATTGACGGTCAGTGCACCGAGCACAAAGTTGCCCAGCACACCAGCCACCGTAATCGCCCGGTTGAGCGCGCCACTCTTGAGGATATTGGTGACCGCGTTACGGCCCTGCAGATAGCCCTGCTCCCAAATCCACCATCCGACGCCCCACACAAAGGCTGCCACGAGGATGAGGTAAATGATGGGACCCAGGAAATTGCCCTGCAATGCCAGACTCATGCCGATAGCCAACGAGATGGGGATGACAATGCCCTGCTGGATAGTATCACCAATACCTGCCATGGGCCCCATCAAGCCCGTCTTGACCGAGTTGATAGCATCATCACTAATATCAGCACCCAGCGCCCGCTCCTCCTCCATAGCAATGGTAATGCCATGGACGACTCCACCAATATCAGGCTGGGTATTGAAGAACACGAGGTGGCGCTTCAACGCTGCCCTGATGTCCTCCTTGGACTTGTATAGCTTGCGGATAATGGGGGTCATGCTCATCGCAAAGCCGGTGCCTTGCAAGCGCTCCCAGTTATAGCAGGCATGGGAGAAGAACAACCAGAGCAACCACGAACGGAAGACGTCCTTGCGCTCCAGCAGTTTGTACCGCTCCGCCTTTTCTCCCCCCGTGGGGAAAAGTGGCCCTACCTCCTCACCACCTGAGGTAAATACCACATGCAGCAGTGCTACGCACAGGCCGATGATCGCCAGCACCAGCAGGTTCACACTGCCGCCTGCCAAGGTAGCAACAAAGAAGCCAATGAAGAAATAGGCGGGCAATACACCACGGAAGAGGAAACGAAGGTTGAGCGCAATTCCTAGGGCAGCGAGCATGCCACTGGCCGTGTACAAACCTCCCATCACCCAGCCCAGGTTCTGCCCGATCCAATTCAGTGCGTTAGCCACCGCAGCCGAGCCAAGATAGGCAGCCAAGGCAACAGGGGCAGCATATAAGAAGAACAGAAAGATTTGCGATGGGACGACATTCATCAGTGCTACCCCACGGATATCTGCCTTTTCGGCACGGGCATCAGCCCAGTGGGCGAAAGCAGAGCAGACTGACATGCGCAACGCCCAAGTGAGGCCACCGAGCAAGCCTAGTGGAGCAGCCAACGCCAATGCCGCCTCTGTCTGCAGTCCACCGCCCAGCGCCAAGGCAGTGCCGAGGTAACCAGCCAAGCCAGGGTCACCAGGCAGCGAGCCGCCAGCGGAGATCCAGCCCAGGTAAAGCACGTTGATATTGGCACCGATGGTCATACCTTCTACAGGTCGCCCCATCACCAGGCCTACCAGCGTACCAGCGATCAGTGGCCGGTAGAGCACGGTAAAGCCAAGGTTCGCAAACCAAGGCGACAGTGCTAGGTAATACAAAATGCCGACAATGATCGCGACTCCCAGACTCATCCTCGTCTCGCCCTGTGCTAGGGGTGCCGCATGACTGACTGAAAACAAAGACCCTGCCAAGAGCAGCACCAAACTAATCACTAGGGCAAGCGCAACTTTGCGACGTTCCATAGGTAATCCTCCTTTTTGTTAGTGTAAGCAAGATTTCACAACTATTTCACCAGCGACGAAAAGTCTACACATTGCTCGCCCGGCACAGTCTGGAGAGTAATCCTCACCCCGTCTCTGACGAGGCTCTTCAAGATTTCCTTTTCCTCATCGGACATAGAAATATTTTTAAAGACCAACTTGCGGCCTGGCCCGGCTCCCAGCCCGCCTACGTTCAAATGGGTAAAACGGACGCCCCCATCAAACAACTGGCGAGCAGCTCGGGGGGATCTCAACAGCACCATCGTGCGATCCCGCTGTGGCGCTTCCTCTCCCAAGGTAGCAATTCCTTCCTGGATGGAACGCACATCAACGGTAATGCCCGGTGGCGCAGCCAGGCGGAGCACCTCTTGCATAAATGGATCCTTGGCTACTCCGTCATCTACAATGACAATGCGATCAGTACGAAGGTGCTTGACCCAAACCGCGACAACTTGTCCGTGGATAAGGCGGTCATCAATCCTCACCAGACCTAGCTCGGCGATTGTTCTCACCCCCTTTCTTCATTCAATTTTGGCTAGTGGCTTTGCACAGGAGTGGCTTCAAATTCAAGACAGATTTCCGGCCTGCTTCTGCCACCTGCGCTGCCAGCTCGGTTAGCGGCATACAATCGCGTGATGTGAGGGCTTCAATCAACGTGGCCATATTCGCACCTGTAACGCATTCCACATTGGGTTCCAGGATCTTGCGAACTGCCACATTACACGGCGTACCACCAAAGAGGTCAAGGAGGATCAAGGTATCCTGCCCTTGAAAATCTTGTAAGGCAGCCTCCAGCTTGTCCCCGAAACCTTCTGGACTCTCCTCAGGAAGGAGCGAAACAGCGCGTACCCCTTCTTGTGGCCCCACAATCATTTCTGCAGAGCGAATCAGGGCTTCCCCCAGATTCCCATGACTAACGACGACTATATTGATCACAAATTCTCTCCAAGTATAAAATCTCTACCGTTCTTTACAAGGATCCAACTCGAAATGCAACTTGTACCATTCGCCACAGTAGATGGCACGCGAAAACTCGATGACCTCCCCGGTATCTAGATAGGTAGTACGTTCTGCGTGTAGCACAGGGGCTGGGTCCGAAAGACCAAGCAGTTCAAGTTCGCGCGGTCCAGCCAGCACAGCGCGCACAGTCTGCTCGGCACGGGCGAGACGCAGACCATAGACCTTCTTGAGGGTATGGAACAGCGATTCCTCAGCCAGGTTATACTGGAGGATATTCGGACAAAGACGGTGGGGAAGATAGGCAGTATGCAAAGCTAACGGCACGTGGTTGACCAGGCGCAGGCGTTCTACCTTGACCACCTCCTCCAGCTCAGAGAGGTGGAGAGCCTGTGCCAATTCCGGTGTCGCCAGCAATAACCTGGCCTCCAGAAGAACAGAGGAAGGCTTGGCTCCAGAGCGTCGAACGTCCTCGCTGAATCCAGCCAATGAGACCCTTACTTCAAAGCCCCTTGTCGGATCAGCGACAAAGACGCCCTTCCCTGGCCGGCTGTAGATAAAGCCCTCCTTGGCAAGGCTGCCTAGAGCCTGACGTACGGTCATGCGGCTGATACCGAAGCGCTGACACAATTCGCGTTCAGAGGGGAGCTTCTGGTGAGGACGTAATTCACCGCTCGCGATCTGCGAGGCAAGAATATTTTGCAACTGCACGTATAGGGGCACAGAACTATCTGGCTTCAGCCTCATATCCATCCCTCGAAACTGCTTCAGGACAGTCATTAGTGGTCATGAGTGGTCTAGACCAGTTGAAGAAAATATAGCATCACTTCTGGTTTTTGTCAAATCCGAGAGCCTGGCATCAGGAAGGACGGGGCAGCCCTTGCAATGCCCCGTTAATCAAGTTTGCCAATGGGTACCAACTCCGGGCCCTTGGGTGTGTCTCGCACTTCCCACCCCATGGCAGCGATGCGCTCTCGCAGGGCATCAGCCGTGGCCCAGTCACGGCGACTCCGTGCCATTTCCCGCTCCTGCACCAAAACCAAGACTTCTGGCGATGGCTGTCTGCCCTCAGCCCTTTGCCCGACTTGTAGAGTGCGCTGCACCCATTCCCATACTTCTGCAGGAATGCCTTCCTCTGGTTCTGGCATGCGAAAAGCACCAAGCACATGGAGATCAAAGGATTGCCCATTGCGAAAACGGTGTTCATGCTGGCCCTCGCACACGGTTACCCCTCCACGCCCTTTCACGAGACAAGTCTGAGTGTTCAGATCGAGGATGAGTGCGGTATGTTCATCAATGCCTACTACCTTCACCCCAGCAGGAAGCAACGCTCGGAGTTCCTCAAAACGATTTTGACCAATAAAAGCCCGGCTGGTATCCAGCTCTGCCCCACCTTCTTTGTTGTCCCAATGGGAAACAAGAACCAGCGAAAGCCCAAAAGGCCCGAAAAAATCCAGCCCAGGATGCCAGTATAAATCTGCTCCTGCCTTGTAGATTTCATAAACTGGCAAGGCTTGGATACCAGCCGCGATGGTCGCAGCACTGGCGAAAATAATCGTAGCTCCAAGCCGGTGGCGAGCCACCAATGTATGCCAGGCTAAACTGTTCTGCAACTGGCGGACCGCATAGGTGGGACTGCCCGGACCCAGGAAAATCACATTACTCTGTAACAAAGGAGACACAATCTCAGGGTCATCTGGGCTCAACGGGGTCCCTCGTTTGCGCGCTGGGATAACCGTAACTTGGGGGCGGTAGTTTTGCAGGTGGTGGCGCAGAAAATCCGCGACTTTCTGGGCTACCAGCGCTGAGTTGGGCTGAAAACCTGCCGGGGTCTCCAACACGGCAACGCGAATGGGTGGCGACAGACGGCGAAATAGCCAATCATAAACGCGATGTCCACTGGCTGAAGTTTCCCCCGAACTAAAAAGGATGACCAATCCGGGTTGTGCCTTCATCATACCAATGCCCTCGAATCGAAGCAGTCTCCCTCTGAGCAATGATCAGCGCAGTCTACTCAAAAAAGACATTACTGCCTGCAGGAATGCCTCTGGGCATTCCTCTTGAACTAGATGGCCACAATTGGGAATCACTACCAGTTCAGCATTGGGCAATTCCTCCGCGAGACGCACACTTTGTGCGGAGGGCACCCAGCGGTCATCGTCGCCAGTCATGACCAATACCGGCTGCACAATCCCATCCAAATGCTTGTCCAATTCCAGAGGGCGGCTAGCCATCAGGAATTCCCAGAATGCACGGTCCCAGTTTTCAGCCTGTAGTGGTTTTTTGTAGCCAGCGATCACCTCGGGGCGAATCTTGCCAGGGTCATGCCAGGCGGATGGCAAGGCACCCTCCAGACGGGAAATGAGCAGACGCACCAGTAGAGGGCCAAGGCGCTGCACTTGGGGCATACGCAGTAAAGGGCGAACCCACGAAGGTGCCCCACCCCCCTCATATATCGCTGGGCTGACCAAGACCAACGCCTGCACCCGCTCAGGAAAACGCAGCGCAGTCAATGTTGCAATGGAACCCCCTGCCGAATGACCCACGAGGATTGCCTTTGGGATGCCTAATGCGTCCAATAAGCCCACCGTCAATCTCGCTTGCGCTTCTGCTGTGTACGGGTTTTCACCCTCCCATTCGCTAGCAAGAGGACGTGCGGTCAATCCAAAAGCCGGCCGGTCGAAGGCAATGACCCTGCCAAATTGGGATAGGGGCAGCATGACTTCTCGCCAAGACCAGGTGCTGGCTCCCAGCCCATGTAACAACACCAGCACCGGTTCTCCCTGTCCGAAAGATTTGTAATGCACCTCCAAGCCATTGACAGATACGAACCGGCTATCTGGGTCAGCCAACTGTCTAGGAGGAACCGTATTCCTCAGCGGAGGCACTGGGACGAGAAAAGGCACAACGCATAGCACAAATGCGAGGGCAACGAGTACTAGCAGGATAATACGTTGAAAACGCTTCATAGGCACCACATCCTGAAAAGGGAATTTCAATCTTCTGTAATTATACCTTGGTTGCATTGTACCCTGTAATACATCTCCGTTTACTCTGTTTGCTCAGCAAGGCTGTGACTCCTTTTCATTGACGGGTACTGAAGGCGCGCTCTACCACTCAGTTGGCCTCGGAGAACTTGCCTTTATCCAGCCGGGGAACTTTTCCTTGGCAATACTTGCCCCGAAACGGGATTGCATCCTGCACCGACATTGACATTCCGTGCAAATGGGGGCATAATAGGGTGTACTTGTCTCGTGGGGATGTAGTCGCGAACCGAAAGGAGGAGCTGTGGCCAGAGTGACTTTACAAGAGTATTGCGATGAAGCCCGCGACTTGATCAACGCACACGCTTATGATGATGCTATTGCCATTTGCCGACACATCTTGAAACGGTATCCCAAGCACATTAGGGCTTATCAGATTCTGGGTGAGGCCTGTCTGGATAAGGGCGAACTCGAAGAGGCAATTGATATCTTCAAGCGCCTTCTCGACCACGCTGACCCGGAGAATTTCGTTGCCTATGCGGGCCTCGGTGTCGCTTACGAAGAGAAGGGCCAAATACCAGAAGCGATATGGTATATGGAGCGGGCTTTTGAACTGGCGCCGAACAATGAAGAGGTGCGCAGTGCCCTGCGCAGATTGTACGCCAAGCGGGATGGCAAAGAGCCTGAACGAATCAAATACAACAAGGCAGCCTTTGCGCGTGTGTACGCCAAAGGAGGACAGTACCGCCAAGCCATCCGGGATTTCCGCGACCTGCTCGAAAGCGACATAGGCCGTGATCGCCTGGACTTGAAGCTCTCCTTCGCCGAAACTCTCTGGCGCGATGGACGCCGTGAAGAGGCTGCTGCAACCGCCCGTGAGATTTTACAGATTTGCCCTGACTGCCTCAAGGCTATTCTGATCCTAGGCAAGGTACTGCTCGAAAAAGGCCGCCAAGAGGAGGCTTGGGCTGTCCTCGCGAATGCACGCTACCTGGACCCGGAGAACAAACTCGCCCAGGCGCTTTTTGGCGAGCAATCTCCCCTGCCCCCGCAGACGATTCGGATACCCCGCTTGGAGAAGAAAGCAGAGGCTGAGGTATCAACGGCTGCCATGCCCGAAACCCCAGTACCGCTTGGCGTCATTGAGGAGGGTGTGGAGGCAGCAACTATCCCAGAGGAAGCCCTGGTCGAAACAGTGCCCCCTGGACTCGAACCTGTGATGACGGCAACAGAAGAACCAGTTGCAGAAGAGGCTTTGGCAAAGGAAGCGGAAGCAGAAGTGGGGACGATCGAGCCTGGAGTGCCTCCTGTAGAAGAAGCCCCTGTGGCCGCCCCTCCAGCAGAGGCTGCTGAAGCAGCACAAGCAGAAGCACTACCCGTCAGTCCTGAACCAGCTCCGCCGGTAAGCGCGTTAGCCCCAGAGGAGACCTTGGAGGAGACAGTTCTGGCATCCGCAGCGGCGATGGCGCCCAGTGCATTGGCACTCATCGAACGCTACAAGCTCCAACTGGAGCAGCGACCCCAGGATGATGAAACCCGCCTGGCATTAGCCCGCGCTTATCTTGAACAAGGCCAGATGAAACTGGCGCTGGAACAGTACACCTTGCTGCTCCATGGCAAATCTAGGCTTTTGCCTGAGATCATCCGCGATGTGGAAACCATCGTTGCATCCAGGCCGGATAACCTGGAAGCCCATGAACTATTAGCAGATCTCTATGTCAAAGCGGGGCAGTTACAGAAAGGACTGGACCGTTATCGATGGATCTTGCGCAGACTAGAGGAGAAAACCGTCTAACTACGCTGGGCATACTATTCACTGAGGAGACATCAAAGAAATGGAGAGAACTCTGGTTATCATTAAACCCGATGGAGTACAGCGTGGACTGATTGGCGAGATCATCACACGTTTAGAGCGGCGTGGTCTGAAAATCGTGGGGATGAAAATGATCCAGATGAGCAAAGAGCTAGCAGAAAAGCATTATGCTGTACACAAGGGCAAGCCTTTTTACGAGGGACTGGTCCAATACATTACCTCCAGCCCCGTTGTGGTCATGGCTGTGGAAGGCAACCGAGCCATCGAATTGGTACGGAATACGATGGGCGCAACAAACCCCGCCAATGCCACGCCTGGCACCATTCGCGCTGATTTTGCAGTGGAAATTGGCCGCAATCTGGTGCATGGCTCCGACGGTCCAGAAACAGCCGCTTTTGAGTTGAGCCTGTTTTTCCGGGACGATGAAATCCTGTCCTGGAATCGGGACACGGATCGCTGGATATTCGAGTAACGGAAAGCGCAAGGGGCATATTCCCAATTGCCCTCTTGCGCTTTTTGCTGCCATTATAAGATTCTAACCACTGGCTTGGCGTCCTTCCATAACTGCTCCAAGTTATAGTAACGCCTCGTCACGGGTAAGAAAATATGCACGATGACTGAGCCATAATCCATGAGAAGCCAGCCAGACGCGGCTGTGCCTTCCGAACCCAGTGGGCGGATCCCCATTTCATCCAGCTTTGCTAGGATATCCTCATAGATTGCCTGAATCTGACGCTCGCTGGTACCACTACAGATAACAAAGTAATCAGCAAATGTGGCTACCGGTCGGATGTCCAGCAGAAGGACATCCTCACCCAGTTTGCCCACTGCGAAATCCACTATCGCTCTGCCTAATTTTTCTGAATCCAGACCATTCCTCCTCTCTTTGCTCAAATGTTGCTTCATGCCTTGGATTACGGCTAATCATTATACTCAGCAACTCGCTGGGACACAAAGTCAACCCTCTACTTTGTTAATTTGTCCAACTGTGCACGCATCTTCTGCCAATGCGTTCCGCGCCAATAGAAACGATTGCACTCGGGACACAAACGGAAACTCTCTTGGGTGTGGAAAACAAAAGGGGGCACTTGTCCCCAAGCCTCGGATTTGGGGACATCCTCAAGCACGGCGTTGCACACCGGACAACGGGAAAAGGAATTGTCAGAGCGCAATCCAAACTCACGGAGCACTTGTGCGAGTTGCTCTTCTAGCACCTCGCTTTGGATGAATAATGCGCGAAAGCCTTTGCGTCTGAGCAAGCCAGTATCGCGTGTCAGCAACACGCGTCCTTCACAGCGCGCCAATCGCACTGCTTCGAGATCAGTGAGTTTAGGGGAATACAGCGTGTCGTAGCCCAATATGCGCAGCCACTTGGCTAGTGTGCCCAACATACTGTCGGCAAGAAAACGTATCTCACTCATAGAAGCACGATCCCACTATTTGACTTGTTTCCATACTATGATACACCAATCTGGCGATGTGTCCAAAGAAAGGGGGCTTTTGACAAACAAGCCATCCTCATGTACAGTAGCGGTAATAGTGCGCTTGGGTCAAAACATGGACGAGATCAGACAGCGACTCCTGAATCTCATACCCCGGCTGGCCAGCCATAGGGTTTTGGTCATCGGTGACCTGTTCCTCGATGAATACGTGCTGGGTGAAGCCACTCGCCTTTCGCGAGAAGCCCCGATCCCTGTCCTGGAATTCACACGCCGCTTCTACGTGCCCGGAGGAGCAGCTAACCCTGCGCACAATGTATGTGCCTTGGGCGGACAGGCTGCGGTGATTGGCATCATTGGACAAGACCCCGCTGGCAGGCAATTGCTCTCGGAATTGCGCCAGGTAGGCATTGACCCATCCGGCGTTGTGGTGGATCATACTCGCCCAACCACCACCAAAACGCGTATCTTGGCTGAGGGCTCCCTGCGTTTTCCTCAGCAAGTGGCACGCATAGACCATGTGGATCGCCGTAGCGTGAGCCCAGAGGTTGAAGATGCGCTCATCGCGCAAATCCAGACACTCTCGCCACAAGTAGAGGCGATCCTCGTTTCGGACTACCAGACGGGAGTAGCCAGCCCGGCGGTGATCCAGGCAGTCCGCGAGATTGCGCGCGCCCAGGGCAAACTGTGTACCGTGGATGCCCAAGGGGCTTTTCAAAAATACGCGGGCTTTCATCTGGTCAAGGGCAATCGACAAGAAGTAGAAACTGCGTTAGGGTGTCCATTGCAACGCGAAGAAGACTATCACCAGGCGGGCGAAGAATTACTGCGCCAACTGGATGTGGAGGCAGTGATCATTACCCGTGGTGCAGAAGGGCTGTCGTTCATCACGCGCAACGAGGGATACAGCCACCTTCCGGCTGCAAACCGCAGCGAGGTTTTTGATGTGACAGGCGCAGGAGACACCGTTATCGCTGTAGCCACGCTAGCCCTGTTGGCAGGAGCTCATTTTTCTGACGCCGCTAGATTGGCGAACTATGCCGCGGGTTTGGTCGTGCGCAAGCTGGGCAACGCGGTGCCCAGCATTGATGAACTCCGCTGGGCGGTCGAGAACTGGTAAGGGAGGGAACAATGCGCAACCCTATAGGAAGTAAGGCGCTTCTAGCAGGTGTGGCTGGTGCCGTGCTCGGTGGCGTTGCCCAGGTGCTGATTAACCGCATGTCAGGTACTGCGCTCATTGCCGATGGCATGCTGTGGGGCGCAGTACTGGCTATTTTCATTGCTTCCCTTTCCGACTTCACGCGCATGGGCTACCTGACCGTGAAAAGCGACAAACCTGCTCTCAATTTCTTAGTAGGTGTGGGGATGTTTTGTCTTATCTCCCTGATCGTGATCATCCTTTTCTTGGGTATATTCTGGGTGCTCAGCCGCTTTCTATGAGAGAGCCTCCATGCCTTGCTCTTTGAGCAGGAAGTGTTTTAGGCTTATAATGACTCCGTCACTGCGCAGGGAATCTGGCTTATCGCCCAATACATGACAGAACGAGAAAGGATGCCAACTGTGAATCCTTTGGACTATCCACCTATGGATGCCATTCGGCGCAATCACGCACTGGAACACGCTACCATCAATGTCCTGACCGAGAGATGCCCTACACTGCGCTTAGTAGGACGAAGCGATTGTGAAGGATTTACCCTGTATGGTTCGGTGGAGACAAGCGAAGTAACCAGAGCAGTCTCTGAGGCACTGCAGCGCCTGAATGCTGGCGAAAGCCAGCTCGCTATCCACCCGCGCTGTGGGACAAATGTGGCTACAGGAATTGTGCTGGCCGGCCTGGCTTCCTACATCACCCTGGGCAACAGAAAAAGGTCTCCCTTCGCCAAACTGCTGCAGGTATCCCTTGGCTTGGTGGCAGCATTGGCGCTCGCTCAGCCCCTTGGAACCAGGCTTCAAAAACTCATCACTACTTCACCTGACGTAAGCGGAGTGCGCGTTGCGGACATCCGCTGCCTGAAACAAGGCAAACTGACTGTGCATCGCATCAAGACTGTGCAGGTGCAACCGTGATTCACCTTTTCCATGGCGATGATGAGCTCACACGCTCTGACGCATTGGCACAATGGAAAAACAAGCTAGGCGACCCAGCGCTGGCCAGCCTGAATACCACCGTGCTCGATGGACGCAAACTGAACCTGAGCTCTCTTACGCACGCCTGCGAAACGCTCCCCTTCATGGCAACGCAACGCATCGTCATCGTGGAGAATTTCTGGAGCAAGTTTGAAGCGCCAAAGGAGGGCCGGTCAAAAGAAAAGCAACCCAAGATCTCTGCCGCGGATGCCGCCTTGATCCAGGGATTAAAACAGTACTTACCACACCTGCCAGAGACCACACACCTCATCTTTCTGGAGAGCCAAAGGCTTAGCCCCACGAACCCTGCTTTCAAAACCCTGCCCAGCGATAGTGTGAAAGAATTTCAAGCACCTCCAGAAAGCGGTTTGGGGCGCTGGATTGAGCAACGCATGAAAGCCAAAGGTGGTGCCATCACCCCACAGGCAGCCCAAGAACTGGCGCGTCTCGTGGGCAATGAACTACGCCAGTTGGATCAGGAGTTGGAAAAGTTGCTCGCCTACGTAAACTTTCAGCGGCCAGTGACCCTTAACGATGTGCGTCAAGTAGCCAGCGTAACCCACACCATCAATGTGTTTGCCCTTGTGGATGCTATTGGCTCGCGCCAGAGGGCACACGCTGTGCGCTATTTGCATGAACTCTTGGAAAGCGGAGCTTCGCCTTCGTATCTGCTCACCATGATCGAGCGCCAATTCCGCATCCTGCTGCAAGTAAAGGAAATGCAAGCCCAACGGATCACGCCTGCTGCAATGCAGGCTGCACTGGAAATCAGCCACGCTTTCATCATTGAAAAGAGTCTGAAGCAGGCGCGCAATTTTTCTACGGAACGTTTGGAAGCGATCCTCAGCCGGCTGGCTGAAGTGGAGCAAAGCACCAAAACGGGCCAGATGGATGAATTGTTAGCACTGGATTTGTTGGTTGTGGAGCTCTGCGGCGGATGATCAATCACCCCTGCTTTACTTAGGGCGCACAAGCTGGACAAACTTGCGCTTTCCCACGCGGATCACCATGCCTTCCTTAGGCTCAACAACCAGGCTGATATCCTCCACCTTCTCGTCGTCAATACGCACTCCACCCTGCTCGATCAGTCGCCGTGCCACACTAGCACTGCCTGCCAACCCGGCATTTCTCAGCAAATCCACAATCCCTATCGGTGACCAGTTAGGGAGTTCATAAATCGGGATTTGGCTTGGTAGTTCACGCCGCTGGAAGATACGGATGAATTCTTCCTCTGCCTTTCGCGCTGCCTCCGCACCATGGAATTGACGGACGATGTCGCGGGCAAGGCGCATCTTGACATCTCGCGGGTTGACCGTGCCCTCGGCTAGCGCACGCCGTATCTCTGCCAGTTCGTCATCCGGTATCTCACTGACCAGGGTTAGGTATTGGTCGAGCATGTCGTCACTGATAGACATGGCTTTGCCATACATCTGGTCAGGTGAATCGGTCAGGTCTATGGTGTTCCCAAAGCTTTTGCTCATTTTGCGGCCATCCGTACCCGGCAAAAGCGGAACCAGAAACACATCCTGAGGAGGCAAGCCCAGGCTAGCCTGCAATTCGCGCCCGGCCAGGATATTGAACTTTTGATCCGTGCCCCCGAATTCTACATCTGCCTGGATCGCCACCGAGTCGTATGCCTGCAACAAGGGATACATCAATTCCATCATTGTCAGGGCGCGGCCCTGTTCCCAGCGCTGGCGGAATGTCTCGTGCGCCATCATCTGGGCTAGAGTGAAGCGGCTGGCAAGGTTGAAGACATCCGCTAGCGTGAACTTGCCAAACCATTCGCTCTGCCAGCGGACCTCAGTGCGGGCACGGTCTACGACGATGGAGAACTGCTGCATATACGTCTCGGCGTTGCGCCGTACTTCTTCCGCACTGAGCATGGTGCGCGTTTCATCCCGCCCGCTGGGGTCGCCAATCTGCGCCGTCCAATCACCAACGATCAACACCACTTGGTGCCCTAACTCCTGAAATTGTCTGAGCTTGCGCAAGACGATGGCATGGCCAATGTGCAAGTTCGGCTTGCTGGGGTCTAAGCCCAGTTTCAAACGCAGCCGGCGGCCCGAACGCAGCTTTTCCTCCAATTCTTCCCTGACAATGACCTCTGCAACCGTACGATCAAAGATACGCGCAATAGCATCCATAGTCCATCCCTGCTGTGAGATTGATAGAACATGATCACATTTTATATACAAGCACTAACCAGGCAGCAATATGCATGACGAATTATGCCATTTCTCTTAACACCATTTCACCAGTAGAACACAACCAGACTCTCTAGCAGTTGCCAGCATCATCACGCGGTTACCGCAGCTAAATTCTGCAAGATGATCTTGCGTTCAGCGCCGGGGCGGAATACATACTCGGAAGCATCTAGTATTTCAATTCCTAAGATGCGACCATCCGGCGCGTAGTTAACAGCTACGTCTTCGGAGAGTCGCTGCGTTGTCACCTGGACCGGTTCATCCATGAAGCGGATATATAACGCATCCACCTGTGGATCATACGTGATTTTCATCATGAACTCCTTCTAGAAGTAGAATGTGTAGACTGTTACTACAATAATGGCATCCGATTCTTCCACAGCGATTGCCAACACCTGCTTAATGGCATACGCACGCCCACCCCAAATGCGATTGTAAAGTTCTTCCGATAGCCAAGGCGTCCGCATTTAGCAGGCGCTTGTTCTCCGGTGCGAATCGTCTCAACCACTTCATTTTGTTCGGCGCCCCTTTCAGCCATCTGCTCGCGGGCATGTTGTGAAAATCGAACTGGTTTCTCCATTGTCATCCACCTGCAGCGAACACCACAGCTATCGTTTGTCTAGTGATGATATTATAGCACACTGTAGTCACGGGACAACAAGGGGCTAAAACAAAGGGTTGCGCGTCCCGCCCTACGCCTTGCAGCATTGTTCACGCGACAACACACCGCTATTGTACACCGCGTCTCTCCCTTGCTGCTAGGGTCTCCAGGAATTGATAGACCCCATCCAGGTCCTCAACCCAATGCAAATCGGTCTCTGCTTCCACTTCGGGTGGGATGCCGCTGATCAGCGGCCTGATAATGACCACAGGGGTATGCCCCACCCACTTTGTCCAGGCAATTTCCGCAATGGTGCCACAGCTCAAGCCAATGCATACCAGCACATCCGCGAGTTGGGCGATGCGTTCGTGTTGCCCGGTCCAGGTTAAATCCTCCACGGTCTCGTGGCATAAGTGGCGGTGCAGCTCACAACATGTGGTCGCTGCCTGTGCAGAAGTTCCCCCATGGGGAATGATGCCAATCAACTTGTGCCCACCCGCCTCGCGGTAACCTTGCGCAGCCAACAGTGCAACGCCTCGATCAGGCACTAGTACGACCTCATATCCCCGCTGGGCTAAGCCCACTCCTGCCGCCCTGGCTGTACGCTCGCAAATGGTTGGATCTAAGCCAGCGGCCTGAGATGTGACATGAATATCAGTGGGACCAATAATGCCTACTCGCATACTCCTCCTCGTCTTTTCAACTGCCTGAAGGCTCTCCCATGAAAGTTGTTGTTAGGCTGGATTCAGGCAGAGGGTGTCAATGTCGGCCATGGAGTCGGTGTATCTGTGGGCGTAGGGCTCGGCGGCGGGGACAATGCCACATCACGCAACACGAGCACTACGCCGCTTGTCCTGTCAGCAACATAGATATACCCACGCTGTGCATCTACAGCAAGGTCGTACGGATCCAACACTTCGCCTGACGTGCCAGGCAATGGCAACTGCGCCACAAAGCCAAACCCACGGCTGTCGAGAACCCATAGCGTTGGCACTAGTTCATCAACCTGGTTTGGCAGGGGAGTGAGACAAATGAAGAGATGATATGTCCTAGGGTTATAGGCAAGGGCCGCGGGATACTGGGGCAAGTCCACGACCGTTATCTGCCTGAAATCGAGGGCATCATTGACAATCAATTGAAAGCGGCCAAAGCGCCCCGCCGTAGAGAAAATGCGCCGTCCTTCGGGATCCAGCACCATCTCGGTGGTGCTCAAGCCCCCTACCTCACCGGGAATCAACTCACCACTCTCCAAATCTACTACGTAGATAATGAAACCGCCATTGGACCCCGGTATGCCATTGAAAGCCACCATGTAAGCCCGTCCCGTTTTCGCATCCACCTCAATTTGAATGGGCTTGACAAGCGAACGGTACATGGTGAGCAGTTCCGTTTGTCGCAACACGCGCTGGCTATTGGCGTCTAGCACGACATCGCTGGCATACAGTTGGCCGGCTTCAGGCACAACGGCGAGGCCCTGAGGCAACTGTCCGATGGCTGTTGTCCGGACAACACGGTGATCATGTGTCGAAATAACGCTCAAGTCGCCACTCACATGGTTCAAAACAAAGAGTTGAGCGCAGTCAGCACTGAGAGCGACCTCGGTGGGATGCAATCCCACAGGCACTTCAGCAATAACGCGTTGCTTTTCTAGGACGAAAACACTGTTTGTGCTAGCACATGCCACGTAGAGGCGACCCGTGTTCGGGTCTGCAACCATACCGTATGGCAGTAAAGCAAGCGGAACCACCGTGCGCAAACGGCCCGCCTCCGCATCGAGGATGGCCACATTTTCGCTATCCGCATTGACGACGTATGCCTGTCCCTTGTCATCTATAGCCACATCCAGCGGGCGCAGTCCCACCGGCACAGTGGCTAACAGACGCAAGCTACCCCCCTCAATCACCGAGACATCATTGGTCCAAGAGTTAGCCACATAAATGCGCCCGGTTTTCGCATCAACCGCCATACCGCGAGGGTCGCCGCCGACAGGCACACGTCCCAGTTCCTGCTGTCCGAATGCCGCATAGTTCACCAGATAATGCGTATTGCTTGTTGCATCATACTCATCCACGAAAAAGCCGCCATGAACAGGGTCGGCTTCCAGCGTGAGATAGACCGGGCGCTGCAGTTGCGCCACAATGGTCATGGTATCCAAATCCACAATTTGTGCACTGTCGTATACGCTAGCGTACAATAGCCTGGTCGTTGGGTTCACTGCTAGAGCCAGGATTCCAATGGGCGCCGGCAGAGGTAAAGAAGCAACCCTTTCCCCTGAGAGTCCATCCAGCACCGCCAGTGTGTTTTCGCCGCGCCCACCGACATACAGACGGCCATCCAGGGCAGCCAGACAGGCAGGGCTTTTGACGGCAGGCACAGTTTTGACTACCTTATTGCCCGAGAGGATAGAAACTGTTTCATCCCCCTCGTTCGCCACGTAGACCAAGCCTGTTTTCTCATCTGCCGCCAAAGCAACTGGCTTATCACCAACAGGGATGACTGCCGTTACCTTTTCGCCTTCGATTACTGAAACATTGTCAGAGCCTCGGTTCGCTACATAGATTCGGCCGTTCAATGCGGCAATCGCTTGGGGAGCATGTCCTACGCCGGGCAAGGATCGAAGGGGGATCTCACCGATAAATTGCAGCGTATCGGGCGATGTCGGCGATGGAGCTATTGTAGTCGTCGGCAAAGTCGGGGATGTGATGCAGGTTGGCACTCTGGCAGTTGGCGAAAGAGTGGCAGGCAGCGATGTAGGAGCACAAGCAACCAGCCAAGACACTATGAACCAGATAGAGAAAGCACAACTCAATACTCGGCGTTTCATCTCTCATAAAAACGCGCTTTTCGTCCTTCGCGTTCCCTTTGACAAAAACTCTTGCTGTAACGAAGTCAGATTATTGCCTTCAAAACCTGCTACAGGCGATTATAGCACAGACAGGAGGGATTAAAAAGCCCTGGCTCTACATGAGCCAGGGCTTTTTCAAGGCACCGTCAAGATCTCATGCCGCCTCTAATCTGATATACTCCAGGACCCGGGCGGAACATTAACCTTACACACAGAACATATATCAGGCGCACGCTTGACTACACATTTTACAAAGTGCCCCGCTAGGACTTGTGCTAAAACGCAGTTGTTACGGGATGCGCAATTTCTGGCCAGGATGAATGAGGTTAGGGTTATCCCCAATGAGCGCCTTATTGGCTTCATAAATCTCGGGCCAGCGCTTTGCATCGCCATACACTTCCTTCGCGATCTTGGACAAGGAATCACCGGCCTTCACTACATAAAAGCGCTCTGCTGCAGCCTGAGCCTCTGATGCCTGGGCTTTCGCTGCCAGGCGCTCTCGCTCCTCCTTTGCCAGCTCCTCAAGCCTCTTCTGCTCTTCCTGCCGCTGTCGCTCGGCTTCTTCAAAGCGCTTGCGGGCTTCTTCCATCTCCTGCCGCTCACGTGCGAGTTGTTCGCGGCGTGCCCTTGCTGCTTCTTCGCTCACGCGTTGCGCAGTAGTTTCCTCTTCCTTCTTCTCTTCAGGCTTTTTGCCGAAGAGACGGTCCAAAATGGGTGACATTTTTGGTCCCTCCTTTTACTGGATATCCAAATTGTTCGCCGCATAGGCTTCAGTGCTCCCTGAGCACTGAAGCACTCATTCCAAATACACTTTAACGGAAACTCACTGGCTAGTAAGTAAGAACACGGGGGAGTTTCTTGGCCTGCTGCACCCAATCCTTGACCTGCTCTAGAGTGGGCAAGCGGCGCACTAGGCTCTTGCGTTCATTGACTTCCTTCAGCGCAGCATAGAGGTTCTCGGGGTTACGTTGTGCCAACTCGACGACGGTATCCACACCCGCTTCCTCCAATAAGTCGGAGTATTCCTCTCCAATCCCCTTGATGCGGAACAGATCAGCAAGATTAGCCCACTCCAGAATGAGTTTCTCGCTGATACCCGTCTTGGCAGCAAGCTCTTCGCGCTTCTTCGGAGTGGCGGCAGCCTCCAACAAAGCCTCAGTAGTAGTAATACCTGCTTTCTCTTTGAGCGCCTGCTTGTAAGCCGGGCCAATCCCCTCAATATCAATGATCCTTCCCATGCTGTGCTCCTTTCTTTGAGCCCATGATTTGATTGTGCTTGAATTGATTATATCTCACTGAGAGAAATTAGTCAAGTTTGGAATCCCTTTTAGAGAAACTTTTTGCACGTTGGTTCAGCCCATTGTATAATTGATTCACATTCCCTATCACTGTGACGGGCTTGCGCAAGAGGTCATTACGAGACCGACGGCAAGTGCTGATTGTTTTCCGGAGGTGTTGCCATGCAACCATTTGAGAAACTGGGCGCTTTCTACCTGGGACAGGAATACGACTTGGCACAGGGCAAACGGCTCGAGCCATTGATCATGTACGATGCCCGCGATCTGACCACCCACGCGGTCTGCGTAGGCATGACCGGTTCTGGCAAGACAGGCTTATGCATTGACCTGCTGGAAGAAGCCGCCTTGGATAGCGTTCCGGCGATCATGATTGATCCCAAGGGCGACCTCACCAACCTCCTACTGACCTTTCCCGAACTGCGTCCGGAGGATTTCGAACCATGGGTTAACTTGGATGATGCCCGTCGCAAGGGCATGAGTGTTGCCGAGTATGCCGCGTACATTGCCGATACCTGGCGCAAGGGCTTAGCTGATTGGGGGCAAGGGCCTGAGCGCATCCGCATGTTGAAAGAAAGTGTGGACTTTGCCATCTATACACCTGGATCGGACGCAGGCTTACCGGTTTCCATTTTGGCTTCGCTGAAGGTACCCGCATTAGATTGGAATGAGAATACGGAGTTGCTGCGCGAACAAATCCAGGGTACGGTCAGCGCCTTGCTGGGATTAGTGGGCATAGAAGCCGATCCCCTGCGCAGCCGCGAGCACATCCTGCTGTCCAACATTTTCGAACACTTCTGGAGCCAAGGACAAGACCTGGATCTCGCCAAATTGATCACCGCAGTGCAATCGCCACCGATGCGTAAGCTGGGCGTCTTTGATGTGGATACCTTCTTCCCCGAAAAAGACCGCTTTGGCTTGGCAATGGCTTTGAACCGCATCATCGCCGCTCCCAGTTTCGGAGCATGGATTCAGGGCGAACCGCTCAATGTCAATAACCTATTGTACACAGCCAGCGGGAAACCCCGACACAGCATCTTTTACATCGCCCATCTGAGTGACCCGGAGCGCATGTTCTTTGTTACCTTGCTTTTGCAACAAGTCGTTACTTGGGTGAGGCAACAATCAGGCACTACCAGCCTGCGTGCGCTGCTCTATTTCGATGAACTGTTTGGATTCTTCCCACCCGTCGCCAACCCTCCTTCCAAACAGCCCCTGCTGACCTTGCTCAAACAGGCACGTGCTTTTGGTCTGGGGGTTGTGCTCACAACGCAAAACCCGGTGGATATTGACTACAAGGGCTTGAGCAATGCCGGTACTTGGTTCATCGGCAAACTGCAAACGGATCAGGACAAAGCGCGTGTACTGGATGGGCTGCAATCTGCATCCGCTACAGTAGGTACAGCACTGGATCGCAGCCAACTTGACCGCAGCATATCCGCCTTGTCCTCACGCATCTTTCTGTTACATAACGTTCATCAGGACCGCCCCGTTATCTTTCAGACGCGCTGGGCAATGAGTTACCTCCGTGGTCCCCTCACTCGCCCTCAAGTGCGCGAACTGATGGCAAAGAGAAAGGCAGAACTCACAACAGTGCCTGCCGCCGCAGCCGCCCAAGAAATAGTGCCCCCTGTAGCCGCATCGAAAGCACCAACAGGCTATGGCCACACCCCTCCCACTTTGCCCCATGACCTCACTCAGGTCTTTCTGCCTGTGCGGCTCAGCTCCGACAGTGCGGTGGCGGCTCTAGAAAAGAGCCTGGGGAGGCGTATCACGGCTTCAGAAAGCACGTTGGTTTATGAACCTGCTTTGCTAACTCTGGGACGCGTGCACTTTGTCGACCGCAGCCGACGTGTGGATGAGACAAAGGAAGTAGGCTTCTTGTTGTGGCCCAATTCCCTAGGGGCTCTCATCCGCTGGCAAGATGCCGAACCATTGGATTTAGAAGTGCATGAACTTCAGTCGCAACCAGAGCAGGAAGCTCTCTTTGCCCCGGTGCCACCATCGCTGAATACTGCTGCCAAACTCAAAGCAATAGAGAAGGAATTCGCCGATTACCTGTACCGCGAGCAGGTGTTAAGCCTGCCGTACCTCCCAGCCCTGAATCTGTATGCTGAACCGGGTGAGTCTGAACGCGATTTTGCCGCCCGAGCACAGCAAGTGGCCCGTGAAAAACGCGATGCCGAGGTGGAGAAACTGCGTCAGAAATACCAACAGAGACTCGACCGCCTGGAAGACCAATTGGCTCGCGAGCAGAGGGAATTGAGCCAAGACCGAGCAGAATACGAAGCGCGCAAACGCGAAGAACTGCTCTCTGCAGGCGAGACGGTAATCGGAATGCTCGGCGTGTTTGGCCGCCGTCGCAGCAGCACCACCCTCTCTCGCGCTGCCACCAAGCGCCGACTCACTGCCAGTGCATTGGCTGATATCAAGGAATCCGAAGAGCAAATCGCCCGCTTGCAGGCTGAGATTGACAGCATGCGCCAGGAGATGGAGCAGGAAGCCGAAGCGCTCAGCAAAAAATGGGTTTCGATCCTGGATCGAATCGAGACTTACCAAATCAGGCCGGGCCGTGGCGCAGCACAAGTAAAACTGGTAGCGTTGGCTTGGGCACCTTACTGGGAAATAGGATACACTTCCGCCAGCGGCAGCTTGACCCACGATCGTGTGCCTGCTTGGCGCTAATAAAAGGAGGCTAGAGATTGCCATGGACGAATTGCGTGAAAGGATTGCGCGTGAGGGTCGCAACTTAGGCCGAGGTATCCTCAAAGTGGATAGCTTCATCAACCACCAGGTAGATGCCAGCTTGATGATGGCGGTAGGACACGAATTGGGACGGCGGTTCTCCCATGTAGGTGTGAGCAAAGTACTTACAGCCGAAATCTCTGGCATTGCCCCTGCATTGACCACTGCCTTGGCCCTCGGCGTGCCGGTCATCTATGCCCGCAAAACCAAGCCAATTACAATGCCTGAGAACGTTTACCGTGAGACGGCACCCTCGCACACCAAAGGACACATGGTAGAATTGTTGGTCTCTCCAGAAGTGCTGCAACGGCATGACCGGGTGTTGATCGTGGATGACTTCCTGGCAACAGGACAAACCATTGCCGCACTCGCCCGTATTGTGCATCAAAGCGGTGCCGCCCTTGTAGGCATTGGCACCGTTATCGAGAAAACGTTTGAGGGAGGACGCGCATACCTTGAATCCCTCTACCAGGTGCCCATCGAGTCGCTGGTAACTATCACTGATATGAGCAATGGCCTGATTGTCTTCGGACAATAGTGAAAGGGAAGGCGGGTGACAGGACAAACGACAATAGAACAAATCAGTCCGGATGAAGCAATCGCCATCCTGGATTTCGGCTCTCAATACAGCCAACTGATTGCCAGGCGGGTGCGTGAATGCCATGTCTACTGTCAAATATTCCGTCATGATGAAGAGCCATCAGTGATCCAGAGCTTCGCACCAGTTGGCTTTATCCTGTCCGGTGGCCCCGCCAGCGTTTATGACCACGCTGCTCCGCGTCTACCAGCATATTTGCTGGAAACAGGCAAACCTATCCTAGGGATCTGCTACGGCATGCAGTTATTGGCTTATGAATTGGGAGGCCGGGTGATGCCAGCTACTCACCGTGAATATGGCCCCGCAGATTTATCCGTATGTGACCCACGCGATCCGCTTTTCCACGACCTCCCGTCTACGTTGCGCGTATGGATGAGCCATGGCGACCAAGTGCTGGCACTGCCACCCGGGTTCCGCAAACTCGCCAGCACCGCCAGTGCTCCAATTGCTGCCTTTGGCGATGAGCAAAGACGCATTTACGGCTTGCAGTTTCATCCCGAAGTGGTACATACCTCTTACGGTGTACAGATACTGCGCAATTTCCTCTACAACGTATGTGGCTGTCAAGGCACCTGGCAGCCCGCCGGCTTCATTGCCAAGGCCATTGCCTCCATTCGCAAACAAGTTGGTTCTGGCAAAGCCATTTGTGCTCTCTCAGGTGGCGTTGATTCAACTGTTGCTGCTACCCTGGTGCACAGGGCTATTGGCGATCGTCTGACGGGCATTTTTGTGAACCATGGGCTGCTCCGCCTTGGCGAGGCGGAATACAACCTGGATTTGTTTCGCCGCCATCTCGGATTGCACGTGATTTACGTGGATGCAGCGGAGTGTTTCCTGGAAGCACTGCGCGGGGTCAGCGATCCAGAAGAGAAAAGGCGCATTATTGGCCATGAGTTCATCCGCATCTTTGAGGCAGAAGCACGCCAATGCGGAGAGGTACAATTTCTCGTACAGGGCACCTTATATCCAGATGTCATCGAAAGCAATGCCGCGGATACCCGCGCGGCTGCGCGCATCAAAACACACCACAATGTAGGCGGCTTGCCCGCGAAAATGGAACTTGTGCTCATCGAACCCCTCCGCTATCTCTTCAAAGACGAAGTGCGCCGTATTGGCAAGGAATTAGGGCTGCCAGATGAGATTGTCTACCGGCAACCATTTCCCGGCCCTGGACTGGCCGTGCGCATTATCGGCGAAGTTACCAAAGATCGTTTGGATTTGCTGCGTGCTGCAGACGCCATCGTCACTTCCGAAATTAAAGCGGCGGGCTTGGACAAGGACATCTGGCAATACTTTGCTGTCCTTACACCAATCCGGAGCGTGGGCGTGATGGGCGATGGACGAACCTATGCCCACGTATTGGCGATACGCGCCGTAGTGAGCGAAGATGGCATGACCGCGGACTGGGCTCGTCTGCCCCCTGATTTGCTGGCACGAATCTCTACGCGCATTGTCAATGAAGTGCCCGGCGTGAACCGTGTGGTGTACGACATCACTAGCAAACCTCCCTCTACTATCGAATGGGAATGAATGATGGTCAAAATATTGCATTTCGCTGATTTGCACATAGGGGTAGAAAACTACGGCCGGCTCGACGCCGCTACCGGGCTGCATACGCGTCTCCTGGACTTTCTGCGCTCTTTCGATGAACTAGTGGACTATGCCTTCAAAGAGCAGGTTGATCTGGTCTTGTTTGCCGGTGATGCATACAAAAACCGCGATCCCAACCCCACTCATCAACGCGAATTTGCCAAGCGCATACGCCAACTGGCTGCTGCTGATATCCCTGTTTTCTTGCTCACCGGCAACCACGACATCCCCAACATTGCGGGGCGCGCAAACACGCTGGACATCTTCCCTACCCTAGAAGTGCCCAACGTCTACGTGGCACGCAAGCTGGCCACTTATCGCATCCAGACTCGCTCTGGCCCATTACAAATTGTCGCCTTGCCTTGGCTGGTGCGAAGCCACCTGCTCAGCCGTGACGACTACAAGAACCGCACCTTGGCAGAGATTGATGAGCTGACTCTCGCTACTATTGAAAAACTCCTGCAGGCAGAAATAGCAAGCCTCGATCCCCACATTCCAACTATTCTGGCAGTGCACGGTTCCGTACAGGGAGCTGTCTACAGCTCAGAAAGAAGCGTTATGCTAGGCCAGGAGATTGTCCTGCCACGCAATTTAGTTGCTAACCCAGCCTTCGATTATGTAGCCCTAGGCCATATTCACCGGCATCAAGAACTCGCCAGCAACCCTCCTGTGGTCTATAGCGGCAGCCTTGACCGCATTGATTTCGGGGAAGAGAAAGAGGAAAAAGGCTTTGTCGTGGCTGAAGTCGAGCGAGGCCACGTGCGGTACCAATTTGTGGAACTAGCAAGTACTCGGCCCTTTGTTACGATCGAAGTACAAGCGGACGGCGCCGACCCGATGTCTCAGGTCCGCGAGGCAATCGCCAAACACGAACTGCAGGAGGCGATCGTCCGCTTAATCATCCATACCACGGCGGAGAAGAACCACCTTCTGGATGACAATGAGATCCACAAGTTGTTGGATCAGGCGTTTAAGATTGCCACGATTGTCAGGGATGTCCAACGTGAACCGCGCTTACGCCTGGGACCCAATCAAAACGTAGAGCAGATGACTCCGCTTGAAGTGCTGCGCGTATATTTACAAGCCCGCCAGGTAGAAAAACAGCGTATGGAAAGGCTGCTGGAGTATGCGCGAAGGCTCATGAGCGATGTATAAGATGCAACATGGCGTCATTCTTATGATTTACCTTTTGCTACCCTCACTCCTAGTGAAAGGAGATGGAGCATGAGTGGAAGACTGCGTACATCCGTCGAATCGTTGAGCATCGTGAATGGGGTGTGGCAAGAACAAGCTCCCAACTTGGGCATTAGCGAGTATTCTGCCATCATCCCCTATAGAAAAGGACGGGGCAACCTCTATGTACTAGTAGAAACGATTGGAAACTTTCCAGATCACGCTCAGGTTCAGCAACGGATCATCGAGATTGCCCAGGAATATTTTCACACTTCCGGTAGCATTACTGCCGGCATCCGTTCAGTGATCAAGGCAGCCAATGCCTATCTCTTTGAGGAGAACCTCAATGCTCCGCGTGAACAACGTGGCGTCGCTGGTGTAACTTGTGTGGTGCTGAAGGATCGCGATGCATACATTGGGCAATTAGGCCCTGCCTTGTTGTACCATATTGGCAAGGGGGTGTCCCAAATTCTGCCCAGGGACTCTACTTGGTTGACCAGCGAAACTCTACAGGATGTAGACATCAGCAGGCACCCGCCACTGGGACTGCGCCGCGATGTCGAGCCAGAACTCTTCCATCTGCGGGTGCAAGAAGGAGATATGCTCATTCTGGCTTCTACCTCGTTGGCAAAACTGGCAAACAAGGACGAGGTGATTCATGCCGTTGCACATCGGGATGCACATACCGCACGTACTAACCTGCAAGCGTTGGCTAGAGGGGAGGATGTATCAGCTCTGATCATCGAGATTCTAGGCGTCAGCCCAACACCTGCAGCGCTTCCCGCTGACCATACCAGAGCAGCTCCACAGCCAAGCGCGTGGAGCAGATTCTCCACGGCAATCCGTGAAATGCTCATCCCAGCGGGAGAAGAACAAGAAATCGCCGAAGAGGAGATGGTGGTAGAAGAGGCGGAAGGCCCATCTCGGATAATGAGCCTCAAAGATTCTCTCCGCTCGCTATGGCGAACCTTGGCCAGCCTAGGGCACAAATTGGCCGTGCTGCTGGCGCGTGTATTGCCCGAGCCAGAAACCGCACCACGCACCAAGCGCCAATCAGTGCGCAAGGACAAGGAGCAAGCACCCGCACGGGCTGATGTGAAATGGTTATGGATTGCTCTGCTGATACCCCTGGCAATTGTCCTGCTCCTTGCTTTCACCCGCTTTCAACATGAGCAAACCCGCCGAGCACAATTCCAGCAGCTTCTGCAGCGCGTGGAAGAGGCAAAACTCAGTGCTCAGACGAGCCCTACTGCGGTAGAACAACGCGTCAAACTGGGCGAAGCGCTAGCCTTGCTCGATGAAGCGTTAGAACTCAAGCCAGAAGATGCCGGATTGCTGGAGCAGCGCAAAGCCCTATTGGAATGGCTGGATCGTATCAACTATGTGTCGCGGATCCCCCTCCGCTTGTTGAAAGAATTTCCCGATACGGAGAACGCCAAATGCGCATTGAGCACGGTGATTGTGCATGGGATAGACGTATACGTGCTCGACCTAGGAACTAATCGAGTGTACAAATATCTCCTGGACGAGACTGGACAGGATTTGCAAGTCCTCCCCACCGATCCAGTTCTGTTACGCAAAGGGGATGCACGCGGTCAGGTTACTGTTGATGAACTATTGGACATCGCCTGGGTTGAGGCGGGTAACCAGCGTGGAACAGACTCGTTCATGATTTTGGACAAAAAAGGGCATACGTTCGAATACACCCCAGCGACAGAAATAAGAGCTCTTGATTCTGCGGACACCAGCGCTTGGAACGCGCCGGTGGCTATAGCAGGCTACTATGGCCGGCTGTATGTGCTTGATCCTGGTGCTAACCGTGTGCTCAAGTACGGATTGACCAATTCGGGCTATGATGGTTCCCTTATCAATTACTTGAAGGTAGAGGCTGACATCCACGATGCCGTGGATATGGCCATTGACGGGAATGTGTACATTTTACATGCTGATGGTAAGATATCGAAGTATCAAGAAGGCTTGAGCGTTCCTTTCCCACAAAACAATCTAGATGAGCCGTTGAAAAGCCCCTCCTGTATCTTTGCTACTGGTTTGATGGATGAAGGGGGGTATGTCTATGTCGCTGACGCCGGGAATCGACGCATCGTGCAATACAGCAAAGCGGGCGAGTTCATTCGTCAATTCCGTGCTCAGGACCAGAACTCTCTGAACGCGTTGAAAGGCTTCTTTATAGACGAGGAACAGCGCAGGCTTTACCTGATCGATGGGAACAAGCTCTACTTGGCTCCCTTGCTCGAGTGAAGATAGGAATCATATGGTGTTGGTTTTAGGCCTGGAAACTTCATGCGATGAAACCGCTGCCGCGGTAGTGGCAGATGGCCGCGAGATCCTTTCTAACGTGGTCGCTTCGCAAATCGAATTGCATCGCCGCTACGGCGGGGTCTTTCCTGAGATAGCTTCCCGCCAGCACATCCTCGATATTGTCCCTGTCATCGAGGAGGCATTGGCACAGGCAAAAGTGGGTTGGGATTCCTTGGATGCACTTGCTGTCACTGCCGGGCCTGGACTAGTCGGCTCACTCCTAGTAGGGGTGAATGTGGCTAAAGGGATTGCTTGGGCAAGGGGATTGCCGCTCATTGGTGTGAACCACCTCGAAGCCCATCTCTATGCCAATTGGCTGATTCCGCCAAATGATACGCGGCACGCAGTGCAGAAAGAGCACATCCCGCCGCCACAATTCCCACTTATCTGCCTGATTGTCTCTGGAGGACACTCTGACCTGGTGCTGATGACGGGACACGGGCAATATCGTGTGTTGGGTCGCACTCTGGATGACGCTGCAGGAGAGGCTTTTGACAAAGTGGCACGCCTCCTTGGTTTGGGCTACCCTGGCGGGCCAGCCATCCAGGCCGCTGCAGAAAATGGCAACCCCCATCGCTTCAGCTTGCCCCGTGCTATGCTCGAAAGCGGCTATGATTTCAGTTTCAGCGGACTCAAGACTGCTGTGCTGCGCATTGTGCAGAGATATGCAAGTGGGGGGGAAGAGCCCAGACAGGCGCGCTACAGACTTTTCACTTCCCCGACGACATCACCGCAACGCCAGTTGCCGCTGGCTGATTTGGCGGCTAGTTTTCAGGCTGCTGTAGTAGATATCCTGGTAAGGAAAACAAAGCGCGCTGCAGAAGAATTCCAGGCGAAAGAAGTCCTGCTTGCCGGGGGCGTAGCCAGCAACCAATTACTGCGTCAGCGAATGTCAGCCCAGATCAATGTGCCGGTGCGCTATCCACCACCTATACTTTGCACGGATAACGCCGCTATGGTTGCTTCTGCAGGCTATTTTAAGTATATGGCTGGCGAGCGATCCTCCTGGGACCTCGATGTACGTCCCGGGCTGACTCTGAAATGAGCAAGTTGTTTTGAAAAACGTTTGTATGATCAACTGCAGCCCCCTGCGACCATTTGGGTCAAAATAAGATGAGATCAACAACCAATAAAGATTTCTTTCAGAGAGTATACAACTGGTTAAGCCAAGTGCCAGCAGGCCACGTCGTTACCTACGGGCAAATCGCTGCCGCACTCGGACATCCTAGAGGCGCCCGTCTGGTGGGCTGGGCTATGCGGGTCTGCCCAGATGATGTGCCCTGGCATCGCGTCATCAACGCGCAAGGCGCTTTAAGCACACGCCCTCTGCCAGGCGGTTTCCACCTCCAGCGCGCATTGCTGGAGGACGAAGGAATTCAATTCGAGTCCGATGGGCGAATTGATCTCCGCATCTACCGATGGAGTGAACGATAAACATGAAAGCAATAGCCAAACAAAATGTCCAAAGCGAATTGAGGAAACTCCCCAGCGTAGATAGGCTTTTGAAACAACCTTCCATACAGACATTGCTACAAGAGCACAGCCATGACCTAGTCGTAACGGCTATCCAAGAAGTCCTTGCTGACATGCGTCAAGCTATCCTGGACGGGGAAACCTGCCCGGACACAGAGGATCTCTGTGCTAGGGTAACCACACACCTGTCTAGTATGCTGCGCCCTAGCCTATATCCCGTCATCAATGCCACGGGTGTTATCATCCATACCAACCTAGGACGTGCTCCGCTCAGCCAGGCAGCACAGGAAGCCATGCGCGAAACGAGTGCCTACAGCAACCTGGAGTACGACTTGCCTGCTGGAGAGCGCGGTTCACGCTACGTACACGCCGAAGCGCTGCTGCGCCGCTTGACGGGGGCAGAAGCCGGTCTGGTGGTGAACAATGATGCGGCTGCTGTCCTCCTTATCCTGACCGCCCTGGCAAAAGGCCGTGAAGTGATTATCTCCCGAGGGCAGCTGGTGGAAATCGGTGGCGGGTTCCGTATCCCTGAGGTGATGGCACAAAGCGGGGCACAACTCGTCGAAGTGGGCACGACCAACCGCACCTACTTACGCGATTATGAAGCAGCCATCACACCGAACACGGCCATGTTGCTGCACGTACATAGCAGTAACTTTCGCATTCTGGGGTTTGTCCACGAGACTCCGCTGGCGGACATGGTGAACCTAGCCCATGCCCATGGCTTGTTGGCTGTTGAGGACCTGGGCAGCGGCGCCCTCTTGGACACGGCACAATTTGGCCTCAGCCATGAACCTACAGTACAGGAGAGCCTAGCCACCGGTGTTGACTTGGTTTGCTTCAGTGGGGACAAACTCCTAGGCGGGCCCCAAGCAGGAATCATCATCGGAAAAAAGAGCCTTATTGAGATACTCAAACGCCACCCACTGACCAGGGCTCTACGGGTCAGCAAAAGCGTCATCGCTGGGTTGCAAGCTACTTTGATCCATTATTTGAAAGGGGAGGCAATCCAACAGATTCCTGTTTGGCAAATGATGGCTATGCCTATGGAACACATCCAGTCGCGTGCGCTAGCGTTGGCAACATGGCTGCGCGAGAAGGGTGTGTCGGCGGATGTAACCAGCGGATGGTCTACCGTTGGAGGGGGATCGCTGCCTGGCGAGACGCTGCCTACTTATCTAGTAGCCATCCACGTAGATGCTCCCCAGCAAGTGGCAAAGCGGCTGCGCCTGGGATCGCCCTCTGTGCTAGGGCGCATTGAAAAAGACAGTTTCGTGCTCGACTTGCGTACGGTATTGCCAACCGAAGAGGCGGCCTTGCGCAAGGCACTGGAAGCAGCGTTCTAGCACCTCCCTCAGAACGGTATGCCGCGTTTTGCCAGCAGATACTGCACAGCTTTGCTCTGCAGGATAGCCACAGGCCCAACAAAGAGGATTGCCAGACCAATGCGGGTGACATATAAACCAGCCAGGTACAGAAATGTAAACAGCATCAGCACGAGGGTGAACAAAAATTCCGATACGGCTAACAGGAATGCCTTCTTGATCGATGGCCACAGCACTCCATTTTCGCGTACAAAAAACACAAACACATAGGTCTGCATGAGCAACAGGAAAGAAAAGACAGCCATAGGTATGCTGGCCAAGAGCTTTGCCTGTGTTTGCTCTGCTGATAAGAAAAAGGTTATGTCATAAACAAGCATTAGGATGACCAATACATAAGGCAGTACAATGGCCCAACCTTTCCAAAAGTACCGTTTGAATCCCTGGATAAAATCCCGGAACTGCGCCTCGTCTTGCAGCAAAGCCCGGCGAGCAAAATGGTAAACAGCTACAGTAGCTCCGGGCCCCGTAATGATGGGTAGTTGCAAGAGCAACCAAGCGATAGTTACCAGAGCGATGTCAAACAAATTGGCCATAATAAATAGAAATGTTTCACGCACAAAGTAGAACATAGGACTTCCTTTCCACTGTTTCATCCGTGATTATAAATAGAAAGCGATACGAGACAAGCGGATAAAAACCAAAGCACCATGCGCGTATATCTCACTTCCCTGGGATGTAAATTGAACCAAAGCGAGGTGGAAAGCTGGGCACGCCAGTTGACGGCTGCAGGGCACACTGTCCTGGAAAACCCAGAGGATGCCGATTTGTGCATTGTCAACACCTGCACCGTCACCCATATCGCTTCACGCAAGTCACGCCAATTGATTCGGCGCTGCCACAGGGCCAATCCGCGTGCGGGCATCGTCGTTACGGGTTGTGACGCGGAGATGAACCCCAATGCACTAAAGGAGCTACCTGGCGTCAGGCTCGTGCTGGGCACGGCAGCCAAGGAACATCTCCTGGAGAAGATTGCTGAGCAATTCGATCTTTCACCTCAGGACAAAGTAGCATGCCCTCAGCCGCGGTTCTTTGGACACACCCGCGCTTTCGTAAAGATCCAAGACGGCTGTAACAACGCCTGCACTTATTGTATCGTGCGCATTGCTCGTGGTAAACAGCGTAGCCGGCCGATAGCGGCTATCGTAGAGGAAATCATCGCTAGAGAAAAAGAGGGCTACCAAGAGATGGTCCTCACGGGCGTGCACATTGGCGCCTACGGCCATGAGCGAGGGGAGACACTCGCTGATTTGATCCAAGCAATATTGGCTAATACTCACTTCCCTCGCTTGCGGCTTTCTTCCATTGAGCCGTGGGACCTGACGCCTGACTTGCTACGCCTCTGGGAAAACCCGCGCATGTGCCGTCACTTGCACCTGCCACTGCAGAGCGGATGCGATGCCACCCTGAAACGGATGAACCGCCGCTATACGACTGCCCAGTACCGTGATCTGCTTGCCTACGCCCGTGAAAGGATACCCGATTTGGCGGTAACCACAGATGTCATCGTTGGTTTCCCTGGAGAGGATGAACAAGAATTCGCGACCAGCGCAGCCTTTGTCGCCGCCATGGGCTTTGCGCGTATCCACGTTTTCCCCTTTTCAGCACGACCTGGCACAGCAGCAGCTTCCATGCCTGGCCAAGTTCCCCCATCGGTCAAGAAAAGGCGCACTGACCTCATGCTCAGCATCGCTAGGTATAGCGCGGAGGCTTTCCGCCGCCGCTTCATTGGCAGGACGATGGACGTCCTCTGGGAAAATGCCATAGATAACTGCTGGAGTGGTCTGACCGACAATTACATCCGCGTCGAGGTCACCAGCGACCAACAATTGCACAACCGCATCCTGCCCGTGCGATTGCTGGCGCTCAGCAAAGCAGGCCTGCGCGGAGAATTGCTCTAGAGTATGGCTTAATCCCTACCCATCTTGCGGCAGAGTTTGCTATCAGATAGAACGATGTCCGAACTAGTTTGCCGGCAGTACGGAACTGGTGTAATATGTGTAAAGGGGAAAATATAGCCACGCGATAGGCTCACTGTAAACACAACACGGAGAAGCAATGGATGGATATTTCCATTTCATAGGTCCTCTGCCTGCCGATAGCGAGCTGTTCGTCGGACGCAAAAAAGAACTGAAGAAGGTGCGTGAGCTCTGTCTTGGCCCACTCACATCGTATGTAACCGTAGTGGGAGCGAGACAAACAGGCAAAACCAGCTTCCTGTACCGACTGCAGAGAGAACTCGCGCCGTACCTGGCTTCCGTTCTGGTCAATTTGCAGGTCATCCCAGATGCTACTCCATCGGGCCTCTTCCAGTTTATTGCTACGGAAATCGCCAAGCAATTGGAACTCCCTCTTCTGCCCTCTGGTGCAGATAAGGTCAGCAGTGGCCCTGAATTTGAACAATTCCTCAACGAACTGCCTGCGCACATTGGCCGGGTTGCTATCCTGATAGACGAAATAGGCTCGCCGCCCGAAAAGACTGCCATATACCTAGCCAATGTACTGCGTGCCGTGTTCAGTGCTCGGTTGCTCAGTGGATTTGAGGCACTGGGCCGTTTCATCTTCCTTGTGACGGGTGGCAGTGAGTTACTCAACCTCAGTATGAACGTGGTTTCACCCTTCAGCAACATCACCACGAGTGTCTATCTACCTGACCTGACACTGAGCGAGGTTAAGCAGTTGATGGCTTATGGCTTCTCCGGCACCACTCTCAAAGTGGGGCTGATCCAGGATCTCGCCGAGGCAGTCTATGAACAGACGCACGGACATCCCTACTTGACTCAACGCATGGCTGCCTATCTTGCTGACTATGCAGCACAGGAAAAGAGTTTGCCAGAGCCCTCTTGGGTGATCAAAGCGCGCCACGAGATGCTCAATACCGATGAAAATATCCATCACGTGCACAAGATGTTGCAAGACCCCGCTTTGCTGGATGCTGCTTTCCAGATCGTACAACAGCCCACACCCTTCAGACATTTGAGCCTGCGCCATGAAAAACTGTTTTTGTTGGGTATTATTCGCACGCAGAACGGAATGGCTCTGCCCCGCAATTCACTCTATGCTCAAGCCGTGCGCCAATTGGCTGAAGAAGCAGGCATCGCCCAAGTAGAAGCCCCTTCTGAAAGCACTGCGCCCACAGTGCAGGTCAAGATCCTCACTCCTATCGTGCCCACTGCCTTTTGCCACAATTTGACCGAAGCAGAATTCCCCTTGGTTCAAATCACTATAGACAACCGTGGCAAAGGCAAGCCTGCTCAAATCTACGCAAGAGCCAGCATAGAAGGCTTCAGCGATGAAGCCGTCTCCAGTATTACCGTGCCGGCTGGCGACTGTAGAGAAATAGCCCTCCTGCCCCTCCTGCAACTCGGGCCCTGCATGACCTTGACCGAGATCCGCCCCGCGACTCTGCGTGTCACCGTGAACCAGTTTGGTTCTGGCATGGAGTTGCTCTTACACGATCGCACATACTCCATCAAACTGCACGCTTATGATACTGCCTTGCTGGGCATCCACACGCCCGAAGGAAAAATCGTTGACCTGACCCATCATCTCTGCGCGTTTGTGACGCCGCATATGCCAGAAATCGAAAAACTCCTGCGTAAAGCAGTCGAATATCACCCAAAGCATTGCATTGCAGGATACCAAGGGACAAATAGTATAGAAGAAATGCGCCATTTGGTGCGGGAGCAGGTACGTGCCATTTACAATGCATTAAAAAAGGATGCTGGCCTAGCTTATGTGAATTCGCCATTGAACTTTGGCAAGATCGAAGGGCAAATTACCCAGCGCGTGCGGTTGCCTATCACTAGCCTTCACGAAAGCCAAAGCCGCGCCAACTGCATAGACGGTGCAGTACTGTATGCCAGTGTGTTGGAACTGGCGAGCCTCGAACCGATTATCGCCATTGTGCCCGGTCACGCATTTGTTGGCTGGCGCATCTGGCCCGGTCTGGATCAATATGAATTCCTCGAAACCACGATGACCGGCACGGATGACTTTGACGCAGCCTTGGAAGCTGGCAACAGGCAGTATGAAGAAGCACGCCGCAAAGGATATTTCGGACGAGAGTTATTCGATCCAAGGGGATTCGCGCGCTTGATAGATGTTGCTGCCTGTAGAGCGCAGCAGATTTATCCGCTGATGTAGCGGAGTTTGCGCGAATCCTGAAATTGTGTATAATAGGAATAGACAGCGGGGCGTAGCGCAGCTTGGTAGCGCACAGCGATCGGGCCGCTGGGGTCGGAGGTTCAAATCCTCTCGCCCCGACTGTAAACGGCTGGCCATTGGCTGGAGCAAAATGAGCATCAGCAGTGGTCAGCCGCGTTTTTTGCCTCTCCCCACAGTTCTTCCCACTGAGATCCTTCCAGGTGATCTATTTGCTGTCCGTGTTCAGCACATTTTCTTTCCACTTCCTGAAAGCGCCTCTCAAAGCGTGCGGTGGCTTCGCGTAAGGCGCTCTCTGCGTCAATGTGCAGCCAACGCGCCAGGCTAACCAGGGAGAACAGCACGTCGCCCAGTTCCACCTCTCGAGCAGTTTCCGTTCGAGCGGTACGCAGTTCCGTCAATTCTTCTTCTACCTTTGACCACACGTGATGGACATCCGGCCAATCCAGTCCAGTACGTTCGACTCGGCGTTGCAGTGCTTGGGCACGCGCCAATGCCGGAAGGTCTTGGGAGATGCCGGCAAGAAGTCCTTCCACCCCGCGATGTTCCTCTTCCCCTTGATGCTGGGCAGCCTTCTCCGCGCTCTTGATACGCTCCCAATTGATCAGCACCTCCTGCGCATTGGAGACGTGTACTTGGCCAAAAACATGGGGGTGTCTGCGTTTCAGTTTTGCCACCACTGAGGATACCACGTCTGCCATTTGAAATTCGCCCTGTTCGATAGCGATTTGGGTATGTAAGAGGATCTGCAACAAAAGATCGCCCAACTCTTCCTTCAGTGAGTCCAAGTCCTCATTATCCAGAGCCTGTAGCACCTCATACGCCTCTTCCAGCAAAAACGGGCGCAAAGAGCGATGCGTCTGCTCCCGGTCCCAAGGGCAACCTTCAGGAGCGCGCAGGTGCGCAACCACTTCTTGAAACGCCGCCAAAGAGCCGGGCTGTGAAAGCGGGGGCACGTATAACGAGGTCAGGTGATTGATCTCCGCACAACGATCCAACTCGTAGAGCGGAATGGTGAACGAGGCTTCAGCCGCGGTGCCGGCAGCTCGTACCAAGGTGATGGGATGGTCGTCGGGATAAGCCATCATCAGCACCAATTTGATCTCAGCAGCCAGGTCTCGGCTGTAAAGCTGCCCAATGAGTAAGGGCAGGTCGGGATTGAACATGGGATAATGAGAGGAAGCCAAAGCGGTTGCATCAGCGATCTGTAAGCCTTGCAAGGGGTCAAGGCGTAAGCAGGTGCACACTGGCTCTACAAAACTCATGCCTTCTACAATACGCACAGGCAGGCCTTCCTGCTCAGCCAGTACGAGAATACGCTGCACAGAGGCTTCTCCAACGAGCGGATGGCCAGGCACCGCATAGATCACGCCTTCCGCTCGACGCCCCAGGTCGATCACCCGTGAAGCAATCTCAGCATAGACCTCCTCAAAAGTATTGCATTGCTCATACACATCGTCAAAAGAATAGATTTTTGCCGCCAGCGATAAAGCCTCCACGGTGGGATGCCGCCGCGTGCGTAAGTAGATTTCCTCTGCCTCTTGCAAAACCTGTTGTGCTTCCACCGTCAGCAAGCCAGGCGCACCGGGCCCTAAGCCAACGATAGTGATCCCCTTAGGCATACTCATCCTCCCATGAAACGAACTCTCTGCATTATACTGCACCGTAGGAGGGCGGCAAAGACCCTATAGGTTTACCTATTTTTCAATTTGACAAGCTTGGGGCTATGTGCTATAATTGCGCCCGCTTGTGATAGTTTTCACAGATTCCCTTGTCGCAGCGTTCGACGCAACGTACTCCCAACGGGCAATCACTTGGGAGAAACCACGATAGGTGCAAAGAATGACATTAGCAGAGGTGCTATCCATCATCGAAGGAAAAGTGATTTCATCGCATGTAGACCTCTCCAGCGAAGTCTCCATGGCTTGTGGAGCGGACCTGATGAGCGATGTCCTCGCTTTTACGCACGCTGGCACCTTGCTGATGACCGGCCTGACCAACCCGCAAGTCGTCCGCACCGCTGAGATGGCGGGCATTGTCGCAATCGTCTTTGTGCGTGGCAAACTCCCTCCTCCTGAAACCATCGCCCTAGCAGAAGAAAAAGATATCCCGCTTCTCGCTTCCAAATACACGATGTACGAGACCTGCGGCCGTCTGTATAAAGCTGGACTCCCTAGTTGCGGCCTTTTCAAATTGACCGCCGACCTGTGGGCAGATGAATCCTCCTCATCTGGTTAGCGCATGGACATGGTAAGCGTTGATGGCGGTGACGAGGACTTTTCGACGATGGTGAGCACAAGAGTCCCGACAGAGAAAACAGCGGAGGGTACAAAACCGCATCCGGAAGTAACGAAACTTCAGGAGCTGGTCTATGAACTGAAGATTGAACAAGTCATGACGCGGAAAGTCATTACGGTTTCTCCCGAGGACTCGCTGCGCCACTTGAAGGAAGTGCTCCGTCTTAACCGTATCTCTGGTACCCCCGTGTTAAGCGGGGGCGAACTGGTCGGTATCATTAGCATTGAAAATTTAATCAAGGCACTCGAAGCGGGCGAGATTGACGCCACCGTCGGGGAGAAAATGACCCGCAATATCCAGACCGTGTATGCTGATGAACCCATTATCCAGGCAGTCAACAAGTTCGCTCACTTTGGCTTTGGCAGATTGCCTGTCGTCAACAGAGAGGGGAAACTGGTCGGTATTCTGACGCAAGGCGATATCGTGCGTGGTCTGCTGCGTCAGTTGGAAATTGACTACCATGAAGAGGAGATTCACCGCTACCGCGCCAGTCATATTTTCGAGGACATTATCTCGGATCAGACAGGCTTGATCCTACGCTACAAAGTGCAGGCTCAAGATTTCGTGCATTGTGGCGAGGCGGCAAGCAAATTGAAGCGTGCCCTGGAAAGGCTGGGAGCTAAACCCGTTATCGTACGACGCGTAGCGGTAGCGAGCTACGAGGCAGAGACCAACCTGGTTATCCATACCACCAAGGGTGGGGAACTCATCGCTGAGATTCAACCTGATAAAATCAGGATTGTCGCGGTAGACCATGGGCCTGGCATCCCAGACGTCGAGAAAGCAATGCAACCCGGGTTTTCCACCGCTCCAGATTGGATCCGTGAACTGGGTTTTGGTGCGGGGATGGGGTTGAACAACATCAAGGCTTGCTCTGATGTCATGAATCTCACTTCCAAGGTTGGCATTGGAACACGCCTCGAAATTATCATCAATATGTAGTTGAGGCATAGGAGCAGTGTGACTGCAGCAAGGGGGCATGATGACACTAGGTGAGATTGCAGAGAAGCTATCTCTATCCGTACAGACAGCGCAGGAAAAACTGGATACAGAGGTAACAGGAGGATATGCATCTGACCTACTTAGTTGCGTCATGGCTAAGGCACGCAAGGGGAACATATGGGTCACTCTGCAATCCCATCTCAATATCGTCGCGGTTGCCTCCCTTAAGGAACTGGCGGGCATTATCGTGACCGAGGGCATGCCCTTGGAGGCGGATACGCTGCAGAAGGCCAATGAGGAGGGGATTCCCATCCTAACGACGCCGCATACGACCTTTACCATTGTAAGCCAATTGGCGCAATTAGGCATTCAAGGTGTAGAAATGACCAATGACCAATGACAAAATCCCAATCGTTAAGGAGACTTTTTGTCATTGGGATTTGACGTTGAGATTTAATTTTGAGACCTTATCTAGCTGATTTACATGTGCATACTGTCCTGTCTGCCTGTGCCGAGGTGGAAATGATACCGCCCTTGATTGTCAAACGGGCAGGCGAATTGGCTTTGGGGATTATTGCCATCACGGATCATAACTCGGCGGAGAACGTGGCTGCAGTCATAGAGGCAGCACGGGGTTTTGATCTGCGCGTGTTGCCGGGGATGGAGGTCCAGACCAGAGAAGAGGTTCACCTACTCTGTCTATTTGACTCCTTAGAGCAGGTGTTGGATTGGCAGGAGGTAGTGTACGATCACCTACCGCCGCTGAAAAATAATCCCGATTTCTTTGGTCCCCAATTCGTGGTGGATGCAAGTGGTGATTTTTTGTGCTATAATGAGCGGCTGTTGGCAACGGCGACTTCTCTCACTGTTGAGGAAGTCGCTAGAGAGGTAGTACAAAGAGGCGGATTGTGCATCCCAGCGCACGTGGACCGGATGTCTTTCAGTCTGTTGGCGAACTTGGGCTTTGTCCCGCCAGGCATTCCATTCGCAGCGATAGAGATCTCGAGCCGGGCTAACGTGCAGGAACTGCAACAGCAACACCCCTCGCTAGCGGGGTATTCTTTCATTTGTTCGGGCGATGCTCACCGCCTGGAGGATATGAGCAATCGCACGGTGCTAACGCTTGGTGCACCAACGATTGCCGAGATCGCGCTGGCTTTTCGGGGCCAAGAGGGTCGCAAAGTCAAGATCCTGGCTGCGTAAACATGTCCAGCGATTGGATGCGGCAAAAGCATCTCGGTTGGTTACCAAGTGAGACAATACAACAATCAAGTTTGGTTAAGGAGGATGTTGCGACGTGACTGGAGAAACCTTAGACCTAAGCCCTTTGGAGCCAATCTTTGCGGAATTCCAAGCACAGAAAGGCGCACTGATCCCTGTCCTGCAGCGAGCGCAGGAGATTTATGGCTACCTGCCCAAAGAAGTGCTGCAAAGGATCTCCGAGCGCATGAAAGTGCCTTTAAGCCAAGTGTATGGCGTGGTAACTTTCTATGCACAGTTCTACCTGACTCGTCGGGGCAAGCATATCATCCGCCAATGCGATGGCACAGCGTGCCATGTGCGAGGCGCAGCGAAAATCATCAGTGCCATTGAGCAGGAATTGGGCATCAAGGCTGGAGAAACGACCCCGGATTACCGCGTTACCTATGAGGTCGTTTATTGCCTGGGCTCTTGTGGCTTGGCACCTACCGCTATGGTGGACAACGAGGT
>Ga0315298_1001437_pt1 | contig 43524 bp, 67 predicted proteins | sample WHS_1_MG_FD_203077 | JGI IMG/M metagenome (GOLD analysis project Ga0315298, IMG submission 203077) | Extremophilic microbial mat communities from Washburn Hot Springs, YNP, Wyoming, USA - WHS_1_MG | ecosystem: Environmental > Aquatic > Thermal springs > Hot (42-90C) | place: USA: Wyoming... | reverse complement strand
TCCCCTTGGGGAGAGGATCGAGGTGAGGGGGCAATCCAAGGGAACACCCTTACCCCAGCCCTCCCCAGCCAAGGCGGGAGAGGAAGCTCTCTGTCATTTCCATTTTGAGAAGATGAATATGTCGCTCCGAATGTGATGGAAACTCTTTTCGATTTCTTTTATGATATTTCCTCAAAAGAGGAAGGCTCGCCGTCGGGTTGGTATTTTCATCCCCTTTGCTCGGAGGGCACCCTCCAACGATGAAAATCCCTGGCTCCATGAGGGCTGGGTGCAAAGGTGAATTCTTTTTGGCCTTTTCTGGGGCGGGCAACGGCAAGGGGTTCATCCTTTAACCTTGATCTTTTTGCCTTTAGCCTCCAACCTCTAACCTTTAACGTCCGTAGGCTATCTCTTCGCCCTTCGAAGAAGTAATAGCCTCTGTCAAGGCAGCCAAAACCTGAGTGGGGGATTTTCTATCTAATCCCCCGAATGGAGAAAGCCATGGAAGCCGTTGTGATCGAAAAACCAAAGTTTTTTCAAGTCAAAGAAGTCCCGGATCCAAGACCGGGGGAGGGGGAGGTTCTCCTTGAGGTGAAGGCCTGCTGCGTCTGCGGAACGGATATCCACCTCTTGGATGGAGATTTCAAAGGGGCCTTCTACCCTTTAATCCCGGGCCATGAGTTTTCGGGTGTTGTCAAGGAAGTGGGCCCAAAGGTGAGCCATGTGAAGCCGGGAGATCGGGCAGCCGTGGAACCTTTCATGGCTTGCGGTTACTGTTATTTTTGCAAAACCGGCAAGACCAATCAGTGCCTCCACGGTCTGGTCATTGGCCATAGTGCCTCCAGGGAGGGTTTAAGGCTCGATGGAGGGTTCGCTGAAAGAGTGGTCGTCCCTTCAAAAAACCTGATCCCTCTCGCAGAGAACGTCTCCTACGAGGCAGGCTCCTTCATTGCCAATCTGGGAACGATTGTTCATGCCCTTCGGAGGGCCGAGCTTCAGCCCGGAATGGATGTTCTGGTTTTTGGGACCGGCGCAAACGGTCTCATTCTTGCGGAGTTATCCAAGAAGGCAGGGGCCGCAAAGGTCGTGGTCACGGGACGAACAAAGAGCAGGTTGGAGGTCGCCGAGAAAATGGCGGTGGATGAGACAGTGGTCGCCGACGAAAACCAGGATAGGGAGTTGAAGCGGATTGCTCCCTTTGGTTTCGATGTTGTTTTCGAGGCAACGGGCTCGTCCCAGATTGTTGAACGGACGTTTCAGTACGTGAAGCGAGGAGGTAAGATCGTTCTTTACGGGTTGGTACCAGCCCAAGCGTTTTCAAACTTTAACCCCTTTGATGTGTGCAGAAAGGAACTTCAGATTGTGGGTAGCTTTTCCTCGGTCAATACCTGTATCATTGCCCATGAGCTTTTGGCGAGCGGGTTGATTCAGGTGGAACATCTCATCTCCCACCGGTTTGCTTTGAAAGAGTGGGCTGCGGCCGTCGAAACGGCCCGCAATCCTTCAAAGTGTATGAGATCGATCGTCCTGATGAACCGGTGAAAGGCCAAAGGATGTTTGCTACGGAGGAGGGCTCTCCAACCCAAACTTGACGAAAGCTCAAAGAGACCGTATAGTTACAGGTAGGCGCCTGTAGCTCAGTTGGATAGAGCTACGGACTTCTAATCCGTGGGTCGGGGGTTCGAATCCCTCCAGGCGCGCCAATGATTTCAAGAAGTTAGCATTGTTGGTCAACGCCTTCCACCCCCGAGTGTGACAAATTTGTGAAAAACTCTTTCCTGACTCTGCCGAGAATTTCGACCCCTCGCCTTAGACTCTGCGGTTGATGACGAGCATAACGCTCAACCATCTTGATCTCTTTCCATCTCCCCTTGATATGGTTCCTCGGAATCTACCTGTTTTGGGGTGTAAGTTCGAGATGCTTTCCAGACAAGGGCCCGGTACCAACCAGACGGGGGTGGCTCGATTCAGGCGTTCACCAAGTGGCTCCATTCCAGCGATCACGAGGTGGCTCGATAAAAGCGATCATCCACTGGCACTATAACACCAATCAGTAACACCACCCAATCCAGATCCTTGATCGCAATTCCTAATGCCCCTCCCATCCCTCCTGAAATGCCGCTGGTTCAGCATCGCCTGCCCAACATTTCCCCCTGTTAAGGCAGCATTCGTGGCTCCTCCTGCCATCCTTCCCGTTGCTCCGCCTAAAGCGGCCGCCACTGGATCTGGAACTACCCCCGAAAGCAAACCTGCAACCTCACCTCCCACAAATCCTCCGACCGCTCCCGATAAAGCCCCGATCGCAATGCCTTTCAGAATATCCCTGAAATCTCCCCCCTGGATGGCTGAGGTCACTCCTCCTAAAACAGCCCCTATGATGGCGGCGATTATAAAGAAGTTACCCTCAGGGTCAATGTAGATAATCGGATTGTTTCTGGCGTAGCTGTATCGGTTCAGGGTTTGGGGGTCATCAGGCGCCTGTACAACCGAATCCGGGGAGAGGAACTTGCCGAGGACGGGGTCGTAGAGCCTGGCGCTGTAGTTGTAGAAGCCGAGCTCGTCATCGTATTCCTGGTCGGGGGAGGGGTACGGGCCCTTGGAGGACGAAGTGCCGGAAACAGTGGCTCGGTAGGGTAACCCTTTGTGGTTCAGATTTCAAAGAACGAGGGAAACGTAGCTCTTACGCTCGCTCACATTTTACATCGAAAGGCTTCCTTGGGCAAGATTCTCTCTTATCGGATAAGAACATAGCCTGACCCCATCGCTTTGTTCCTCAAGTTGTCCCCTTGGTTGTCAAGAGTCCTCAAACTCAATATTTGAGTCTGACCCCGGATCGTGAGCCCAGATCGTCGCTACTGGCCGGAGAAATCACCCCCTGCATCGATGGAAGAGGGGAACAAAGCGAAAAACGGGACGAAGTCTTTTTCAAACCCCGATCGAGAAAGGTGGCTGAATTCCTCGATGCGAGGAACCTCTACCGGGCAAAGGTCTTGATGGTACCATTCCCCCCATGGCGCGCAAGAACGAAGAACCTTTTTTCAACGTCATCCTGGACAGCATCGCTGACGGCGTCTTCACCGCCGATCAAGAAGGCCGTATCACCTTCATGAACAAGGCGGGGCAAGAAATCACCGGTTTTTCAAGTCGGGAGGCCATCGGGCACTACAGTTTCGACATTTTTCGAGTGGGGCATCTGCCCCAGACCCGTTGCGTCCTCAAAGAAACGCTTCGAACCAAGAGAGAGATCACAAACCTCTCTGTAGCGATTCTCCGTAAGGACGGTAAGAAAATCCCCGTCAGCATCCGTACCGCAGTCCTCCGAAACACCCCCTCTTCAACATCCTTCCAAACATTACCGAGAGCGACAGCACGGTCTTGATCCAAGGCCCGAGCGGCGAAAGAATTGGGCCTTAGACGGAGGACCCCTTGGAGGAAGATGAAGCGATACGGTCTTGTACGTTCCAATAATGATACGGATATGTTTCAATGGTTGCATTTATGAAACAGTTCGATAGGAACCCTTCCTGTTTTCTTCTCCTTGGAAATTTTCTAATATGCCGAATTGAATGGGTTTTTTAAATCTTTGCCGGTCTGGTATGGTATTTGCTAAGTGAAGATGTGTTCCCTTTGAGCTGGATGGAGCGGTTGAGGAAAGGGCAAGCCCGATGCGGTGAAAGCTTTTTCGAAACCCATAGCAGGCCAAGGATATGAAACTGGCTATTCCTGTTTTCCGAGATCGCGTTTCACCTCGATTCGACTTTTCACCCGAAATCTGGATCGTCGAGGTGGAAAAGGGGGAGGTCATAGGAAAAGAGAGAATCCCCACCCAGAACCTCAGCCTTCTTCAGCGCCTCGAACAAGTCACCGCCAACGGCGTCGAGAAGGTCATTTGCGGCGGGATCGACGGGTTTTGTGTAAATCAGTTGGGGGGTAGGGGGATCGAGGTGGTTCAGGATGTGATCGGTGAGGCTGAGGTCGTGCTAACCGATTTCCTCAAGGGAAGGCTCCGCCCTGGTTTTCGATGCGAACGGAAACGAAGACGCCGCTGCCGAGGGAAGGAGGCAGCCTGGAGAAATGAGGGTTGAAAAGAAGGTGTGGGTTTCAGGACCCGCAATTTAAGAAGCGGAGGAGGAAACGTGGATGGCGGAAGAGCGATGCAAAGAAGAGAAAACTTGCGAGAGCTGTGAGGGATCGAGTTCATGTAGCCAGGAGGAGAAGGAGGCCCATGCCCAGAGACGGCTGGAATCGAAACTTTCCCATATCCAACATCGAATCCTGGTCATGAGCGGGAAAGGAGGCGTGGGGAAGAGCACGGTTTCGACCAACCTGGCTGTTGCCTTCACGCTGGATGGCCTCAAGGTCGGGCTTTTGGATGCTGACATCCACGGCCCGAACATCCCCAAGATGCTTGGAATCGAGCGGGAACAGGTGGGAGGGTCTGCTGAGGGAATGATCCCCGTGGAGGTTTTTCCGAATCTGAAGGTCATTTCGATGGCCTTCTTCATTGGAGATCGAGACAATCCAGTCGTCTGGCGCGGACCGCTCAAGCACAGCGCCATCAACCAATTTCTCGGCGAGGTGGAATGGGGGGATCTTGACTTCTTGGTGGTCGACCTCCCTCCCGGGACGGGAGACGAGCCTTTGAGCGTGGCCCATTTGATCAAGGACGTTGACGGCTCCGTGATCGTCACGACGCCTCAGGATGTGGCCCTACTCGATTCTCGAAAGGCGGTCACCTTCAGCCGGATGCTCAACATCCCAGTGATCGGGATTGTGGAAAACATGAGCGGATTGGAATGTCCTCATTGCCATGAGGAGATATTTCTTTTCAAAACGGGCGGGGGAGAAAAAGCAGCTCGTGACCTGAGGGTTCCCTTTCTTGGACGAATTCCGATCGATCCAGAAATGGTCAACGATTGCGACCGTGGAATGCCTTTCGTCATGGCCCACCCCGAGGCAAAGGCCACCAAGGCTCTCAAAGAGATCGCCGCCCGTTGCAAGGAATATGTCGATTTCAAAGCAGCAGGGAAACGATCGGAGAAAAATCAATTTCCTTATAATTTCAGGAGACAGGAGGTCAAGACATGAAGCGCATCGCATTAGCTTCGGAAGATGGTTCCGGCCTGGAAGGATCCTTGAGCGCGCATTTCGGAAGATGTCCCTTCTACACGTTAGTCAATGTGGAAGGAGACCAAATCGTGGACTTTCAGGTCGTCAGGAATCCATACTACCCAAACCATCAGCCGGGAGTCATTCCAGAGTTTATCCACTCGCAGAAGGCCGATGTGATGATTGCAGGAGGGATGGGACCACGGGCCATCGACTTTTTCAACCAATTCGGGATTGATGTGGCTACAGGAGTCCAGGGGAAAGTGAGAGACGTGGTAGAGGCTTATCTGCGGGGGGAGATTGAGGGGGTCGTTGCTTGCGAGCACCACGGACACGATCACGGGTGCGAGGAGGAAAAACGATGAAGGTGGCTGTCAGCGCGACGGGGAAAGACCTTCAGGCTCAGGTTGACACACGATTCGGAAGATGCTCGTATTTCGTCTTCGTCGATCCAGAGACGATGGCATACGAAGCTGTGGAAAACGCGGGAGGGATGGCCTCGGGAGGAGCGGGGGTTCAGGCAGCCCAACTTGTTGTCCAAAAGGGAGCGAACGCTCTTATTACGGGGAATCTCGGACCGAACGCTGCATCGGCTCTTTCCGCGTCCGGGATCAAAATCTATCTTGTTTCCGGTGGAACGATCAAAGAGGTCATGGAGCGATATAAGGGAGGAAGTCTCCAAGAGAGCACGGGAGCCACGGTTCCATCCCACTTTGGCATGGGGAGAAGCCCCGGCGGCCGAAGAGGGATTTAAATCTGAGCACCGAGGCCTCGGTGTTCATGACTCTCGTGTCACCGGGCATTGACCGAAAAGGGGGGATACGTATGCCGTATAGAAGGGGACCTTGGGGATGGGGATATGGCTTGTATGGGTATGGCCGAGGATGGTGTTGGCACCCTGGTTGGTACGGAACGTCCGTTCCACCGTGGGGGCCTCCGTCCAAGGAAGAGGAAATTCGGTTTCTCGAAGAGCAGGCGAATTTTCTTCGAGAAGAGTTGAGTCAGATTGAAAAAAGGCTCGATGAACTGAAAAAGTAGGGCTCTCTATTCACGCCTTACCGCGAACCAATCACTACTCGCGGGTCAAGAAAGGAGGTGTTCATCATGCCAGGATTCGATGGAACGGGACCGCTGGGTCAAGGACCGATGACCGGTGGAGGCAGAGGGTTCTGTGCCTTCCCCTTCAGGGCCTATGGACCCCTCGGGTACAGCTACCAGACACCCTTTTATCCACCGGGTGGCCCGTTCCCATTCTATGGTAGGCCGCTTTATGGCCCTGTCTTCGGTGCAGGCCGCGGTGGTCTTCCGTGGGGTGGGGGGCGTGGCCGGGTATTCGGCGGTGGACGAGGACTCCGCCGCTGGTGGTGGTAACAAGTAACCCGCTACCTGAGGGCTTTGCCGAACCGGCTGGGGATTGGCTACCCAGTCCCCATAGGCCCTCGGCAGCGAAAAGGAAGAATTACCGTTACGGAGGATCTTATGAAGATCGCCGTCACAGCATCAGGGCCAGATTTGGACTCGCCCGTCAATCCCAGGTTTGGCCGGTGCCCGTATTTTATTTTTGTTGACTCCGACTCTCTCCAATTCGAGGCCATTGAGAATGAGAGTATGATGGCACCGGGAGGAGCAGGTATTCAATCTGCCCAGTTTGTTGCCCAAAAGGGTGCTGAAGCAATCATCACTGGAAACCTGGGCCCTAATGCTTCCGCCACTCTCAGTGCGACAGGCATGCGGGTCTTTTTGGGCGCCGCAGGAACTGTCCGGGAAGCCATTCAGATGTTTAAAAATGGACAACTTCAAGAAGCCTTCGGCCCGTCTGTACAGGCCCACGCCGGGATGGGGCAGCAGCCGTCAGCAGGGTCTTCGCCCACCGGCTTCGGACCAGGAACGGGTGGAGGCATGGGAATGGGCATGGGCAGAGGCATGGGCATGGGACGGGGTATGGGAATGGGTCGAGGCATGGGAATGGGTAGAGGCTTGGGTATGGGACGAGGAATGGGAATGATGGGCCCAACTCCGCCTCCACCTCAATCGATGAGCAGAGAACAAGAGATTCAAATGTTGAAGGAGCAAACCAAGGTTCTGGAGGACCAGTTGAAAATGATTGGGCAGAGGATCGAGGATCTAAGTAAGAAAGGGAATTAAAATTTGCGCAAAGGGGGTGATCAATATGCCGAGAGGTGATGGAAAAGGTCCGCCCTGGGGAAGTGGCCCGGGGACAGGTAGAGGGGCTGGGCTGGGGCGATCTCGGATGGGAAGAATGGGGGGCTCGAGAGCCGGTGCAGGCCCCGGAGGAGAATGTACCTGTCCAAAATGCGGAACGACGGCTGTGCATGAACCAGGAACACCCTGCTACTCTCTGAAATGCCCGAAGTGTGGTTCACCGATGGTAAGAAAATAGGTCAGCTTTCGTATAAAATGAAGGGAGGCTCCAATGGGTGAAGTGGAGAAGAAGAGTGTGGATAGAGCCACGCAGATAGTGATCGAAAAAGCAGCGACAGAGGGATGTGAAACGATCTTCGACCGGGCAGAAGCGATGAAACCTTGCCCTATTGGAGCAGAGGGGAGTTGTTGTAAGAATTGTGGGATGGGCCCCTGTAGAGTACCCGCTCCAAAAAAGAAAGAGGGGGCGGCTGAAAAAACTAAGCGGAGAGGTCTCTGCGGGGCTACAGCAGAGACCATTGCCGCCCGTAATTTTGCCCGGATGGTGGCGGCAGGGGCTGCTGCTCATTCTGACCATGCCCGCGGGGTAGCCGAACTCTTTCTGGCCACCGCTAAAGGTGAAGTTCCTGATTATCAAATCAAAGACGAGCAGAAACTTTACCAACTGGCAATGGATTTTGGGGTTGAAATCGGAGATCGGCCCGTTCGGGACATTGCGATCGACGTGGGTGAGAAGGCTTTGGCCGAATTTGGTCGTCAGGAAGGAGAGATTCTGTTCCTCAGAAGGGCTCCCCTTAAACGGCAACAAATCTGGCGTGAAACAGGGACAGCTCCACGGGGCATTGACCGAGAGATCGTCGAGATCATGCATCGGACCCATATTGGGGTAGATCAAGACTACCGGAACATTCTTATGGCCTCTGCACGTTGTGCCTTAGCCGATGGCTGGGGGGGTTCGATGATCTCGACCGAACTTCAGGATTGCATGTTTGGGAACCCCGTTCCCATAGCCGGTCAGATCAACCTCGGGGTACTGAAAGAGGACCATGTGAACGTGATCACTCATGGGCATGAGCCCCTTCTTCCGGAGATGCTGGTGGTGGCCTCCGAGGATCCGGAGATCCTAAGCCTTGCGAAATCAAAGGGAGCCAAGGGGATTAACCTTGCCGGAATGTGTTGCTCGGCCAACGAAATTCTGATGCGTCATGGTATCCCCTGCGCAGGGAACTTCCTCCAGCAGGAGCTCGCGATTATCACCGGGGCCGTTGAGGCAATGGTTGTGGATGTCCAGTGTGAGATGCAATCGTTGGCGGATGTGGCCAAATGTTATCATACCAAACTCATCACCACGGACCGAAGAGCAAAGATTGAAGGGGCGATGCACATCCAATTCGATGAACACGAAGCTCTCAATGTCGCCAAGAAAATCCTCCGCGAGGCCATAGCGAATTTCCCCAATCGGAAATCCTCTGTTCTCATTCCACCTGTCAGTACGGACACCGTGGTTGGGTTCAGCCATGAAACGGTGAGCTACCTTTTGGGGGGGCTTTTTAGGGCCTCTTACAGACCTTTGAACGATAATATCATTAACGGTCGGATCCGGGGAATCGCCGGTGTAGTAGGATGTAACAATGCCCGCGTCACGCACGACGATCCCCATCTGAAGATGATTTTAGAGTTGATCGGTAATGACGTTATCGTCCTGACGTCGGGCTGTAGCGCCATGGCCGCAGGAAAGTATGGACTCCTCACCCCAGAAGCGGCCAGCAAATACGCGGGGAAAGGGTTAGCTTCTGTGTGTGAAGCGGTTGGACTTCCGCCCGTCCTCCATATGGGCTCTTGTGTCGATAACAGTCGCATCCTGATGGCAGCCACCGCTGTGGTCAAGGACGGAGGACTGGGGGATGACATCAGCGATCTGCCGGCCGCTGGAGCCGCCCCAGAATGGATGAGCGAAAAAGCCATCTCCATCGGTCAGTATTTTGTTGCCTCGGGCGTTTTTACTGTATTTGGTGTCACTTGGCCAACCTTAGGAAGCGAAGAAGTCACACGCATGCTTTTTGAGGGGTTTGAAGAGATCTTTAAAGGGAAATGGGCCTTTGAACCTGACCCCGTAAGAGCAGCCCGCATGATGATTGACCACATTGACAAGAAACGAAAGGCACTGGGCATTGACAAGGCAAGGGAGCGAATCCTTTTCGACATGGCCAAGAGGCGGGAGCTGGAGGCGGCTTAAAGAAAAAAGGTCAGAACACGGGTTAACGGAGTGATCCCTTATCCAATGAGAAAGGAATTATCCGAGTACAAATTGATTCGGCACATCCTCGAAGACTGTCCAGAGACATGGGAAATCATGTCAACCTATTTCGGTAGGGAGTGCCTAAAAAGGCCAAGTTTCAAAATCCAAACACTGGAAATGGCCTGCATTCTGTTTGGCGTCGATCAGAAGAGGTTGCTTCAAGAATTTGAGAAAACTGAGCATTGATAAATATGGATAAAAGATTGAATGAGCTGGTCATCCTCATCCGAGGCGCAGGAGAGATGGCAACAGGTGTTGCTCATCGACTTGCCTCCTGCCATTTTAAGGTTTGTCTGACTGAAACTTCCAATCCTCAGGCTGTCAGGAGAGAGGTGGCCTTCTCGGAGGCGATCTTTGAGTCAGAGAAGAAGGTGGAAGGCGTTATTGCAAGAAGGGTTGAGTCAGCAGATCAGATTCCGGAGGCCTGGAAAGAAGGGAAAATTCCTATCCTGATGGATCCGGAGGCAAAGGTAAAGGACTCCTTAAAACCCGATGTGCTTATCGATGCCACCCTGGCTAAAAAGAATCTGGGCACCAAGATTACGGATGCTCCTCTGGTCATCGGACTCGGCCCTGGATTCCATGCAGGAAAGGATGTTCATCTGGTTATTGAGACAAACCGGGGTCACGATCTGGGAAGAATCATTACGAACGGCGAAGCTGAGCCGAATACCGGGATTCCTGGGGCCATCGGTGGTTATACGGAAGAGAGGGTAATAAGGGCCCCCACGGCCGGGCATTTTCAGCCTTTGAAGAAGATCGGGGATGGAGTCCGAGCAGATGAAAAGATAGGAATGGTAGGGAACGCCACGGTTCGATCCAAAATCGCGGGGGTCATCCGGGGTCTGCTACGGGATGGAACTGAAGTTTGGAAGGGGATGAAACTGGGTGATGTCGACCCGCGGGGAATTGAAGCTCATTGCTATACGATCTCCGACAAGGCCAGAACAATCTCTGGCGGAGTCTTACAGGCTATACTGGCGCATTTCAATGGATAAGTCTTCAGTCGAACGGAAATATATCTTTGGCCCCGTTCCCTCAAGAAGGCTGGGAAGGTCTTTGGGAGTTGATCTCGTCCCATATAAGACCTGTACCTTTGATTGTATCTATTGCGATCTGGGAAGGACCACTTTTAAAACAACCCTTCGAAAATCTTATGTACCAACTGAAGAAGTCCAGAGGGAGCTGGGCCTCACTTTATCCTCCTTAGAAAGGAAGCCAGATTATATTACGCTCTCCGGGTCAGGGGAGCCCACACTGAATCAAAATATTGGAGAGATCATCCGTACCATCAAGCATTTGACTTCCATTCCTTTGGCGGTTCTAACGAATGGATCTTTGCTCTCTTTTGAAGAAGTCAGAAAAGACTTGGTTGAGGCTGATGTCGTTCTGCCTTCCCTGGATGCGATTACTCCAACCGTTTTTGAACATATCAATAGGCCACATCCATCGCTAAAAATAAGCGAAATCATACCGGGTCTAATTCAATTTCGAAAAGAGTATCGGGGTCAGATATGGCTTGAGGTGGTTTTTTGCAGGGGGATCAATGATGGCAGAGAGGAGATGGATAGACTCAAGAGGGTCATCGAAAGAATCCAGCCCGATAGGGTTCAACTGAACACACCCGTCAGGCCCCCTGCTGAAGAATTTGCTTATCCTTTAACCACCAACCAACTGGAAGAGGTCAGGGAAAAGTTAGGAGATAAAGCAGAGATCATCTCTGAATTTGCTGCCCCTCTGGGAGAAGAGCTTATTTCAATGAAGGACACGGAAATCTTGAATCTGGTTAGAAGAAGACCGTGTACTGCGGAAGATATTTCCAAGGCTTTGGGACTGCGTATCGACGAGGTCGTAAAGCGTTTAGATCATCTTATAAAAAGAGGAACGATCCGGTATCGAACCTACGAGCACCATGGCTACTACGAGGGCGTTCCAACCTCTTAAACGAGGGTAGAACAATTTGGGGCTTTTATGATCATCTCTATTGCAAGTGGTAAAGGGGGGACTGGAAAAACCACGATCGCCGTCAATCTGGCACTTGCTCTTTCGCAAGGACCTCTCCAGGTGATTGATTGCGATGTGGAGGAGCCGAATGCTCACCTTTTCCTAAAACCGCACATCCATCAGGTGACCTCCGTAGGCATTCCGGTCCCCCGAATTGATGAATCCAAATGTACCTCCTGCGGCCAATGTGCCAAGGTCTGTGAATATCATGCGATCGCCCTCTTGTTAAAAACCGTTCTCGTTTTTGATGAACTTTGCCATGGCTGTGGCGCTTGTTCCTATTTATGTCCTGAGAAAGCTATCTCCGAAGTAGAACGGGAAATCGGGGTCATTCAAGAAGGAAGTTCAAAGGGAATTTCTTTTGTCAATGGGATTCTCAATGTCGGAGAGCCCATGGCCTCTCCCCTCATCCGAAAGGCCAAAGAAAAGATTCAAAAGGATAAGATCGTGATTCTTGATGCGCCTCCCGGAACGGCTTGTCCCGTCATTGAGACGGTCAAGGGGAGCGATTTCTGCATTCTTGTTACCGAACCAACCCCTTTTGGGTTGAACGACCTGGAGTTGGCTGTTGGAATGCTAAAAACACTGGCGATCCCGCTGGGCGTCGTGATCAATAAGGCGGACATCGGGGACGGAAAGGTACGGGATTACTGCAGCTCACAGCGTATTCCCATTCTCTTGGAAATTCCGATGGATCGGAGGATTGCTGAATCGTATTCAAAGGGAGTTCCAATGGTTGTGGAATATCCCTCTTACAAGGAGGCCTTCATCGATCTCTTTCAAAGGGTGGAGAATCTCTATGAGTCGAGTCGAAGAAAATAAACGAAATCCGCCTCCGGAAGAGCCTTGGGACGAAAATGTAGGTTACCTGGTTTATAACGACATCCTCATCGACCATTTCATGCATTCCAGGAACGTAGGAGGGATGGAGAATCCGGATGCCATGGTAGGGATCGGCGATCCTCCCTGCGGGGATTTTATCAGAGTTTATCTCAAAGTGGAAGATGGGAAGATATCCGCTTTCAAATTTTTAACCCATGGATGTCCCGGTGCCATTTCCACCTCCAGCATTGCTACGGAGTTGGCCATCGGAAAAACTCTCGAAGAGGCATTGAAACTCACAGATAACGACGTGATTGAAGCAGCCGGTGGTATCCCTGCAAGGAAGGCTCATTGCAGCCTTTTGGCGATCAGGGGATTACACGAGGCGATTGCTCATTATCGGGAGAAACAGGCTGAAGAATCAAAGGGGTCTCGACAAGAGATGGTGGGGATGCGCTCATAATCCAAATCGAAGGAGGAAAAAAAGATGAAGCGGATGGTGATCGTTCAGGTAATTCTCGTAGTAAGTTTGATGGCTTTCGGATGGGGTGGGGTTTCATCTGCCCAAGAGATTAAGAAAGAGAACTGTTTTTTCCTTAACAGTTTGCACTATACCGCAAAGGGAATGGGGTACTGGTATGACAAGGCCAACGGAGGTTTAGAAATCCTATCCGGTGTTCCTTATTCTAACCTTACGTGCAAAAACTGCCATGTGCCTGGATGCGATCGTTGTCATAAGGTGGAAAAGGACAAGAAACCAGCCTATTCAACTCAAGCAGCAAAAAACCAGGCCATGTGCCTGGAATGCCATGCAAGGGAACAGGCTATCATAGGAATTGATCGTGCGGCAAAGCAGCCGGATGTCCATCTGGCTAAGGGCATGAAATGCATGGATTGTCATTCTTCGAGGGAGATGCATGGGGATGGGACGGAATATATTTCACTTAAGCAGCCTGGCGCCATGGATACAAAGTGCGAAAAATGCCACCCCGCTGTGAAACCAACGGATTCCCATACAGTCCACGGAGATAAGGTGGATTGCAAAGCTTGTCATGTACGCCATGTGGTGAGCTGCACAAACTGCCACTTTGATACCCTTATCAAAGAAGGAAAGCGTGTTGCTATTCCGGTTTCCGGATGGATATTTCTGATGAATTACGGGGGGAAGGTCACTTCGGCGAGCATGCAGAACTTTGTGGTTGGAGCGGATAAAACCTTCTTCATGTTTGCTCCCCATATGAGCCATTCTGTAATGAAAGAAGGCAGAACATGTGATGGGTGTCATGGAACGGAGATTACGAAACAAGTTCAGAAAGGGAAGGTAACTTTGACCTGGCTTGAAGAAGGGAAAGTGAAAAACCTTAAAGGTGTCATCCCTGTTGTGGAGGGTGTGGATTATCAGTGTGTCTATCAAGATCGGAAGGAGGGAAAATGGGTTCCAATCAACAATCCAGCAACGCCAATCTATCATTATGCGGCATTTGGTAAACCATTATCAAACGAGCAGCTTAATAGATTAATTCAACAAGTAAGGTGAACATGTCATGGGACAAGAGGAGAAGCAGGTAAAACAATTGGGCATTGTCAGTGGAAAAGGTGGGACAGGAAAGACTACCATTGCGGCTGCATTCGCGTCGTTGGCACAAAATAAGGTCATGGTGGACTGCGATGTGGATGCAGCTGATCTCCATCTTTTACTTCACCCCAGAATTGTGACTCAAGAGAAATATTTTGGTGGAAGGGCTCCACATGTAGATCTGGAGAAATGCACCCAATGCGGCCTCTGTAGCGAAGTTTGCCGATTTAATGCCATCGATAACGGATGGGTAGATTATGTCTCGTGTGAGGGCTGCGGGTTTTGTTCACATATTTGTCCCGAAGACGCTATTATAATGGAGGAGGCGTTTTCAGGGGAATGGTTTGTTTCCGAAACGCTTTATGGCCCCTTTGTCCATGCCCGGTTGGGGATTGGGGAGGAGAATTCAGGGAAACTGGTCACCGTCGTTCGAAAGAAGGCGATGGAAGTTGCCCAAGAGAGGGGTTTGGAACTGATCCTTATTGACGGTCCCCCAGGGATCGGTTGCCCGGTTACGGCCTCGTTGACCGGAGTCAATCTTGTTTTAGCGATCACAGAGCCAACCCTCTCAGGGATTCATGATCTGGAAAGAATTCTGAAACTTGCGGAACACTTTAAGATTCCCTCGATGGTTTGTATTAATAAATTTGACATAAACCTGGAAAATACTCAGCAAATCACCTCTTACTGCGAAAACAATGGTTCCAGAATCATTGGGAAAATTCCCTATGAACCAAAGGTGATTGAGGCATTAGTTCACCAGAAGACGGTGATGGACTACCCATGCAACGAGGTTCAAGGGATCATTCAGCAAATGTGGGAACAGATAGGAGCTATCTTAATTCAATAAATGGTCAGTTGAACGGACAGGAAGAGCGGACACGGACACGAGGGAGGAGGAATGGCTTACCAAAAATTGTGTTACTGGGTGGATCATGAAAATCTGGAAAAGGTCAGAAAAAGTTGTAAAGAGAAAGGGATTGAACTGAAGGATGAGGCACGGATTCCCTGCCGGGTATTGAGAACTTCGTGGGAGGTCGGGTATTTAACTCCTCCGGCCTGGTACGGTCTCTGTAAGAGGAGAACCTCATGGTACTGGGAATCCGAGAAGGCAGGGAAGGTGCTGGTCGTCAGTAATACATCTCTGGATCCTTTAGATGTTGGAAACCCGATCGTTATCACGGAGTCCAGTTTTAAACCAGATCGGCTTCCATCTCCTAAAGAAATCACTCGATTGATTAAGTCAGAAACGTATCAACAAAGAAAGCCGAGTGTTTGGGAAAACATCGAACCTGTTGAAAAGGAATTTTACCAGACGTGGTTTGAACGTCACAGAGCAAATGAACCCTTTGATTTCGACAACATCTTTGCCAGCCATTCAGCAAATCATTCCAACTTTATTGATCCCAAGTATTTTGTAACCCAGAATGGGCTCATATCGCCATACTCTATTGCTGGCAGTTCGTATGTATGCTCTTCTTGTCTCGAGTTTTTTAATATCCTTGGGGAGCAATGGCCAATCAAATATGTCGTCCCGTGTATCGGTGCTGTCTTATTTGCCCATCTCCCTATGGATCAATATTTTGAAGTGAGAGATCAAAAAGGGGAGGGCGTCAATAAAAACAAAGGTTGAAGGAGGTCTTGCCCAAAAAAGTTTTAGGCCGTTAACTCAGGAGGTAGCGTACCTGCCTTTTAAGCAGAGAGTCGTGGGTTCGAGTCCCGCACAGCCTACTGGAAGAGGGTTATGAGAAAAAGCCGTAAATCTTTGGAGGAGAAAGGTTGGATATTTCAATTCGTTGCTGATGAAACATTGGCCAAAGACGCTGTAGAGATATATAACCTCCTGGACTATGAGGTTTATCTACAGCCTCTCAAACGAACTCATTCTCGAAGCGACGGTTCCTATTTAGGGGAATCTCAAGGGCAATGTCGGATTGTATACATCAGGCCAAGAAAATCAACGGATAATGAGGAAGACCGAACGTAACGTAACATATTTTGTGTTAGGAGGAGGTAGTATGCCTATTTATGAATATCGCTGTAACCATTGCGGGACCATTTCAGAGTTTTTGGTGGGTGTAGGTTCAAACGAGCAAACCTTACGCTGTAAACAGTGTGGAAGCCCCCAACTGGAGAAGATGATTTCGGCCCCTCATTCTTTGAAGAGGGGAGGGAGGACTTCCGGACACACTTGTTGCGGAAGAGAGGAGCGATGTTCCACCCCACCCTGCTCCACTGGAAGCTCCTGTAGGCGCGATTGACCAGGAAAAGAAAAAGATGAACCCATAAGAGAAACATTCCGCTCATGTTTTGCTTTATCTTGCTTGGATCGTGAGGAAGCAAGGCTGTCGGGAGAGGAGCGATGATAGAGATGCGACTCGAAGCCATCGGGATTATCCATTCGCCATATAAAGAAAGGAAAGAATGCCCGCCTCAGGGTCGGGAAGAAATTTGCTGGATAGAGGTATTTGAAGAATATAAGGAAGGTCTGAAGGATATCGATGGGTTTTCCCACCTGATCTTATTCTATTGGCTTCATTGTTCAAAAGATTATTCTCTTCTGGTAAATACACCCTGGGATTCTAAACCGCATGGTGTGTTTGCGACCCGATCGCCAAATAGGCCCAACGCTTTAGGCTTTTCTGTTGTCGAATTGATCGAAAGAAATGGAAATCGACTGAAGGTCAAGGGATTAGATGCCCTGGAAGGAACACCTCTCATCGATATAAAGCCCTATCTGCCAGAAATTGATGCAAAGGCAAATGTCAGAGTGGGATGGGTTGAGGAAACAGATTTCTCGAAAGTTTACGGGAAATGTTTTAAGGAGTCGAAGCATGTACAATAATTTCCAAAAGGATGCGGATGAACTTCAGGCATTGATCATGGAGGATGCCAAGAAGGTCTATTCTGAAAAGGTGATCGAACGATGGTTAAATCCAAAGAACTTGGGAAGGATCAGGAACCCGGAAGGTTTTGCAAAAATTAAAGGTCCTTGTGGGGATACGATGCAGATATCCTTCAAGGTAAAAGACCATAAGATTTCAAAAATGAGATTCAGGACGGATGGATGTGCTTCCAGTATCGCTGCGGGCAGTATGGCAACAGAACTGGCCATGGGGAAAACGATTGAAGAGGCTGTAAAAATCAGCCCACAAATGATACTGGATGCTCTGGATGGTTTACCTGAGGAGAGTGTCCATTGTGCCCTTTTGGCATCGAATACCTTAAAAGAGGCTATCAAAAATTACAAGCATACCCAAAGGGATCATCTCGATCCCCAGGGGAAAGAGGAGTGATGGAGGGTTTAAAGGTTCGATACAAGAATTCTAAGTTTTCGAATGAGAAGGTCGAGCTGGACGGGAAATCCTTTGTTCATTGTGAATTTGAGAACTGCATCATCATCCTTGAAAAAGGGGAGGCGGAAGTTTCTGGATGCAGTTTCAAAAATTGCAAATTAATGCTTAGAGGAAATGCCTATACCGTGGGAAAAATCATAAAACTCTTCACCGGAAAAGGCCCCTTGAAGGTTCTGGATATGGAAGAACCGTTGTTTGAGAAAATCCCTCTCAAAGAGAGAAAGGAGGAAGCGTCCTAATGCCTATCTATGAATATGAATGCCGAAACTGCGGGGAAAGATTCGAAGTATTGCAGAAGATAAACGAGGATAGTAGTAGGGTTCGTTGCCCGAGATGTAATGCCGGCGCCCCTCAACGGGTCTTATCCTCTTTTTCTTCGGGGTCTGTTAGATCTTCTGCTTCTTGTTCAACCGGGTCCACCTGAGCGATCCATTAGGGGGTCGTGGACCTCTTGGTTGAGGGAGTTTAAGAGTGCTTCCGAAAGATTATTACCAGATCTTGGGTCTCAATCGAAATGCATCAGAGGATGAGATTAAAAGGGCTTACAGAAAATTGGCCTTGAAGTACCATCCCGATCATCACCCTGACGATTCGGAAAGCGAAGAAAAATTCAAGGAAATAGGCGAAGCCTATGCTGTTTTGAGCGATCCTGAAAAAAGGAAAGAGTATGATCAGTTTGGTCACAGCGGGTTCAAGCGTAGATATACCACAGAGGATATCTTCAGCGACCTCAACCTTGAAGAACTCTTCAGAGAATTTGGGTTTGGATTCGAAAACCGGTCTTTTCGCGGCTTCTTCTGCGGAAGAAGAGGGAGAGGTTGTGGCCGAAGGAGAGCCAATTTTTTTAGAGGGGCATTTTTTCAAGAATCTCTGAAGGATTTTTCGGAAAGAGAAGAAGTAGATGAGATTTATGAGCTTCCACTTACACCAACGGAAGCCTATTGGGGAGCCGAAAAACAAATTATTATTGACTCGATACGAGAACAGAAGAAATTTCTTGTCCAAATACCCCGTGGCGTAAAACCAGGAACCCTACTAAGAGTTGTGTTAAATGAATCAAAGGATGAAGAAATCCTATTGCGGGTGAGGATCATTTAAGGTGGTTAAGATTTTATTGTTAAATTTGATCAAGCTCTCTTTTCTTCCCCTGCTGGCCGGTTTGTTTTTATACGACCAAGGTCTGGCGAATCCTGTTTATCCTCAATCCGAAAGGTCTCAGGGTAAATTGACTATCCTTTATGATAACAATCCCTGGGATTACCGTTTGAAATCATCGTGGGGCTTCTCGTGCTTAATAGAGCTCAGAGGGAAGACGATCCTTTTCGATACAGGAGGAGACGGGGGGATTCTCCTCTACAACATGAGGATTTTAAACAAAGACCCCAAAATTATCGACATGGCCGTATTGTCACACATTCATGGGGATCATACAGGGGGGCTGTGGAGTCTATTACGAGAAAGGTCACGCTTGAAGGTATATATTGTGGCATCATTTCCGCAGGAATTTGAACAGAGGGTAAAAAAGTACGGAGGCGAAGTGGTAAGAGTCGATGCATCTTTAGAAATTGCTCGAGGGATTTATTCGACCGGCGAGATGGATCACGGAATAAAAGAGCAGTCCCTTGTCATAAAAACTTCGAAAGGGATGATCCTGATAACGGGTTGTGCCCATCCAGGAATTGTCGAGATCATTAAGAAAGCGAAGTCGATTGCAAGGGAGAATATTTATATGGTAGTAGGTGGATGGCATCTTTCTTCGGTAGGGGAAAGGGAGATAAAAGGAATCATCGATACGTTTCAAAGGATGGGAATTCAGAAGGTAGCCCCCTGCCACTGCACGGGTGACAGGGCCATGGTGATGTTTAAGAGGGAATATGGGGAAAATTTTATTGAGGCTGGCGTAGGGAAAGTCATTGTGACAGAGAGATCAATGTAAAAATTAGAAGGAGGTAGATCATGGCAACCAATAAGAAACTGAAGTTAATGAAAACAGAGTTCAGTTTATTAGCACCCCAGGCGAAGAGCGTATTGATAGCCGGGAGTTTCAATCAATGGAATCTGTCCGCACATCCTTTGAAGCAGGACAAGAAGGGGGTCTGGAAGATTTCACTTCCATTAGGTCCGGGTCGATACGAGTACCGATTCCTTGTGGATGGGCAGTGGCAAAATGATCCCAACTGCTCTTCCTTTATCGAAAATCCCTTCGGCACATTAAACTGCTTGAGAATCGTTGAATAGATATGGGAAATGAGAGAATTCATGTGGATCAGTTTGTTAATGATCTCGCTTCAGACGAAGCCTCAGAGGACAAACACAGAATGGATAAGATTCGGATTTATCCTGATCCAATTTTAAGGGAGAAAGCCCAAACCGTTGAGAGCATCGATGGGAAAGTCAAAGACATAGCGGATCGTATGACAAAGGTCATGTATGCGAATAAAGGGATAGGTTTGGCGGCACCCCAGATTGGAATTCTTAGTCGAATCGTAATCGTAGACCTTGGACAGGGAAGGAGGGTTTTGATCAACCCTGAAATCGAAGGGGGAGAAGGTGAATCTCTCATGGAAGAAGGGTGCTTAAGCCTTCCGGCGATCGAAGTGCCTATAAAAAGGATGGAGAAGGTCTTCGTTAAAGGCTGGGATTTGGAAGGTCAGGAAGTCAGTCTGGAGCTATTCGGTCTCCCAGGCAGAGTCTATCAACATGAAATCGATCATCTGGACGGAATTTTAATCATTCACCACATCTCTCGATTGAAGAGGGAGGTGTTGATAAAGAGAATGAATAAAGCTCTAGAACCTTTTCAGAAAACGGGTTCGATTTTATGAAGACGAATCTGGATTGTTTTCCATGTTTTTTACGTCAAGCCTTGGATGCTGCTCGAATGGTAACCCAAGACGAACGAATTCAGAGAAAGACTCTGGACGGCGTTTTGTCGATTCTACTCAATGTCTCTGTTTACATGAATCCTGTTGAGATAGCTCACCTTGTCCATCAAAGGGTAAAATCGATCACGGGAGATGATGACCCATACAAAGAAGAAAAAAAGAAGCAGAATGAATCAGCCCTGAGATACGAAAGTACCCTGAGTTCAGAAATCGCAGAGATGTCCGATCCGCTAAAGGCAGCCATGATGTTATCCGCTGCGGGAAATGCTATCGATCTTGCCCCGGAGCGCCCTATCCCAGACATTTATAAGGAATACATGGAAATGATCGGCAAGGGATTTGCCTGGGATGACTATGAATTGCTTCTAAAAAGACTGAATCGATCAAAGTCGCTACTTTATTTAGGAGATAATGCCGGAGAAATCGTTTGGGATAAGATTCTCATTGAGGAGCTACTCGATCGTTTCAACATAGAAATCATTTACACAGTAAGAGGTTCTCCGATTCTCAATGATGTAACAATGGAGGATGCCCATTTTGTTGGAATGGATAAAGTGGTCGAAGTGATTTCCAACGGCTTTGATGCCCCCGGAACCCTTCTCAATAAATGCTCAGGGGAGTTCTTAAAGAAATATGAAGAATCTGATCTCATCCTGTCAAAGGGACAGGGAAACTATGAATCTCTAAGCGAAGAGAATCATCCAATCTTCTTTTTACTCAATGTAAAATGCCCGGTCATTGCCGAAGACATTCACTGTGATATAGGGGATATTATATTGAAGTTTCAGGCAAGTTCAAATAGAGAGACGAATGGATTTGGATGCTATCATTCAGGTAAATGACGTGACCACATTCTGTGGGAGAGCTTTGGCTGTTGACGATATATCGTTTCAGGTCAGAGAAGGAGAGGTTTTTGGGTTTTTAGGTCCGAAGGGTGCGGGTAAGACCACCTCCATTCGAATGATGGGAGGACTGACTCAGCCCAGTTCAGGCACTGCCTGGAAGATTAACCAGCCGGGATTAGGTATATCTTTACAGCTTAAACGGGAAAGAAGGGGTTAAGGTGTTTTACCTACCTCAACGCCTTCAATTTGGGAATATTATTGAAATTGAGATTCAAACTCTTATACTATGCATAAAGAAGTACAACAATTCAGAGATTTTTTAGAGTCCAAAGGTTTGAAAAATACCCGAGGGCGGAAGATTATTCTTAGGGAGCTCGAAGATCGAAAGAACCATTTTAACGCGGAGAGCTTATACTCTTCTCTTACCCAGAAAGGGACAAGGGTCTCAAAGCCCACGATCTATCGAACGTTAAAGCTCCTCGAAAGATTTCGTCTCATCGAAAGATTCGATATCAAGAAAAACTGCTTCTACTACGAACCGATAAGTCAAAAAAAGGACCATGGCCATCTGATTTGTGAACAATGCGGTAAGATCATGGATTTTTCGAGCAATGGTGTTGAACTTCTGAAATCGGAAATAGCAAGAGATAAAGATTTCAAACTGGATAATATCTCCATTCAGGCCTTTGGGGTATGTAGAGATTGTCAAAGGGCATCTAAAAATAAAAACGGAACATCATTGGAGATGAAGGTATGACAAAGAAAGAGAGACTCCTGATTATCGGTGGTTCAGCCGCTGGCCCGAGTGGAGCGGCAAGAGCCAAGCGAATCAATCCTGACCTTGAAATCACCATGTTCGAACAGGGCCGTTTCATATCCTATGGGTCCTGAGAGACTCCCTACTACATCGGCGATGTGGTAAAGGATCAGAAAAAATTGGTGGTCCGAACCCCTCAACAATTTAAGGAGATGCAGAATATCGACGTGAAGACAGAACATCGGGTCACTAAAATTGACCCGAAAGAGAAAAGAATTGAAGTCGTTAACCTACCCAAATCCGAAACGCAATGGGTTCCCTATGACAAGCTTATCATTGCGACCGGTGCCCGGTCGAGACGTCTAAACATCCCTGGGTGGAATGGCAAGAATATATTCACGCTGAAGGACCTTCAGGATGGTATTCGTATCAGAGAATATATAGATGAGAGAAAGCCAAATCAGGTTGCTATTCTTGGTGGTGGATTTATTGGACTTGAAATGTGTGAAGCCTTCAGATTGAGGGGCATGGAAGCACTTTTATTTTGTCGCAGGGAACTGCCGGCTGGAAATCTTGAAAGGGAGGTCTCAGAAAGAATATGGAAAGAATTACAAGAAAACGGTGTCCACTTTCTCCCCAACCAGGAACCCATAGCCTTTCATCTAAATGGCCAGGGAGAAGTGACTTCTGTTGAGACCACAAAAGGAGAATATCCTACGGATATGGTGCTGATGGCTATCGGCGTAGTGCCTAATGTTGAAATTGCGCGAGAGGCAGGGATTGAGCTTGGAAAGAGCGGAGCGATAAGGACTGATTTTTCCCAAAAGACAAATCTTAAAGATATCTATACGGCAGGAGATTGTTGTGAAGTCTTTAATCTAATAAGTCAAGATTGGGTCCACACCCCCCTGGGAGATATTGCCAATAAACAAGGAAGGGCCGCAGGCGAAAATGCTGCGGGGGGTAAGGTTACATTTAATGGAGTGGTGGGGTCAGCTGCTTTCAAAGTATTTGAATTGGAAGTTGCCTTTACAGGTTTAGGCTTCCAAGTTGCCAAACGATATGGCTTCGATGTTGATTCACAGATGATTGAGGCTGAATCAAAAGTGGGATATATGCCTGGATCAAGAAGAATGCTCATTAAGTTAATCTTTGATCGGAGGAATGGAAGACTATTAGGAGCTCAGATGGCGGGCCAGGAGGGGGTGGCGAGGAGGATCAATGCATTGGCAGTGGCACTGCACCAAAGAATGACGATCGATGAGGTTGCAAGGCTCGATTTTGCCTATGCGCCTCCTTTCTCAGCACCTTTAGACCCAATTTTAATTGCAGCCGAGCAAGCTGTTAAAAAATAAAAGGATAGTTAAACGGATGGATCAGAGAATATTTGGGGAAATCCAGAAACACTTTAAACAGGAGGTCATTGAATTTGATTGGGAACCCATTTTGAAACAACCCAGGAGATACGGGATTCTTTATCCGATCATCGGTTATATTGTATCCTTGCTCGCTGTTATTTTTATTGGGCTTGGGGTTTTCATGTGGCTCTTTCTGATTGCTGGATTCATTTTATTTTTTGGCGGGATTTTCTGTGCCAATGGGATTATTGGTGAATATAAGAAATTAAAAATTCAGAAGGAGGAAGAATATGGCGGTCATCATTGATCAAGAGAAGTGTACAGGTTGCGGGACATGTGAAGAAAGTTGTCCGGTAGAGGCGATTAAGGTGGAAGATGGGAAGGCAAGGGTAGATGAAGAGGCCTGTGTGGATTGTGGGACTTGTATTGAGGAATGTCCTGAGGAGGCTATTCGTGAGGGGGCTTAGAATGGGAGGTAAGTCGCAGGTATCTGTTTGTGGGATAAGACGAAAAAGGGGACACATTACGCTATTCTGGGTGGGGTCCATTTAGATTTGTTGACCCCTGAGCGATTGGAAAAGTCCGTCAATGTTCACAGAGAGACGAAGTTTGAAAGAGTCGGCGCACCTCACTGCAATGCCATGAGGGCATCTTTTACACTTCACCTGGAATGTGAGGATCAATTCTTCTATGGATGTGTTGGAGGTCGATTGGAAGCATAGGGCACGAAGGGATGATCGCGATAGACATACCAGGAAGGGAAAATATGGAGGTTGTAAATATTGGCGTGGATTTGAATGGGACGACGGCGACCGAGGGAAAAAATCCACCTGAGCTAACAGAGAAAACATTGATTATCTGAAGCGGTTAAGGTGTTGTGTTGCATCTCCTTTTGAAACCTAATAGGCTTATTGCCACATTGCGCGAGTAAGGAGAGGCATATGCTTCTATTTGATCTTGGTAAACTTCCAGGCCAGCAGTCGATGCTCATCTTCCACGCCCTTGCCCGAATGGGAATCGAGGCCCTGGTCATTGTTTCTCCCCAAACCCCTCTTGTGAGTATTGGATATTTCCAGGACGCCGAGCAGGAAGTGGATCTTTCTTACTGTAGGACCAGAGGTATCCCTTTCATGCGGAGAGAGGTAGGAGGAGGGGCAACCTATTTGGATGAAAATCAGATCTTCTATCAATTAATCTGGAGAAAGGATAACCCAAGATTTCCGAAAGCCATTCGGGACATTTACCCCTGGTTTTCGGAGGTTCCTGTGGAGACTTATAGAAGCTTCGGAATAAAGGCAGAATATCGAGCCATCAATGACATTGTAACCAAAGAAGGGAAAAAGATCGCAGGTGAAGGTGGAGGAGATATTGGAGAGTGTTTAGTTTTTGTTGGAGGAATTCTCCTTGATTTCAATTATTTGGCGATGAGCAGAATACTGAAGGTCCCAGACGAAAAGTTTAGAGATAAGGTTTTCAAAACAATGGAAGAAAATTTGACAACGATGAAGAGGGAATCGGGAACAATTCCGTCAAGAGATGAAGTAGTGGCCGTACTCAAAGAGAGATTCGAAAAGAAACTGGGCAAGTTTGCACAGACCTCTTTAAACTCAGAAATCCTTGGAAGGATGAAACAGTTGGAATCTTGGATGACCTCTGAAGAATTTCTCTGTAGAAAGACTCCCAAAATCCCGAAAGGGGTGAAAATCAGAGAAGGGGTTGAGATCTTTTATGGCCTTCACAAGGCCAGGGGAGGGCTAATTCGAACAGCAGAGGAAATTTCTGACAAGAGGATTGAAGACATCACCCTTTCAGGGGATTTCACATTTTATCCAAAAGAATATCTAAAGGGGTTGGAAGAGTCGTTGAAAAAGGTGCCTCTCGAAAAAAATCAGATCGTTGAAAGAGTGGAGGAGTATTACGAAGAAAAGGGGATTGAGTCGCCAGGGGTTGAATCCGAGGACTTCGCACGGACCATTTTGAACCCTGTCCGAGAATTCAAAGAAGATGGAGAGAAAGCTTGACATGAGTTCACTGAGACAAGTTTATTATGACCTTTCTTCTAATGTCTACGACCTCATCATACGATTACATTCTAAAGATGTTGAAGGTTCGCTCCGGAGATTTATCGTGGAAAAGGCAAACCTGTCCAAAGGGGACAGGGCTTTAGATCTTTGCACCGGGACAGGTTCAGTAGCGGTAGAATTGGCCAGACCAGTTGGAGAGGCTGGTTTAGTCATATGCCAGCCAGCTCCCGTTCAAAACATCCTCATTTCATGGGGTGACATGTTCACATGCTTTTTATGAATTGCGGGGGGATGAAAGAACACGGGCAGTCAATGAGGTGGCAAGAGTTTTAAGCAAGGGCGGCAGGTTCTGTCTGATGGAACATGCGAAACCTGAAAAGCGAACGCAACGATTTCTCTTTTATATCCGCCTCTTCTTTCTGGGTGCCGAGGATGCCAGAAAATTCCTCCTGGAGGAAAGAGCGATATTGGGAGGGAGTTTTAGAAATATAACGAGTAGGATGAGTCCGAGAGGACAATCAAAACTGATATGCGGGGAGAAAGGGGGAGGATAGCTCATTGAAAATATTAGATGACCTCATCTTAAGCCTTAAGGGGAATGATTCCCCAGTGAAGGCCGTCCATACCTGTGTCTTTTGGACTGCTGTAATCACGAAGCACTGTGGTCTCTCTTCGACTTTCAGGGATGAAGGACCTTCCCATGATCGTGGCGTCAGGGATGTTGGAAACCTTACCCGAAAACCAGCGTTGGAATTGGCTGAATATGCCAAATCACATAGTCTACTGGAAGCCTCGATCGGAATGGCAACGATCAACTCACTGATCGATATCGATGAATCAAAATGCGTTGAGAAGAATGCTTTTGAGATAATTCTGGAAAAGGGTCAGGGGAAAAATGTAGCGATTGTGGGTCATTTTCCGTGGGTTCCAAAATTAAGGGAAAAGGTGCAGAAGCTCTGGGTTCTCGAACAAAGAATTCGAGAGGGAGATCTTCCGGCAAAAGAAGCTGATAGAATTCTGCCAGAATGCGATGTCGTAGGAATAACAGGGACCTCCTTTATTAATCATACATTGGAAGGTCTTCTGGCCCTTTGTAAGGAGGCTTTTGTTGTTTTGATCGGTCCTACTTCTCCTTTATCTTCTGTTCTATTTGAATATGGTATTCAGGCCATCTGTGGATCGTACGTGGTCGATGTCGAAAAGGTTATTCGTTCTATCAGCGAGGGCGCGACTTTTAAAGAGGTAAACGGAGTGAGACTTCTGACTTTGGCCAAAACATTGTGATCTCGAGTATGAGGAGCATCATGGTTGAAATAAGAGTTGGATTACCAGAGCGCCCCAAAATTCTATACGAAACAAACCCAATCGAGGAGGTTATGAAATATGGGAGGTTCTACGAACTCTGCTAGTCCTGAATGTGCCAAATGCGGAATCAAAGACAAAATCTGCCGATCACCAGACGGGCAGGGACCAATCTACTGCCCGACCCTACATCGGGAGGAATCGGTAAGAAAGGCCAATGAGGAATACACCAAGCCCGACATTCTACAATTTGCCCACGAAGCCTCCGTTCAGGAAGGAGAATGTTACATCAATCGGAATGTGAAACCCTATGTTGCGCATCCAACGAAACCGCGCGTTCAGGAAACTTGCGAGTTTGCTCAAAAGATGGGCTACAAAAAGTTGGGAATCGCCTTCTGTGGCGGTCTGCACAGGGAAGCCCTTTCCCTCACGCAAATCCTCGAAGCCCAGGGATTCGAGGTGGTCTCTGTCATCTGCAAAGCTGGGAGGACTCCTAAAGAATACATCGGCATCAGAGATGAAGAGAAGGTGCGTATCGGGGAATCTGAATCAATGTGCAGCCCTATTGCCCAGGCCATGATCCTTAATGAAGAGGAAACCGATTTTAACATACTGTTGGGCCTCTGCGTAGGACACGATTCTCTATTTCTTAAATATTCCAAAGCTTATTGCACAGTGTTAGTGGCGAAGGACCGCGTCCTTAGCCATAACCCCTGTGCCGCCCTTTATACAACCGGCTCCTATTATGCCCGCATGCTCAGGAAGGGATTTTAAAGTGGAGTGTTCTAATAGCCTGAAGAGGGAAGGATCATTGACAGGGGAAATTTAGGAAGGTGATGGACGAGTATTACGCACACTACTCCTGGATGAAAACGGTTTTTTAAAACCAGAAACTCTAAAAAGGATGGGATTGGAAAGGAAACAGACTCATCGGTTTTAAAGAAACATTCAAAATACCAAAATGAAAATGGAGTCATAGGTGGATTATCTCTATACGTGAGATTTGAAGAAAATGCCGTTGATCCCTTACCCCTACTAAGGGAGAAGGGTTTGCTTTAGATGAATGCCATAGGAGTTTTTTATGAAAGGAAACATGCCTTTCCAGTGCTCGAAATGCGGGAAAACATTAGAAAAGCAACAATGCTATGAACACCAGGAAAGAGTACTTTGTGAGGATTGTTATATGGATATCCTATCTCCCCCGAAAGCCTGTGACCCATGGGCCGTTCATTCGGCCAAGACCTTTTTAAGAGGGAAGGACAAACTTTCCACTCTGACACCTTTGCAGACGAAGATCGTCGACTACATCAGGGAAAAAGGAGAGGCAACGATAGAAGAAATGGTGGAGAATCTTAATCTCACTGAAGAGGTATTGAGAAGAGAATTTGTCGTTCTGAGGCATATGGAAATCCTTAAGGCAACCAAAAAAGGAGATAAGATGTTTTACCTATTGTTTTAGAAAATGTGCTTCATAAAGGTTTTTTAAGATATGGCCGAAATCAGACAGAATCCTATCACGAAAGATTGGGTCATCATCGCGAGCGAGAGGACTAAAAGGCCGGATGATTTCAAAGAGCTTCCCTCCCACTCTCACCTATGCGAATATCGGCCTGATTGTCCTTTTTGCCTTGGAAATGAGAAATTGACTCCAGAAGCCATTTTGGTTTTCCCTGGTGACATGGTTGAGGGCTGTCAATCGGAATGGAGTATTCGCGTCGTGGAGAATAAATATCCCGCACTCCTTCCAAAGGGTACGGTAAAACGAAAGAGCATGGGACGATTCCATCTCAAAATCGATGGTTGCGGAAGACATGAGGTCATCATTGAAAGCCCGAAGCACAATGCAACCATCGGCACCCTTTCTGACCTGGAAGTGGAAATGATTCTTCGTGCCTGGCGTTCTCGTTTCCTGGAGCTTGGCCACGATGAAGGAATCAGACTGATCACCCTCTTTCGTAACCATGGCCTTAAAGCAGGGACCTCCCTGGAACACCCGCACTCACAGATTTTGGCCACGCCCGTGCTCTCCAGCCTAATCCGGCAGCGGATGGAAGAGGCCGTGCGTCATTTGGACACGTATGGGACCTGTCTTTTTTGCGATCTTGTCCAGGAAGAACAAAGGCTCCAGGAAAGAGTTGTTTTAGAGAGTGAGTATTTTCTGGTTTTTGTTCCTTATGCTCCCCAGGCGACTTATGAGATATGGATCATTCCCAAGATCCATAAACCTTCCTTCGGGCTGATCGATGATGCCGAAATAACTGACCTGGCAAGGACTCTAAACCAAATCCTCGGCACCCTTTATCGGAGGCTGAATGACCCGGACTATAATCTGACCCTCAACACGCCCCCCATCCGGGAGGCGCGGCAGGAATGTTGCCACTGGCACATCCGAATTCTTCCCCGCATGAGCTATTTATCGGGCTTTGAACTTGGCTCAGGAATTTACATCACCACCACTTACCCCGAAGAGGCAGCTCAATTTTTGCGAGCGGGTGATTAAATTATACGGGTATAAATGGAGATAGTTTATGAAGGTTCTATTTAATGAGAGGGTGGCGCATGGATATGATAGATGGTTTGAGACGAAAAAAGGGGCAATGGCAGACAGGTATGAAAAGGAATTGATTTCAAGAATTGTGGAGCTGAAACCCGGAGAGATAGTTTTGGATGTTGGATGTGGAACGGCAAATCATATTCAATACTTCTTGGAAAGGGGTATGAAGACCATCGGGCTCGACATTTCCCTTTCCATGCTTCGAGTTGCCCAGAACAAATTAGGGGAAAGGGGCGGACTATGTTTGGGGAGGGCAGAGGCGCTTCCCTTCAAGGCAAACTCTTTCGACTCTGTTTTTCTCATTACTACATTGGAGTTCGTGGAAGACCCGTTAAAAACTTTGCAGGAGGCGGCCCGTGTATCAAGGAAGAAGATCATATTAGGAATTTTGAACAGATACTCCCTTACTGCTTTGGGCAGAAGAATGAAAGGGATATTCCGCCCAAGCATTTATAATAAAGCCAGATTTTACAGCATTTGGGAATTGAAGCGATTGTTAACTAAAGTTTTAGGGAAGCACCACCTGAACTGGGGAAGCGCCCTTTTCCTACCCTTAAGCTTTCAAGAGTGGTTTGGAGGTCTCGAGAGGATCCTATCCTTTAGAAAGAATCCCTTCGGTGCATTTTTAGTCTTGGGGGTTTCAGTTAAAAATCTCATAAAGAAACAGCAATAGTAGTTATGGAGAAAGAAGTCTTATTTCATGTAACTGATGAAACATTTAATGAGGGGGTTCTCCAATCCGATCTGCTCGTTCTGGTGGGCTTCTGGGAACCCTGGTGTGGGCCCTGTCTATCTATTGCACCGGCTGTTGAGGAGTCGGCCAAAGAATATAGCGGGAGAATAAAGGCAGGAAAAATGAATGGGGTATGGGATTGGGGGAATCCCGACTCTTATTCTTTTCAAAGGAGGAAAGGCTGTTCATCAGGCAGTGGGGACTGTTCCCAAGTCTAAGTTAAAAGCGATGATAGAGAGTTGCATCAAATAGGCGGAGGTCTCAAATGGAAACAACGGTGATAAATCTAAACGAAGAAGAGTTAATGCGTTTGGAGGGTATCTTTATGGATAAGGATAAAGAGGAGGCCTTACGGTTTTTGTTGGAGGTAATAAAGCCCAAACTGAGGTCAAAGGGAAGTCCAGCCCTGGATTTGAAGAAAGGGACTGGTATTCCAAGGTGATAGAAGAAGGGCGGAAAATGTGATGGAAGAGACAACGATTAATTATGAAAAGATGAAATGGACGGATGCCGCAGGTTACGCGGAGGGGAGCACAATTGAGATTTTTGGAAAGGGAGGACCTGATGAAGGGAAAACCTTTTTATGCAAAATCATAAGAGGATTTAAAATGGAAGGACATTCCGATAGAACTGTGGAACGGCATTTTGTTCTCGAAGATGAGTATGAGAGTGAGGGGAAGATTTATAAGGCAAGGACACTTACAGATTGATCTCCAAAGAAAAGGAGATTAGGTTGGGATGAAAAAATTCAATCCCGTGAAAGGAGACTGAAAGATGATCCGCATTTCAGAACGAGCTATTGAAGAATTAAAGGGGTTGAATCAGGGGAACCAGAAGAATTGGTTTCGTGTTTTTATAAGAGGTATAGGTTGAGGCGGGCCGAAAATGGGTCTGGCTCTGGATGAGCCAAAAACAAATGATGAAAAAATCGAAGTGGAAGGTTTCTCGTTTCTTATGGCTTCAGAAGTGGTGGATACAATTCAATCATATGGAAACCTTTTCATCGATTACTTCGAACATCCGTGGATGAAAGGATTCCAATTGTCCTTTCAAGGGAGAGGCTCCTGCTGATTCCTTGGCAGGTGGATAAGGAGATGAGAGGTGTGGAAATAACGATGATTTGAAGTTTCAGAAAAGAGGCGTTTGGATTGAAGATAAGTGACGTAAACTTCGCGCCTTAAAATCACAAGCCTATGGATCTACACGAGGATAGGGGGCGGCTTCTAAGAGAGATCGAAGAACTTGGAAAAGAGATTGAAGAGATAAAGAAGAGAATACCTCCCTATTCGATTAAAGATAAGGTCCTTCAACTGCTGGAACAGAAAGAACGGAAACTCGAAAGGGGGGAAAAAAACACTTCTAACTAATGAAAGGAGACCCGATTGCCTGAAATAAAATATACAACAGAGCTGGGTGAGAAACTGATGAAAGGGATTGGTGCTTCCCCTGGGATGGCCACGGGAAAGGTCTGCATCCATAAAGATATTTTCTCTCACGTGCCTATTTACACCATTGAGGATAATCAAATTATATGGGAGATTCAGAGACCTAAAAAAGGAATAGAAGAAGTTGAAGAAGCAATCCGGAGGGACCAGGAGAAGATTAGAAGGCAGTTGGGATATGGAGGATACGGAGATGTCGAAATCTTCTCGCCCCACCTCTCCATCTTAGAAGATTCACGTTTTTCATCAGAGGTTTTCGAAAAATAGCCACGCAAAGAATCAATGCCGAGTCAGCGGTTTGTTCTCAAGTGTGGAAATATGAGGAAGTCTTCTCAAAAATAGAGGATTCTTAGTTGAGTGAACGGATCGGGGATATTCGTGATATAGGAAAGAGATTGCTGGAATCTCTGATGGGACCTCGGGAGTTTGATTGCCCATTTGACGAAGCCGTGATCATAGCTGGGATTGAATTAACACCCAAGGATACGGTTCAATTCAAAAGAGAGCGGGTATTGGCGTTTATTACAGAACAGGGGGAAAAGAGTCCCATGGCGCCATCCTTGCGCGATCTATGGGAATTCCGGCAGTCTTAGGAATAGGGGGGTTGCTCGCGCGCGTGGAGAGGGGGGATTTTTGATCGTCGAAGGAAATCCGGGTTTTGTCGTGATTAACCCTCCGGAGGAAGTGATTCAAGAATACCGAAGGAATCAAGAGAAGATTGGGGCTCATCGGGAAAATCTGGAGGAACTGATTACCTCTCCGGCGGAGACCCTGCTTATCTCCCCTTATTATTCGGGTTGGGCCTCAGGGAATTCAGTGTGGCCCCTGTTGCGATGCTTGAGATAAAGAAAATTTCAAGGCTTGTAACTAAGGAGCAAGCCTCTCTTCTTGCTAACAAGGCCCTAGGGATGGATTCTTCGCAGGAAATTGAGCAGTTATTGGAGGCTTCCTATCCTTTTAACCATCAATAACTTAAGGAGGAGAACTTTATGGGAGAGAAAGGGGATCACCTTAAGAAACTTTCAGCGCTGTCAGAAAAGATTATGAACCTTGCAAATTCATTAAAGCAGGCAGAGAGGGATATGGAGTCAACCTGGATAGATGACATTGAGGCAAGAGATCTTCGGAATGTGAAAGAACAGATGAAGGCTGCGGAGGAAGCCCTCTGTGCCCTCCAAGAAGAGATCGGCCACGTAGAAACTGAGCACTGTCAAAAAGCCATGGGGACAGACTGAGAAAGACATGACCCCAAAAGAACATTTATTAGAAAAGAACGGTGACCCATCACGGATTGCCCTCTATTCAACGCTTCTGAACGTTCTCGTAGCAGGTGCAAAAGGTTTATTGGCGTGGCTTTCGGGGAGCGCTGCCCTTCTGGCGGACACGATCCATGGTTTCTCAGATACGTTTGCAAGCCTTCTGGTCCTGGTGGGGATATGGTTGTCGAAAAGAAAATCTGAAGCCTTTCCGTGGGGTCTTTACAAGGTTGAGAATTTTGTTGCCCTGTTGAGTGTGGGGCTTATCTTTTTTGCAGGTTATGAAATCGTCCAATATGTCTTCAGAGCAGAAAAGAGCTTCATCCTCGGACACTTTTCTCTCTCACTGTTCGGTCTTTTGGCCATTGTCATGGCCATTGCTATTTTTTCACGCTTTGAGGCCAAGAAGGCAAAGATGCTCAACTCCCCCAGCCTTCGGGCAGATGCTTCTCATTGGTACTCGGATATTGGCTCCACCTTGCTTGTTCTTTTTGCTCTTTTGGGATCGAAACTGGGGTATCCTATTCTCGACCGTTTGGCTTCCCTGGTGATGGTCGGGTTCATTGCAAAAGTTGGATGGGATATTCTCAAGGACTCGATGAAAACTTTACTCGATGCATCCGTCGATCCAATGACCCTGGATCGGATTCGGAATGTTATCCTGCGCTTTCCACAGGTCAGGGAAATCAAATCCGTTCAGGCAAGGAACTCAGGGAGATTTGTCTTTGTCCGTACCAACCTTGCCTTTGGCTTAAAAAAATTGGCTCAGGCTCATCAAGTTAGCGAGGAGATTGAGAGGTCCATTCTGAAAGAAATTCCTCAGGTGGATCAGGTGACGATCCATTACGAACCGGTGAAAAAGGATTTTCTTATCTACGCGCTTCCTATGGAAGAAGATAAAAGGAGTCTCTCCGATCATTTCGGTGATGCTCCCTATTTTTGCTTTATTCGGATAAGTACCGAGGGGCGTACGGTTCAAGAAGAGAAATTTTTGCGAAACCCCTATCTGAAAGAAGAGAAGGGCAAAGGAATAAAGGTTAGTGAATGGCTCATTCAGAATGGAGTGGATGCCGTTTATATTAGAAAGACCTTTGATGGAAAGGGACCCTCGTATGTCTTTTCTAATGCAGACGTTGAAGTGATTATTACGGAGTATAAGACCATCGAAGAAATCCACCTCAAATTGATGGAACCAGAAACAACATAATCGACTGAGGAGAGCATGCCAACAACTCTGGATCGGGTTTATGAGAGTAAGAAAGCAAGGGTGATCGATATTCAAGGAGGCCAAGGGATAAGGCAACGTCTCGGCCAGATGGGTATTCATCCTGGCGATACGATAACGATGCTGAGGTATGGGGCACTGCGAGGTCCTATACTAATTGAGGTGCATGGGAGTCAGGTGGCTCTTGGAAGAGGGATTGCTTCCCGAATCATTGTGGAGGAAGTTGAATGAGAATTGCTCTGGCAGGTCAGCCAAACTGTGGAAAGAGCACCCTATTTAACCATATCGCTGGCTACAAAGCCATTACTTCCAATTTTCCGGGAACGACCGTCAAATACACTGAGACCAAAACCCACATCAATGGGATAACATGTAACTGCATTGACCTTCCAGGAACCTATTCGCTGACGTCCGGAGACCCAGCCGAATTGGAGGCACGAAAACATCTCCTTTCTGGAGAGGTAGATGTGATCATCAATGTAGTCGATGCCTCGCTACTCTGCCGAAGTCTGGAATTGACACTTCAACTTCTGGAGCTTGAAGTTCCCATGATTCTCTGCCTGAATATGATGGATGAGGCCCAGAGGAAAGGGATCCAGATCGATGCCCAAAAACTCTCAAACGTTCTTGGGGTCCCGGTTATTCCCACCATCGCCACAACGGGAAAAGGGCTGAAGGAGCTATTTACTGAGGTAACGAGAGTTTGGAAAGAAAAAAGAAGAGGGAAAACCCTGAAATTCAGCAAAGACATCGAAGAAATCATAGATCAGATGGTCTCTATCCCCCGTAGTCAATCGGTTCATGCGAAAGTTCCTTCACGTTTTCTTGCTATCAAGCTCCTCGAAAAAGATCCTTTTTTCATAAGCGAGATAAAAAGGTCCGAAAATTCCATTGACTCAATCGAATCTTTTCACGAGAGATTGGAGCAGATCCACGGAGTCCCATCCGATGAAGTGATATCCTCTGAGCGTCATGCCCTGGCCATGAATTTATTTGAGAAGGTTTCAACTGTTATCCATCCTCCAAGGAGGGACATCCGGATCACTATTGATAACTGGGTGATGCATAAGATTATTGGTTACTTGATTCTGGCAGGAGTATTTTATGGCTTCTTCAATTTCATCTTCGGAATCGGAGGTTATATTGAAGAACCTCTGATGGAGTTCTTTAACCGATGGATAGAAGGGTTCGAGGGTTTTTGGGGAAAAGAGAGTTTGTTTTTCTTTCTTTCCAAAGGGGTTCTTCAGGGAATTGCAGGTGGAATAGCGATTGTTCTACCTTACCTTGTTCCCTTCCTCATCGGCCTTTCCATCCTCGAAGACGTTGGATACCTGCCGAGAGTGGCTTTCTTGATGGATGTCTTTATGCACAAGATTGGTCTTCATGGCAAATCCATTATTCCATTTATTTTGGGGTATGGATGCAGTGTCCCTGCTGTGATGGCCACCCGAATCCTTGAATTTCCTCAGCATAGGTTCATCGTTTCTATCCTCACGACCATGATCCCTTGTGCGGCTCGGATCACGATCATCTTCGGCCTGGTTGCATTTTTTATCAGCCCCAATGCGGCGTTGGCGATTTTTGTCCTTAACATTCTGGTCGTGGCTATCTCGGGGAAGATCCTCTCTACCCTCTATCCAGAACCCGGAAGTCTTGGATTGATTCTGGAAATTCCTGCCTACCAGTTACCGCCTTTGAAAAATACCTTGAAGAAATCCTGGTATCGGATAAGAGAATTTATCGTTATCGCTTGGCCCCTTCTGATTATCGGAAGTGCTCTGCTTGCCCTGATGGAGTATGGAGGCGTTGAAAAATATATCAACGGGTTCTTATCTCCTCTGACGTATCTTCTCGGTCTTCCAGTTTCTGTTGGAACAACGCTTATCTTTGGTCTCTTAAGAAAAGAACTGTCCATGATTATGTTGACCCAGGCCCTGGGAACGACGCAGGTTCTCGCTGTGATGACTAAAACTCAAATCATAGTCTTTACTATTTTTGTTACCTTCTATATTCCATGTTTGGCTACGATTGCAGCCCTTTGGAAAGAGATCGGTAAGAAAGGAGCCCTTCTGGCCATCCTTTTTACCTTATCCGTGGCCATCATCTTGGCCTTCATCATCCGTATCTTTTTAGAGATCTTTCTTGGGTGACTGAAAAATGATTGATCCAAAAGGAATTCTTTTATTTCTAATGGATCGGTTGAAATGGTCTCCAAAAATCTTAAGGGAGATTTTATACGGGATGACGGTCCATGAAATGGATCTCGAATTGAGAAGGGAGAGGGGCAGTTTAGACCACCTCTTTATGCTGGTGGTCTTTGGGGATCTCGTAGGATTACCCTTGCTTCCTCCTTACTATTCGATGAGACTTTTGCCCTATATCATTCCATCCATCGACAAATGGAAAAGGAGCCTTTTAAGAGAGAAAGACCTGACAGATTTTGTGTCGACAGATACTTGATTCTGAGAGTGCTCTCATGGTCTTGTCATTCTGAGGGTCTGTCCTGAGCATACCGAAGGAAACGAAGTGATGAAGGACCTCGCATAAAAGGGATTTTGTATGGAAAGCGATTTCGTTCTGAAAGTAAAAAATCTGAATGTGATTTTGGACCATCAAAGTATTATTGAGAGTCTTTCCTTTGAGGTGAAGAGAGGAGATGCCTTAACCATTTTAGGCCCCAACGGAGCAGGCAAGTCAGTTCTGCTGAGAACTCTCCTTGGGTTAATCCCCCATGGGGGAGAAATAGAATGGGCAAAGGCCATTAAGATTGGTTATGTTCCGCAGAGGCTACCTTTTATCAAAGATATCCCCTTAAACATCGAAGATTTCTTTAATTTAAAAGGCGCTCCCGAGAAGGAAATAGAGGCGATCTTGAACTCAGTGGGGTTTACAGAAGATTTCTCACGGAAGAAAATAGGCGATCTATCTTCGGGACAATTTCAAAGAGTATTAATTGCATGGGGTCTGGTGGGGAATCCGCAGGTTCTCCTTTTTGATGAGCCGATGACTGGAGTGGATATCACTGCAGAAGAGACCATTTACAATCTTCTGGCAAAATTGAAAGAGGATATGGATTTAACCATTTTGTTAGTAACCCACGATTTAAGTGTCGTTTATAAATTTTCTACTAATGTGATTTGCTTAAATAGACAACCCATATGTTATGGCCCGCCACAGGAGGTTTTGACTCCAGAAAGTTTACAAAAACTTTATGGCGGAGGAATAAGATACTATCAACACAAACACTAAGCGAAGAATAGGGACTTTATGGATACTCAATTTTTATTAAGTTTGGTCGTTGGAGTTTCTGTCGGGGGTGTAGGGGGTTTTTTAGGATCGCTGATGTTAGGGAGAAGAATGGCTCTGGTGGCTGGTCCGCTCGGCCATTTGGCCTTGCCGGGAATTGCGCTGGCCTTGATGTACGGGTTCGATGTTTCCCTGGGTGCATTCCCTTTTGTTATTTTGGGAATCGTTTTGATCTGGCTCTTTGAGATGAGAACAAAATTACCAGTGGAAGCGTTGACAGCCATTGTCTTCGCCTCTGGGGTGGCTATTGCTTTTTTGCTTTTGCCCATTAAGCAGGCAGAGGCAGCCTTGGTAGGGGATATTACAAAAGTGAGTTTTGCGGAAGCAACGGTTTCGGTCATTTTGACCCTTCTTCTTTTCTGTGTGGTAAAGAACATTTATTCCAAAATCGTCTTGATCCATATTTCTGAAGAATTGGCCAAATCGGAGAAAATAGACATCAGAAAATATAATCTCGTTTATTTGGGCTCAATTGCTATTATTGTGGCCTTAGGAGTAAAAATGGTGGGTGGTCTCCTCACTGCTGCGCTGGTAGCAATCCCCGCGTCCAGTTCAAGAAATGTGAGTCGAAACTTAACTCAATATGCCTTGGGGGCGATGATTATTGGAATGATATCTTCCTCTATGGGAATTTGGCTTTATAAAATTACAGGGTTTCCAGCAGGCTCTCTGATCATTTTGGTAAACGCCACAATCTTTTTGATTTCATTAATTTTTAAAAGGTGAGGATAAAGTATCTTTAGCCTAAAAAAGGGAAAGGGATTGGAGGAAACAAGCCGAAAAAAGAAAAGGTGGGCCAGCATAGGGATCAAGAGCTTTTTCCGTCGACGATTCATTAAAGAAAGGAGTTGCCTATGGAAAGAATGTTTGAAGAACGGAAGGCCGTTAGGAGATGTTTCTCGGATAGAGTTGAGATAGAAGAGAGTGGTATTAGGAAGCCACTCGACCCTTTGCGGACGGTTTTGCGGGCATCAGGCATGGTATCGGCTCGGGCCCCGGATGAAGAAATCCGTACGAATGTATCCGAGATAGAAATTATCGGCGATGCCATGGGGGTAGAGGATATTGTTGGCGGTATGCACGCTGGCTACGGGTTAGCGATGAAATATTAAGGATAATAGAAATGGAGGGGAATAAAGGGTTGCAAATCCTTAAAGTTAGGTTGCAGTCGCTCGAATCCCAATTCTCCTCCTTAGAGAGGCGACTCAGGGAAGTTAAACATAGGCCCAGGCCTTCTCTCTCGAGAGTCTTTGCTGAGCCAGAGAGATGTCTGGGGGGGCGGTTATGCGAAGCTAAACGTCCAGCCGGAGCAATTATCGTCGATAGGGTTGCATGGATTGATGTTTGACGCTGCATCTGGTATGAAAGTTGTGTTGAGGCGTGTCCTCAAGGAGCGATCGCATTGCGTGCCGTACGATTTGATTGTAAGGGAAGAAACGTGGTATGATTAGAAATATGTCGAAGGAAGATGCACATCGAGCCATGGGGCTGGTGATGCACCGGGCGATCAGCCGAGGTCTGGTGGATCTGGGAATGGCCGAAGATAGAACTATGGAGTCTGGCAAGGTCACGCTTGCCTTTGCGCTTCCCTTTCTTGACATACCCGTCTCTACTAAAGATTATCTCGTGAACAGCCTGGATAAGGCAGTGACAGACTTAGTGGCAGAAATCGAGATTAGGATAGCCGGGATGAACCAGGAAGAGCGAGAAGCCTTCCGGGGGATGGAGTAGGAAAGCCGGAAAGGTCTACCTTGAAGAAGACCCTATGAAAATCGGGCAGACGAAGTCCGGCCGGCATGGGATCCCAAGGGACCTTCAGAAAGGATAGTGGAGCTTAAGCATCGATTGCCTCCTGATTCCATGCCGTGAGGATGGTCCGAAGGCTTAAGGATCTGGAAGAGGGACCTGAGGAGGTAGAAAAGGAGAGGTCATCTATGCGCAATACTGAACGAGAGAAAATTAAGATATTGCTAAACCATTGGATTAAACATAATAAAGAACACAGCCAGGAATTCAGAGAATGGGCGGAGAAGGCAGAAGGACTTGGGGAGGCTGAAACTTCTGTTGACATATTGGAGGCGGCTCAGCAGATGGATAAAGCGAATGATGCATTAGTGCGGGCCTTAAAGAGATTAGAGCATTAAGAGGGTATCATGGCTTCGTCATGGCAGAAATGTGAGAAACTCATGAAGAAGGAAATGAGAAAGATATACTCTGAAGCCGTTATCGAGCACAGCATAGATCTGAGGAACCTGGGCGAGCTTGAGGACGCCAATGGCTTTGCTAGGGCTACCGGCCCTTGTGGTGATACCATGTCAATATGGCTCAAGATAAATGGCGATACCATTATCAACGCCAGCTTCATGACCGATGGCTGTGACACCACTATTACATCCCCAGAAGATTGGCCGGAACCTGCTCAATATTGTACTGTAACAAAGGAAAACCGCAGAAAACCCCTATATAAAATTTTAATGGATTTGAGACGACCTTTTGAGCCGTCTCATCCTGATCAGTACCGCCTCTCGCTGCCATGGTGTAACCTCCGCCTTCTCATTCTGACCCGAAGTCGGTGGGATATGGAATTTGAGTGAGTTGAATTGGAAGATATTTGGTGTTAGAGAACCAGGAAGGATTTGAGTAATGAGAAAAATTAAAATCGAAGATGCTGTGGGAATGGTGCTCGGCCATTCGCATGCCAAATTGTGACCCATGCCATTTTCCTCTTTGTCCTTTCGGAAAAGGATGATTCTTAAGGAGGGTTTCTATGTCTTTTGAAACCATTTTAATCGATAAAAAAGATAAACTTGGAATTCTCACCCTTAACCGCCCTCAAAAGTTCAATACCTTTAGCAGCCTGATGGCCGAAGAACTAAATACTGCATTGCGCAAATTGGATGAAGACAGCGAGGTCCGGGTCGTCATCATTAGAGGAGCGGGTAAAGTCTTTTCGACAGGGATCGACGTGAGTGAGTTTCGTGGGAAGACACCTTCCGAGTACTATCGGTGGCTTACCCGCATGGATCAGATGCATCTCACCATTGCCTCTATGGTGAAACCTGTTATCGCCATGGTCCATGGATATGCAGTGGCCAATGGCGCAGGACTGGTCGCGGCTGCGGATTTTGCCATTATGGCGGAAGACGCTAAGCTTGGAACGACGGCTATCAACGTTGGATTGCTTTGTACGGGGCCGATCATTCCCATGAGTTATGGCCTCGGCAAGAAAAAAACCCTGGAGATGCTCTTGAGCGGAGATATGATTGATGCCAGGGAGGCAGAACGATTGGGATTGGTGAATAAAGTGGTGCCGGCAGAAAAATTGGAAGAACAAACCTTTGCTTTTGCCCAAAAACTTATTGACAAAAGTCCTGTGGCAATCGAAATAGGGAAAACATTCTACTATCAGATGATCGATATGCCTTTCCGTCAAAGGTTTGTCCTGAATAGCGAAGTAATGACGAGGTTGTCCACTACGGAGGATGCGCTCGAGGGAATTAATGCCTTTATTGAGAAGCGACAACCCATGTGGAAAGGGAAATAGGCTGTGAAAGAGGATCCCATATTTCCATTTGCGGGAATTGAAAAAAAGTAAATATGAAAAAAGGATATCAGGTTGCTATTGTCGGAGCAGGGCCATCCGCCATTTTTGCTGCCCTCACCCTATCGGGAGCAGGTGTCAATGAGATAGCCATATTTGAAAGAGGGAAGGATATCGATGGAAGAAAGAGAGGACGAGGGATGGAACTCCTCTGTGGCTGGGGGGGAGCAGGAGCCTTCAGTGATGGGAAGCTTACCCTAACACCCAAAGTAGGTGGATTCCTGAGCGAAGTTGTTCCGGAAACGGAATTGAGGAACCTTCTCAAAAAGGCCGATGACATCTATATTTCATTTGGTGCTCCCAAAGAGGTCCAAGGCCAATCCTCCGATAAGACCGAAGCCCTCTATCAGGAGGCAAAACAGGCGGAATTGGAATTCATTCCCATGGAGATTAGACACCTGGGAACAGAAAATTGCGTGCCTCTTCTCAAAAGGATTCGAGATGCCATCAGAGATAAGGTGGATGTTTTCTTCGAAACCCCTGTGAAAGAGATTCTTGTAGATGGAGGAAAAGTAACAGGGGTTCTCCTTCAGAATGGAAGTCGAGTCGAAGCCCAATATGTGATCTGCGGCCCTGGACGCGCGGGAGCAGAATGGATCAAAAACGAAGTAGAGCATCTGGGAATCCCGTCTGTTCCGAGTCCAGTGGATATTGGGGTTCGTGTGGAAGCTCCTGCGTCTATTCTTCTGAAACTCACGGATATCGCTTATGAAGCGAAATTCGTTTACTATTCCAAAACATTTGATGACAGGGTTCGAACTTTCTGTATGAATCCTTATGGGGAGGTGGTCACCGAAACGATAGATGAGATTGTGACAGTGAACGGACATAGTTATGCTAACAGAAAAACAGAGAATACGAATTTTGCCATCCTTGTCTCGAGTACCTTCACGGAGCCTTTTCGCGACCCTATTGGTTATGGGAAGTATATTGCGAGGCTAGCTAATCTTCTCGGCAAGGGAGTCATCATCCAGAGATTGGGGGATCTCCTCGATGGAAGGCGGTCCACCCCCGACCGTATTAACCGGTGCATTACGCAGCCGACCCTGACATCGGCCACACCAGGGGATCTCAGTTTTGTTCTACCCTACCGACATTTGAAGAGCATCATCGAGATGCTGGAGGCGTTGAATCGAATAACGCCAGGTATCTATTCGAGACACACTCTGCTTTACGGAGTAGAGGTGAAATTCTATACCAATCGATTGAAACTTTCATCAACATTAGAAACTGACATACATAACCTCTTCCTGATTGGCGATGGTGCAGGTATTACAAGAGGGCTCATTCAAGCTTCCATCAGCGGGATGATCGCTGCCGAGGAGATTTTAAAAAGGATGGGTAAAAGTTCATAGACTTGAGCTTGGAGACACTGTGGTGATGCAGTGGCACAACCATTTCTGGCCCTTGTAGCCGAGGACGTGGGACCGATATCTTCTGGTCTTCCATATATACCGAGCCCTCCGGGTACGCCCACTTGTAAAGATCCTCTCGAGAAGGAGGGTATCCCGGCCCTGACCGCTCCTCCCGTCCCATATCCATGATCGCCTCGACCAGCAGGGTCCGCAACTCCTGAACGGAACCATCTAACCCCTGCTTACCCATCTTTATGATTTGATACATCCGATTGACCAGCTCCCCTTTGCCCAATGCCTCCCTAAATCCCCCTCTTACCTCTTTTCTCTGAATCGGCTCCCTTCTTTAAGAGATTTTTGGGTTCCGTGGATTATTCCACGGAGGGGAGCCACATTTCAGGTTGCGACTAAAAACAGTATAACCTCCCAAGAAATGAAACCATCTAATGCCCTCTTTGCGATCTCTGCCACTTTAGCAAGAATTGATTCGGAATGGGATTTCTTCTGCTGGGATCTATGTGTAGGCGAACGGCCTTTTTCAGGGTTATCTGAGGTGGGAGTAGGAGTGGTGCCAAGTCCTTCGTTGTCTTCGTCTGCATTGGGGTTAGGGCCGTAGGCTCCTTCATTCTCCGTGTCTTCGTGGGTGGTGGGGGCGGTGTAATACAGACGGTTGTTTCTGGCGTAGCTGTATCGGTTCAGGGTTTGGGGATCGTCGGGAGCCTGGACAATCGAATCCGGGGAGAGGAATTTACCGAGCAGAGGGTCGTAGAGCCTGGCGCCGTAGTTGTAGAAGCCGAGCTCGTCATCGTATTCCTGGTCGGTGAAGGTGTGCGGACCCTTGAAGGACGAAGTGCCGGAAGCAGTGGCTCGGTAGCGCAACCCTTTGTAGTTCAGATTTCAAAGAACGAAGGAAACGTAGCTCTTCCGGTTGCTCACATTTTACATCGATCGGCTTCCTTGGGCAAGATTCTGTCTCATCGGATAAGAAAATTGCCTGCCCCCTTTTCCTCTCGCCAGTTTCTTAGGGGAGCAAGGTTGGAAAGTAGCCCTGTTTGACCCCTAAACTTCTTGGCAAATACTTTGTGGCAAGACCTCACCCGACCCCGCTATCCACCAGCGAATCTTTTCTTTTCCCACTACGAGGAAACGGTCAATTTCCCGTTCCTCATTGTCAATTTGGGTGTCACTCTAAAAATAAGAGGTGTTCCTGTTTTTTGCCTCTACGGTCCCGAAGACCTCCCACCGAACAGGAGTTGTGGTTCATCTTCGCCCTCGATATCCGTCCGATAAAGAGCCATACCATTTCGCCTGAATAATATCGACCGTTCCTTATGAACTATCATCGGTAAATCGTCCGTATACTTACCCGAAGTCAATCGACCAAGGCTTCCCTGTTGGATCTCGTACTTCCAAATGGATGAGTTGTGATGGTCCTCTTGAAGGGGTACAACAAACGTGTTCCTGTAAAGATCGGTTCCCAACTTCATAGTCTTAAAAACCTCTATTCGTCTCAAATATGGACGTCCCTCCTTAAGGGAAATCTCCCACAATTCTCTGGTATATGAAGGCTCCT
>Ga0315298_1001434_pt1 | contig 43584 bp, 35 predicted proteins | sample WHS_1_MG_FD_203077 | JGI IMG/M metagenome (GOLD analysis project Ga0315298, IMG submission 203077) | Extremophilic microbial mat communities from Washburn Hot Springs, YNP, Wyoming, USA - WHS_1_MG | ecosystem: Environmental > Aquatic > Thermal springs > Hot (42-90C) | place: USA: Wyoming... | reverse complement strand
ACGGAAAAACACCGGATAGGTTTTACTTCGATAACCTGCCTGCGCTGGCAAAATCGGCGTAGGCAATTTCGGCAAGATTCCACTTATAAAACCGGAAAAACTGTCTGAATAAATGGGGCCACCTCTGCGGTTCAGAAGTGAACAAAGGGCTGCTTCTCCATTCTTCCCAAGTATCTGCGAATTGCTCGAAGAACTATGTGCCTTGTCTACGGCTGCCAGCATCCGGGTTTCTTCATGGGCGAAGATTGGATTTATATGTCCGTGGCGCTGTCTCTGAAATCCGGTCATGCGCGCATCCTCTTTTACGCCCAACGTTCAAATTGAGGGGCTGCGCGCTTTTGCGCAGTCCCGCTCGAATGTAGGGTTGGGCATCACGCTACCCAAGCAATAGCTGCGTGCGGAAAATCACCGATACTGCCAGAGGAGCACTCTCGATGATGTTGTTCGGCGGCAAAGTGAACCCCGGAAAGTTGTTTTGTATAGCCTTTGCTACCTTATTAGGAATCTGGGTTTGGTGGCTTGCATCATGAGCTGAGCCATCTTTGTTTAGAGAGAAAAGTTGGTTGTTCTTCGCATAGACATGGATGTGTTGTTGCCCAACAGGAGAGTGCGCGCCATGTAGTTGGGCCGAGTATTGTCCACCTAACGGCATACCTTTGTGCTTGGCTTCAGTGATTAGGTTACCCGTTGAACTCTCAAAGAGAACGTGTACTAGGTAGTCTTCGACACTGAAAGTAAGCCACTCGTAGTTTGGTTCTGGCTCTGCCAAATATTCTTTAAAGGACTTCATCTATGCCTCACTATCTGGTGCCCAACGTTAAGTAGGCAGAACTATTCAGCTGTATGCGGGAGCCTGTTCTGTATAAGCTGTCCTGCCATGCTGTAACCTGATGATTGTAAACGATCATGAGGATTCTATATGTCAAGCGCTCCTGCATGCTCGGCACCCATTTTCATGGATAAACCTGGCAAAATGTTTCTGCAAAAATATTTCGCATCATGATGATCCTGATTTCGGGGATTTGCAACCGTCAGAAATGACAGTGAAACACACCTGTCGGGTCGTTTTGAGCCTGTCTCGGCAGTTGGTTCCCGTGACATCCGCAGTTCCCGGAAACAAAAAACCCCGCCTGAGCGGGGTTTTTCATGGCGATGCTATTGCTTACTTCTTCGTGCCGGAGACTTCGACGACCACGCGGCGGTCGGGTTGCAGGCACTCGATCAGCTTTTTCGTGGCTTTCTTGCCCTTGCACTCGCCCGGCTTGGTGACGGGGTCGGTCTTGCCCTTTCCGGTCGTGAATATCTTGGTGGGGGCGATTCCGTGCGCATCGACCAGATATTTCTTGACCGATTCGGCGCGGCGAACGGAGAGCTTCATGTTGTATTCATCCGAGCCGATCCTGTCGGTATGCCCCGTCACGCTGATGGCATCGTAATTGACGCTTTGCAGGTCGGTTGCGAGCTTGTCCAGGGACTTCTTGCCTTCAGGCTTCACGTCGGCCTTGTCGAAATCGAACAGGGAGCCTGCGGAAAGCGTCAACTGCTCGGGGGCTGCAGCGGGCGCTTCGACCGCCTGGGGTGCGGGCGCCGGCGCCGGAGCCGGAGCTGCAGCTACGGGTTTCGGCGCGCTGCCGAACGGGAATACCAGGCTGACCGAATAGACATTGATGTTGCTCCTGCCGCTGACGGCATCGTTGATCCGGTAGGTTTCCCACTCGCCGCGAACTTCCGCGGCCGGCGTGATGTTGTACTGGATGCCCAGGCCCGCATCATAATTGATTTCGCTGTTGGTGGGATTGGCATTCGTCACGCCCGTGCCGACGAAGGAATCGCGGGTATAGGCGTCCTGAAGGCCAAGCCTGCCAAAAAACGAGAATTTGTCTGAAATCGGCAGAATGCCCAGTGCGTCCAGGTTCCATCCATTGACTTTGAGCGAGCCGTTCAGCGCTGGAGTGGCGGATGAAAGACCGAACTTGCCCAGATCGAAGTAACCGCCTTCGAGAGCGAAGTTAGGATTGAACTTGTAGCCGCCGAAAAGCTTGTAGGCGGTATCATTGCTGCTGCTGCTGATGGCGGTTGCCGTCGATCCGACGCCTGCGGCGATGCCGGTATTGTTGAAGTTCGACCTCGACTGGCCGACGCCGGCACCGGCATACCACCCGTTGATATCATCGGCCTGCGCGCCTGCAGTCCCCATGCCCAGCAGGCCGAGCGCCACCCAAATTTTGACTGATTTCATTTCTTCTCCTCTTATTGATTATCCTGACACTGTTGAACGCGTTCAACACCGCCTGCGTTGACACGCAACGGCAAATGTCCTCTTATAGAGACTAGTATACTTGTGAAATAGTTCAAGTCAAAGTTCGGAGCCCGTCGGGTTGCGGCTTGCTGCGGCCGGGCTTCATGGACTATATTGGAATTATCGATTCGATTGGGAGGCGGCATGGGCATTGAGGGCGAACTGCAGTCGACCATTGAAGACCTGGTGCAGGAGGGCAAGGGCATTCTCGCTGCCGACGAAAGCCATCCCACCATTGCCAAACGCTTCGCGCAATACGGCATCGAATCGACTCCCGAATCGAGGCGCGCCTACCGCACTCTTCTGTTATCCGCGCAAGGCATGAAGGATTTCATCAGCGGCGTGATCCTTTTCGAGGAAACGCTGCTGCAACGCGACGATCAGGGCAGGTTGATTCCGGAGATGCTGTCGGCCATGCATGTGGTGCCCGGAATCAAGGTCGACAGGGGGACAGTTGCCCTTGCCAATTCCCCCGGAGACAAGATCACCGAGGGACTGGACGGCCTCTCTGAAAGGCTCGTGGCCTACAGGGCGCAGGGAGCCCGCTTTGCCAAATGGCGTGAAGTCTACGCCATGGGGAAGCAAAATCCCTCTCTCCTCGCAGTCGAGGCCAATGCCGAAACGCTGGCCCGCTATGCGGCGATCTGTCAGGGGGCGGGTCTGGTTCCGATCGTCGAGCCCGAAGTGCTGATCGACGGGAATCACGACATGGAGCGCTGCCTGGAAGTGACGGAATCCGTGTTGCACACCGTATTTCACGCCCTCTACAGGCACGGGGTGGTCCTGGAACACATGGTGCTCAAGCCGAGCATGATCCTGCCGGGGAAAGACCATCCGCAGAAGGCGGCGCCCGACCGGGTGGCGGAGGCGACGATCAGGGTGTTGCGCCGAACGGTTCCCGCTGCAGTGCCGAGCATCAACTTCCTGTCAGGAGGGCAGGGGCCGGAGGAAGCGACGGCCAACCTCAATGCGATGAATAGGATGCTGCCCAATTCCCCCTGGGCGCTTTCCTTTTCCTACGGACGCGCCTTGCAACAGCCGGCATTGGCTGCCTGGGCGGGCAGGAGCGAGAATGGCGGGAAGATGCAGCAGATGTTCCTCGAACGGGCGAGGCTGAACGGTCTTGCTCGCCGGGGAAAATACGCTGCAGAAATGGAGAATGGATAGATGAGCTATGTCCGCTGGTTTTCGGAGCTGGGCATGGATGACGTGCAGCTCGTCGGGGGCAAAAATGCCTCGCTCGGGGAGATGTACCGCGAGCTCACCCCTTTCGGGGTCAGGGTGCCGAACGGGTTCGCCATCACCGCGGAGGCCTATCGCTATGTCCTCGACGAGGCGGGCGTATGGCCGAAGCTGCATGAGGCGCTGGACGGTCTGGATGTGAACGACGTCGACGATCTGGCGCGCCGCGCGCGGATGGCGAGGGATATCGTCTACGGCGCTCCCTTGCCGCAGGACCTCGCATCGGAAATCGCTGCCGCCTATGCAGAATTGAAGCGGGAATACGGAGCCCATCTCACGGTCGCGGTCAGAAGCTCGGCAACTGCAGAGGATTTGCCTACTGCAAGCTTCGCCGGCCAGCACGAGACCTATCTCAACATATCGGGGGAAGCCAAGCTGATCGATTCGGTCAGGCGCTGCTTTGCGAGCCTGTTCATGGATCGCGCCATACGCTACCGGGTCGACAACGGCTTCGATCATTTCAAGGTCTATCTCTCGGTGGGCGTGATGAAGATGGTGCGCTCCGATCTGGCTGCCAGCGGCGTGATTTTTTCCATAGACACCGAAACGGGCTTTTCGGATGTGGTTTTCATCACCGGCGCCTACGGCCTCGGCGAGAATGTGGTGCAGGGGGCGGTGGACCCGGACGAATTCTACGTGTTCAAGCCGTCCCTGAAAGCGGGAAAGCGCGCCGTGCTGCGCCGCTCCCTCGGCGGCAAGGAAATCAGGATGGTCTATTCGGAAGGCGAGGGACGGGAGACGACCCGCAACATGCCGACGCCCAAAGAAGACCAGAGGCGCTTTTGCATCAGCGATGCCGAAGTGCTGGAGCTTGCCGACTATGCAGTCAGAATAGAAGACCACTACAGCGCCAAAGCCGGGCGAACCATGCCCATGGACATGGAATGGGCAAAGGACGGCATCGACGGCCTGCTTTACATGGTTCAGGCAAGGCCCGAGACGGTTGCCTCCAGAAAATCCTTCGACATGCTGGAGGAATACGAACTGGAAGGGCGCGGCGAAGTGCTGGCGAAGGGACGCGCAGTGGGGGGGAAAGTCGCTTCCGGACGCGCGCGCGTCATCACCAATGTGGGGCAGCTCAACGAATTCAGGGAAGGAGAAGTGCTCGTTGCGGACACCACCACCCCGGACTGGGGAACGGTGATGAAGCTCGCCTCGGCCATCGTGACCAATCGCGGCGGGCGTACCTGCCATGCCGCAATCGTGGCCAGAGAACTCGGCATTCCCGCAGTGGTGGGCTGCGACAATGCGACCGAATCGATCAAAAACGGAAGGGAAGTGACGGTTTCCTGTGCGGAAGGCGACGTGGGCATGGTGTATTCGGACATTTTGCCGGTCAGGAGGACGCTCACCGACCTTTCATCCCTGCCGAGGCCGCAGACCCATCTGATGATCAACATCGGCAATCCCGATATCGCTTTCCAGACAAGATTTTTGCCCAACGACGGGGTGGGACTCGCCAGGATGGAATTCATCATCGACCAGTACATCAAGGCCCATCCCATGGCGCTGCTCCATCCGGAGAAAGTGAAGGATGGCGGCGAGCGGGCGAGCCTCGAAGCGCTGACCCGTTTTCACGCCAGCCCCGCCGATTTTTTCGTGGAAAGGCTCTCGGAAGGGGTCGGGACCATCGCGGCGGCTTTTTATCCCAAGCCAGTGATCGTGCGCATGTCGGATTTCAAGAGCAACGAGTATGCCGCCCTTCTGGGCGGGCGCTGGTTCGAGCCGGACGAGAGCAACCCCATGCTGGGGTTCCGCGGCGCTTCCCGTTACACTCATCCCGCCTACGCCGAGGGCTTCGCCCTGGAATGCCGGGCCATGAAGCGCGTGCGCGACGACATGGGGCTTCCCAACGTGAAACTGATGATTCCGTTCTGCCGCAGAGTGGAAGAAGGGCAGCGGGTGCTGGATGCGATGGCGCAGCATGGCTTGAAGCGCGGCGAGAATGAACTGGAAATTTACGTCATGTGCGAGATTCCCAACAATGTGGTTCAGATCGATGCTTTTTCCAGGCTTTTCGACGGATTTTCCATCGGCTCGAACGATCTCACCCAGCTTGTCCTCGGGGTCGATCGGGATTCCCAGATCGTCTCTTTCGATTTCGACGAGCGGGATCCGGGGGTCATGGAGATGATCAGGCTCACCGTCGAAGGCGCCCGGCGCAACGGACGCCATTCCGGAATCTGCGGGCAGGCTCCGTCCGACTACCCGGAGATGGCGCAATATCTCGTCGAGATCGGCATCGACTCGATGAGCCTCAATCCCGACACGGTGCTCAAGACCACGCGCCATGTGCTCGAAGTCGAAAAACGCCTGGGGCGTCCGCCGAGATAGCCGGACCCTTGGCCATTCCGGAAGACGTGTAATACACTGTGCCCATGATCGAATTGAAACAGGTGGATCTCTCCGGGGATCCGGATGCGCGCTGGTATGTGAAGGAGGAACTCGTCCAGGTCGCCTTCGCGAAGGTGGAAGGGGAACTTGCGAGCCTGGAGGGTCCCAACCGCTATGGCATCGGGGATGCGCTTGTCACGGGTTCGACGGGCAGCCGCTGGTGCGTGTCGCGCGAGCGCTTCGATGCCAGGTACGATCCCGTTCCGCCCTGCAGGGCGGGACAGGATGGCCCCTACCGCAACAAGCCCGTTCCCGTGCTCGCAAAGCAGATGAAGGAAGCTTTCAGCATCGCAAGATCGGCAGGCGGCGACATCCTTTCTGGCGCATCGGGCGACTGGCTGATGCAGTACGCTCCCGGGGACTTCGGCATCACGAAGGATTCGAGATTCCGTCAGGTATACAGGCGGTCGCCGCAGGCTTGATGGCGGAAATGACGGTGCCGTTCCGTGGACTCGAAAAACATGCATGAAATGTCGCTCATGCAGGACGTTCTGGGAATCATCGAGGATGCCGCCAGGGAAAAGAAATTCGGCAGGGTGAAAACCGTCTGGCTGGAAATCGGTGCACTCTCCGGGGTCGATCCTCAAGCGATGAACTTCTGTTTCGATGCGGTGATGCAGGGTTCGGTGGCGGACGGCGCAGACCTGGTAATACTCCAAAAGCCCGGGCAGGCATGGTGCATGAAATGCGGGAAGCAGGTGGAGGTTTCGGCAAGATACGACCCCTGTCCGGTGTGCGGCAGTCTTCAGCTGCAGGTGACCGGAGGGACGGAAATGCGAGTGAAGGAACTGGAAGTGGAGTAGAAAAGGGGGGAAACATGTGCACTGTTTGCGGCTGCGGCGATAAACCGGATGGGCGATACAGGAAGGTGAAAGGCGGCCTGCATTTCGGCCTCGGAGCGGCAGGCCTGCATGTCGCGGGAATGAGCCAGAGCCGCCTGGTTCAGGTCGAGCGCGACATCCTCTCCAGGAACGATGGCTTTGCCGGGCGCAATCGCAGCATGCTGGCGCAGCATGGCATTCTTGCGCTGAACCTCGTGTCCAGCCCCGGTTCGGGAAAAACCACTCTTCTCACCCGGACCATCGAGCGACTGAAGGGCGAAGTGCCGATTTCGGTGATAGAGGGCGACCAGGAAACCAGCTTCGATGCGGACCGCATCCGGGAGACCGGGGTGCCCGCCATCCAGATCAATACGGGAAAGGGATGCCACCTGGATGCACAGATGGTGGGGGACGGAATAAGGCAGTTGAATCCGCAACAAAACAGCCTGCTCCTGATAGAGAATGTGGGAAATCTGGTTTGCCCCGCCTCGTTCGATCTCGGCGAAGCCTGCAAGGTGGCGATCCTTTCGGTGACGGAAGGTGAAGACAAACCCCTCAAGTATCCGGACATGTTCCATGCCGCTTCGGTCATGCTCCTGAACAAGATCGATTTGCTGCCCTACCTGGAATTCGATGTCGAGAAATGTCTGGATTACGCGCGGCGGGTGAATCCGGACATCCATATCATCCGCCTTTCTGCGAAAAGCGGCGAGGGTTTTCCCGAGTGGGTAGAGTGGATCGGGCACAACCTTGAAGTCCGCCGGATAGAATTGGAGACGGCCTGAAATGTCTTCCCGCCAGGGGCTCGTCAGGGTGCGCGGACAGGTCCAGGGCGTGGGTTTCCGTCCCTTCGTCTACCGTCTTGCCAACGAGCTTTCGCTCAAGGGCTGGGTGCGCAACGATGCGGAGGGGGTCGAAATATCGATCAGGGGGGAGGACGGCGCTGTGAGCAACTTCCTGTCCCGACTGAAATCCGACGGGCCGGTCCTTTCCCGGGTGGAGGGCGTGGAATTCGAGGAAGCCTTTTTCGATGAAAGGCTTCAAGATTTTACCGTCGAGACCAGCAGGGGCGGGCGTATCAATACGGCAATCGCTCCCGATGTTTCGGTATGCATTGATTGCCTGGCCGAATTGTTAGATTCATCGAACCGGCGCTACCGCCATCCTTTCATCAACTGCACCCATTGCGGGCCGCGCTATACGATAGTCGGGAAGCTACCTTACGACAGGAAGCATACCAGCATGGCGAAATTCGCCCAATGCCAGGCTTGCGAAGCGGAGTATCGCGACCCATCGAACCGGCGCTTCCATGCCCAGCCCAATGCCTGCAAGGCGTGCGGACCGCAGCTTGTCCTGGTGGATGCGAAAGGCGTTTCGGAAAATGATCCTGTCGAATCTGCAGTAAAACATATCCTTTCAGGGAAGATTCTCGCGATCAAGGGAATAGGAGGTTTTCATCTCGTTTGCGATGCGAGGAACAACGATGCGGTCGCACGGCTCAGGGCATCCAAGTCTCGCATGGAAAAGCCGCTTGCGGTGATGGTCTCGAGCCGCGCTTCCCTTGCGCCTTTTGCGGTTTCGAACCGGCGCGAAATCGATCTTCTCGAATCGCAGGAACGCCCCATCGTGCTCCTCGAAAAGACAGAAAAATGCGATGCGGAACTTCCCGGTATAGCCTCTGGCGCAGCCTGCATCGGTATCATGCTGCCCTATACGCCTCTTCAGTACCTGCTGTTTCACGAGGCTGCGGGAAGGCCAGACGGACTGTCGTGGCTGGAAGAAGAACAGCCGCTCGTTCTTGTCATGACGAGCGCCAATCCGAAGGGAGAGCCGCTTGTCGTGGGCAACAGCGAGGCGTTTGAGAGGCTGGACGGCATTGCCGATTTTTTTCTCCTGCACGACAGGGATATTCTGCAGCGCTGCGACGACAGCGTGATGCGCTGGAATGGAAAGGCGCCGCAATTCGTCCGCCGCGCGCGCGGATTCACGCCCCGGGCCTTGAAGCTGCCCATGTCCGGCCCTTCCGTGCTCGCTTTCGGTTCCGGCTACAAGAACACGGTTTGCGCAACGCGAGGCGACGAGGCATTCCTCTCCCAGCATATCGGCGACCTGGACCATGCCGCTTCATGCCTCGCGCTGGAAGAGGCGGCGGCGCATCTCATGGATGTGCTTCAGATCGAGCCGGAAATCGTGGCGCACGACCTGCACCCCGATTTTTTCAGTTCGCGCCATGCAGCGGAATTCGCCGAAAGGAAAGGGATTGCCGCAGTCGCGGTGCAGCACCATCACGCGCATATCGCGGCAGTGATGGCCGAGCACGGCGTGAATGAGCCGGTTCTCGGACTCGCGCTCGACGGGGTGGGTCTGGGGGAGGACGGCGGGATCTGGGGGGGGGAGCTTCTCCAGGTGGGCGCAGAAGGCAGTTTTTCCCGCCTGGGCCATCTTGCGCATCTCGCGCTTCCCGGCGGGGACAGCGCCGCGCGCGAACCCTGGCGTATGGCAGCAAGCGCCCTGCACGCATTGGGAAGGGACGATGAAATCGTCCGGCGCTACGGTAAATTCCGGGGCAATATGCTGATCGAGATGTTCGAGCGGAATTTGAACGTCCCGGTCACCAGCAGCGCAGGGAGATGGTTCGATGCCGCAGCGGGGATTCTGGGCGTGATCGAAAAAACCAGCTTCGAGGGACAGGCTGCGATGCTGCTCGAAGGGCTAGCCCTTAAACACGGTCCCGTGGCCCCGCTCGATTCGGGTTTCGTCCTGAAAGAGGGGATTCTGAACTTTTTGCCCCTTTTTGAAATTTTGGCCGACATGAAGGATGCTGCTTACGGGGCGGCGCTTTTTCATGCGACCCTTGCCGAAGGGCTGCGGCAATGGCTTCGCGGCGGGGCGCTTTCCACCGTTGTCCTTTCCGGGGGATGCTTCATGAATTCCGTTTTGAACAGGTCCCTGAAGACGAAGCTGGAAGGCGAAGGCCATACCGTGCTGGAGGCCCGCTTCGCCCCCCCCAACGACGGTGGCATCAGCCTCGGGCAGGCATTCATCACCATGCAAGGGAGCGCTGCGGCATGTGCCTAGCCATTCCCGCCAAAATCGTATCCCTGCTCGAAAAGAGCCGTGCCATGATCGATATCGGCGGCGTGCAGAAGGAAGTTTCCCTGGAACTGCTGGACGATGTGGCTGTGGGCGATTACGTGGTCGTTCATGTCGGCTATGCGCTTTCGCGCCTCAATGAGGAAGAGGCGCAGAAGACTCTGGCGCTCTTCGCGGAACTGGACGGAAGCCTGGAATGACGGGGGCAATGAGATATGTGGACGAATACAGGGATGGAGAACTGGCGCGCCATCTTTCCGGAAAAATCGCAAAAGAAGTGCATGCAGGGCGGCAGTACCGCTTCATGGAATTTTGCGGCGGACACACCCATGCCATTTTCCGCTACGGCATAGCGGATCTGCTCCCTCCCGAAGTGAAATTGATCCATGGCCCGGGCTGTCCCGTATGCGTGCTTCCGGTAGGCCGCATCGACAGCGCGATAGAACTGGCGAAGAATCCTCGCGTGATCCTGGCGACCTATGCCGACATGATGCGGGTGCCGGGCTCGCATTTTGCGAGCCTCATCGGGGCCAGGGCGGAAGGGGCGGACGTGCGCATGGTCTATTCCGCGGCGGATGCCCTGAATATTGCACGGGAGAATCCGGATCGCGAAGTGGTTTTTTTCGCCATTGGCTTCGAGACCACCACACCGCCCACCGCGCTCGCCATCAGGCAGGCGAAACGCGATAGGCTTTCCAATTTTTCGGTGTTTTGCAATCATGTGCTCACCCCGCCCGCCTTGAGAGGGATACTCGACGTGCCGGATGTGCTTCTCGACGGCGTGATCGGGCCTTCCCATGTCAGCGCAGTGATCGGCACAGGACCCTATGAATTCGTCGCGCGCGAATACGGAAAGCCGGTGGTGATAGCCGGGTTCGAGCCGCTCGACGTGATGCAGGCGGTGCTCATGCTGGTGCGTCAGGTCAATTCCGCCAATGCCACCATCGAAAACGAATACAGCCGCGCAGTCGGCGTGGAAGGAAACAGGAAGGCGCAGGCGCTCATGGAGGAGGTGTTCGAATTGCGCGAGTCCTTCGAATGGCGCGGCCTCGGATGGATGCCGTACAGCGCGAGAAAGATCAAGCCGGAACATGCCGAATTCGATGCGGAAGCGAGATTCGGCGTGTCGCACCATACCGTTCCGGACCACAAGGCATGCGAATGCGGCGACATCTTGCGCGGAGTCAAGAGCCCGAAGGACTGCAAGGTATTCGGCAAGGCATGCACACCGGATAACCCGATCGGCTCCTGCATGGTGTCGAGCGAAGGGGCCTGCGCCGCCTATTTCAGCTATGGCAGGTACAAAGCGGCATGAAGAAGCGGCACTACATCCGCCCGCTCGATATCAAATGGGGCCGCATCGACATGACTCACGGCAGCGGCGGGAAGGCGATGGCGCAGCTCGTCGAGGAGATGTTCCTCGCCGCTTTCGACAACGAATGGCTGCGTCAGATGAACGATCAGGCTGCCTTTGCGGTCCAACAGGGAAGCATGGTGATGGCAACCGATGCCCATGTGGTGTCTCCCATTTTTTTTCCGGGAGGGGATATCGGATCCCTTTCTGTGCATGGCACCATCAACGACGTGGCGATGTCCGGGGCCATCCCGCTTTATCTTTCCGCGAGCTTCATTATCGAGGAAGGATTTCCGCTGGCGGATTTGCAGCGCATCGTAAACTCGATGGCAGAGGCGGCAAAAGAGGCGGGGGTGCCGATTGTTACCGGCGACACGAAAGTGGTCGAGCAGGGAAAGGCGGACGGGGTATTCATCACCACGACTGGGGTCGGCAGGGTGCCTGATGGACTGCGCATTTCGGGAGACAGGGCGCGTACGGGAGACAGGATCATTGTCTCGGGCACGATCGGGGATCACGGCATTGCGATATTGTCGAAGCGCGAAAACCTGACTTTCGAAACGGCAATCCTCTCCGATACTGCAGCCCTGCATGGACTGGTTGCGGCAATGGTAGCGCAAGTGCCGGACATCCATTGCTTGCGCGACCCGACTCGCGGTGGGCTTGCCACCACCCTGAACGAGCTCGCCAGCCAGTCCGGGGTGGGCATGAAAATCAGGGAGAACGCGATTCCAGTTCGAACGGAGGTGGCGGCGGCATGCGAACTTTTGGGAATCGATCCCCTTTATGTTGCCAACGAGGGAAAACTGGTCGCCATATGCGCTGCTGCCGATGCCGATGCCCTGCTTGCCGCGATGCGCGAACATCCGCTCGGAAGAAATGCGGCGATCATCGGCGAAATTCATGAAGACGAGCATTCCTTCGTGCAAATGGAGACCGCTTTCGGGGGCATGCGCATGGTAGACTGGCTGGCAGGGGAGCTTCTGCCGAGAATCTGCTGATGTCCCCTGAATATTGATGGAGAATTCGTGAGTTACCTGAGGCATGATGAGCTGAAGCTCGATGCACGCTTTGCCGGTTTGAGATCCTGCCATACCGAGGTTCTGCCCGACCCCGTTCCCGAGCCGGGACTGGTTCATTTCAATGCGGCCCTTGCCGATGAACTCGGCCTCGATGCAGAGGATGCGGGGCTTGTCGACATCCTTTCGGGCAACCGGCCATGGCCGGGTTATGCGCCCATCGCATCGGTTTATGCCGGACACCAGTTCGGCTCGTGGGTTTCCCAGCTCGGGGACGGGCGCGCCCTCCTGATCGCGGAAATCGGGAAACCTGACGGAAGTCGGGTAGAGCTGCAGCTCAAGGGCTCGGGCCGGACTCCCTATTCCAGGGGCGGGGACGGGCGTGCGGTATTGCGTTCCTCGATCCGGGAATACCTGTGTTCGGAAGCGATGCATGCCCTGGGTGTTCCCACCACGCGCTGCCTGAGCCTGATTTCATCTCCCCTTTCCGTGATGCGGGAGAGCAAGGAGACTGCCGCCGTGGTCTGCCGGGTCTCCCCCAGTTTTGTGCGCTTCGGCCATTTCGAGTTTTTCAGCCATGGCGGAAAAAAGGAAGTGCTCGCTCCCCTTGCGGACCATGTCATTTCAGAGCATTTTCCGCATCTCGAAGGGCCGGACCGGTATGCCGGGTGGCTCTTCGAAGTGGTCGAGCGCACGGCAAAACTGATGGCGCAATGGCAATCCCTGGGTTTCTGCCACGGCGTCATGAACACGGACAATTTTTCGATTCTGGGACTCACGATCGACTACGGCCCTTTCGGCTTCATGGATGCATTCAGGCAGCACCATGTCTGCAACCATTCCGATTACGAAGGGCGTTATGCCTACAGTGCACAGCCCCAAATCGGACATTGGAATGTTTCCTGCCTGCTTCAGGCGGCGCTTCCTCTGCTCTCCGGAAACGAGGAAGAAGCTGTCGAACTGGCATCGGAAATTTACAGATCCTATGTGCCGGCTTTTTCGACCGAAGCGCTCGCCAGATGGGCGGAAAAGCTGGGGTTGCAGGAAGTGCGGGATGGGGATGCCGCGCTGGTCAGCCGATTCCTCACTTTGCTGCAGGCGGGAAAACTGGACTTTACAAACAGCTTTCGCAGCCTTTCGAGATGGGTCGCAGCAGGCGGCGAGTTTTCGGATGCAGCCTTTTTGCGGATGGAAGGCTTCGATTCCTGGTTCTCGGACTACCGGGCGCGTCTTGCCCTGGAACCCCTCAATAATGCGGAGCGCGCAGCGCTCATGGATCGGTTCAACCCGAAGTATGTGCTGAGGAATCACCTCGCTCAGGCTGCGATAGAAAAAGCCGAGGCAGGGGACTATTCGGAAGTCGGGATGCTGATGGATCTCCTTGCGAGACCCTATGATGAGCAGCCGGGCATGGAGCGCTATGCAAAATCCCCGCCGGAAGGCTTGTGTCACATCGAGGTCAGTTGCTCTTCCTGAACGCCGTTCAGTCGTCCTGAAATTTCATCGTTCTTTTTCGTGGCCGTAGATCTCCAGCGTTTTCCTGCGGGCGATGACGTGATTCACGATCGGCTCCGGATAGTCGATTCTTGATCGCGCCTCTTCCGGCATCAGCCATGGCGCGTGGATCCATTTATCCGGGCATGTCGCAAGCTCGGGAAGATGGCGCCTGATGAAGGTTCCCTTCGGGTCGAATCGCCCGGACTGGGTCACGGGGTTGAAGATGCGGAACCAGGGTTGCGAATCGCAGCCTGTGGAAGCAACCCATTGCCATCCGCCATTGTTGGAAGCGAAATCGAAATCCAGCAGCTTTTCGGCGAAGTGACGTTCCCCCCAGCGCCAGTCCACATGCAGATCCTTCACCAGGAAAGAGGCGGTCACCATGCGCAGGCGGTTGTGCATGTAGCCCGTCCGGTCGAGTTGGCGCATGGCAGCGTCGACGAGCGGATAGCCGGTTCTTCCCTCCCGCCACGCGTTGAACTTTGCGGGATCGTTCTCGAATGCCAAATGTTCGAATTCGGGTTTATAGGCGCGGCCCGCTGCGAGTTGCGGATGATGATACAGGATCATCTGGTAGAAATCGCGCCAGGCGAGTTCGGACAGGAAGGCTTGCGCCCCCGGCCCTTTCCTGTGATGAGCGGCGAATGCCATGCGCCTTATCGAAAGGGTGCCAAAGCGCAGATGGGGGGAAAGACGGGATGTGCCATCGGCGGCGGGAAAATCGCGCAAGGCATGATAATTTTCCATCCGCTTCAGAAAATCGGAGAAAAGCGCTTCCGCTCCCGACATGCCTGCCGGGAAATCGGGTTGCAAACTTTCGAATCCGAGCGACTCGAGCGAAGGCAGGGGGGACGGAGCACAAGGTGCCAGCGACGACAGATGCTTCTCGGTCAAATAAACGGTAGGCGGAGAATTCTCCAGCTTCGCCAGCCATGCGTTTTTATATGCGGTGAATACCGAATAGGGCCTGCCCGTCTTGGCCAGCACCTCGTCGCGTTCGAAGATCACCTGATCCTTGAAATCATGGAATGCGATGCCCTTTCGCCGCAATTCCAGGGCGACGGCAGCGTCTCTTTCAATGGCGGCCGGATCGTAGTCGCGGTTGCAGAAGATGGCCTGTGCGCCGATTTCATGCGCAAACTTGGGGATTTCAACGGGCGCGCGACCATGCAATACCTGTAGCGTGCCCCCCGATTCCTGCAATTTTTCAGACAGCTCTCGCACGCATTGCCAGAGGAATGCAACGCGCCTGTCCCCCCTGGCGAGCGGATCCAGGATTTCGCTGTCGAAAAGGAAGGCGCAATACACCCTGCGGCTTCGCTCGAGTGCATGATAAAGTGCGGCATGGTCATGAAGGCGCAGGTCCCGTCTGAACCAGCAGAGCGAATTGTCGTAAGTTGCCAGTACGTTCAGGAGTCGCTTTTCCTGCAGTAGCAATAAACGAACTTCTGGGTTGTCCCAAGCGGGGTGTGGTGTTCTTCCTTCTCGTGCTTAAGCAGGGTGAAAGGCACGCCGAATTCGGCGTGCAGTCCATTTGCGCTGTAGCGCATGACCGGCAGGCCGCTGCACTGGAGCGGCCCGTCCTCGGCGAAGGTGGCGACGATCACATGCCCCCCGGGTTTCACTGCATCGAGAACAGCCTTTACATAGGCATTGCGTTCGTCCGGTGAGGTGAGGAAATGAAAGACTGCGCGGTCGTGCCAGAGGTCGAAAGCGTGGCGGGGAAGCCTGGCTTCGAGGATGTCCGCTTCCAGCCATGTCGCTTTTTCGGATACAGGTCCCAGCCGCTTTTTTGCGGCAGCAAGGGCCGAGGCAGAAAGATCGAGCACGGTGAGGTTGGAATAGCCGTCATGGAGGAGATCGTCGACGAGGGTGGATGCGCCGCCGCCCACATCGATGATCGAGGCCGGGTGCGGAATTCCGGTCTCCCGGATGAGGCGCAGGGACTGCTCGGCATGCGCCTGATACCAGCTGACGCTGTCTGTCGCTTTGGCGGTATAAACCTGTTCCCAATGTTCCTTCGTCTGCACGGAATCTTTCCCGATTTGCAAGAATGGCGCGCCCGACTTCTTGGCTTCGGAAACCAAAAAACACAATCAATTGTATTCAATAATAATAAATACAAAATTACATAGATTCTGGTAATAAGCGCAATTCTAATTATTAAACAATGTATTACTATAATGTATATTTATTAATAATAATGCTCCATTGCTGCATTGTAAGTTAATATTGTTGCGATGTATACTTTTTCTTGTGAAGAAATTAGTTCTAGAGAAAGAGACTGTTGGTCACCCCTAACAAAAATCTATTTTACCGTCTTGCCGACGCTGGGATTGACGTTCCCAGCTTTCAGCGGCTTCTCAAATATTTCGATGTGCCGGTTAGTTTTCTCGGACTTTCCGATGCGATTCCGAACATGCATGCAGCAGGAGAGTCGCTACATAAGCTCATTCCTGAATCTAAATCGGTCGCTGATTTTCACCAGTTTCTCTATTCGTTAGATCAGCAAAAATCCCTCTTCGAAAAATCCTCGGACAAAATTGACCGCAATTGCATGCGCGGACATTACGATGATTATCCCGTTTTTTCCGTATTTACACAGAATAAATCGGCGAGAGAACCTGCCCCTGCCAGTACAAAATTTTTGCTTATCTCAGGATTATTGCTTGTTTCGATCTGGCTTGGCGATGAACCCTGGAATCCAGTCCCTCGGGGATTCAAAACATTTCTTGGTGATCTACGACTGCTAAGGAAAGAAAAAAGGTTTGATGAGTTGTCCTTCATTCCTGAGAGGTGCACTTCATTGCAGGATTTGATTGAGACAATCACAACTTCCTCAGCTGGTTCCGTTGTTGCCAAAAAAACTCGAAAGCTTGCTCTTGAAGTTCAGCAGCGGCTGTCAGTTGCAGATTCCTATACTGATAAATCTTATGATGAGGCTGCTAAAACCAAGTCGGAATCAAATCGGCAGGCTCGAGATTTTGGGAATGCCGATGAATGGAAGGTTCGTGGGAAACGTATAAGACGTGGCGTTGCTACGGAGCGCCCCAATGTCGTAACTCCCCGCAAGGTTGTTTTGCTCAAACCGTCAACAAGTCAACCAGGAGTAGATACAGCGGAAAGTGAGTTGTCTGCGTCCTTGGCAGAAGCCCCAGTTGCAAGGAATGCAGATGAACTGCCTGAAATAAATTCGCAAGCTTTTCATGGCCTCGAAGCTAGATACGCTACAGAATTTGATAACCAGTTTTTGCCTTATTCCTGGGAAGTGCTGAATGAGCATGAAGTGTTTACCTTGGTCAGCACAGTAGTTTCTGCATTGCAATCGGATGATGATGAAAAAAGACTTGGTGCTCTGATCGCAGGGCTATCGATCATTACATCCAGAAGTCCCGCAGAACTTGCCGTGTTCTTGATCATCGATGGTGAGCAGCAAGAGATTTTGCCCATGCCAGCGTTTCTCATGGACAGATCATGTTGGTATTCTCCTTTTCCCTCATTCGATAGGTTTACTCCAACCGTTGAGCAATCAGCTTGGTTGAAAAAAACGGGGGAAGGATGTTTTTTGCCATTGCCAGTGGAGCTGTTGATAGTACTCATCGAGCTTGTGAAAGAAGGTAAAACTTTGGGATCGGCATTAAACCGTACAGCGGACGATCTGGAGAAGCTTGCCAGGGATTTTTGCAGGTCGGTAAGACAGGATGCACGGTCGCGGACAAATGTCTCATGGCTGCGTGGAATCATGTTCCAACGGATGTATGCATTCTCAAGAGATGAGGTCGGGACGATCGCAACCTTGGGGAGCACCGAGCATGCGCAAAGCATTGGTCTCTACTATGCTTCTTTTGAACAAGGCGAATGGCAGGAAAAATATAGTCAGGCAATTTCTTCCATCGGGCTGACGCCCACAACATGTGAAGGAGACTCGTTCCTGCCCTTTGGATCCCGACAATTACCTGATCCAGACAAGTTGATGGAATGGATACAGGATCTCGGGAAAAAGGTGGATATGCAATGTCGTAACGCCAAGGGTCGTGTTGAGATCATCGCTGCACATAATCTCATGTCCTGCTATACATTCCTGATGGCGCTAGCGGGAAGTGGACATCGCCCATCATCCACGTACACATTCAGTCCTTCTTCGTACGATTTGAACAATGGATGGGCGCTCATATCCGACAAGATCACCAGTCCTGCCACACGCATTCGGTTGATCCCTCTTCCAGAGATGGTGATTCGCCAATTCACCAACTATGAAACACATCTCCGCAATCTTGCGGTGCGACTTTCTGATGCTGCCGCCGGATTGTCGGCAAAGATTGATCTTCTGGTTAGATCACCCAGAAGAACGCTCGTGCCATTTTTTTTTATCCTTGATGACAGTCTAAATGCTGCAGCTATTGATATTGCGTCTGTCGTCCAAATTACGGGTTTCCCATATGAAGGTAATGCATTCAGACATTTCCTGTCTACTGGCTTGAGAGATGAAGGTTGCACTGCAGAGCATATTGCCATTTTGTTGGCACATGTCGAGAACGGCCAGTATGGTTTCGGTAAATTTTCTGCCTTGAGTCCAGCGCAGTGGAAGGAAGCTATCGTCAACTCTTTGGGGGCCGTTCTCAGAAAGCAAGGTTGGATTCCAGTATCTGGTATCAACCACCTCAGAAAACCATTACCTCATTTCGAGAAGTATCGAAAAAAGCTGAGTGATGAGAGTGAATTCGACGTATTTGGAAAAGCTTCAGATCATCTGGATTCCACCGAGATAGATCGCAAGGTTGTTCGAGAAGCTTATGCCGCTGCCAAAGCCAAAACATTGCGTGAAAGTTCTGGCGATGAATTTCTGGAAGTTTTTCGAACCGAAATCATCTGCCGAAGTGTTGGTGCACCAGAGCGGCTAGGCAAGAGACTGAACTACCTGGTGCGATTTGTCCGTTTACATCGACATACCCTCAAACCATCCTCGATTCCGGGCTGGGCAACAGATCTGGATGTGGAAGACGCAGTGTTTAAGCCCGACACCTTGTCTGCTGCTGCAAGTGCTGCATGGTATCGAGAGAAACTGGCCTATTTGGCAGAAGACTTTGAATCGTTAAGCCACACCAAGCAAGTTGCGCTAATTCTGGTTTCTTCTATCCTCATGGGCGCTCTGCTGCGGGACTCGTTAGTCAAGGAGCTACCATCCATTCTGAATTCGGCACGTGCGTTCAAAGGACTGCTCTGGATTGATTTTGATGACTCAATATCTGGCAGCGTACAGCGCTGGTTCGCTGATCCAGCATCGGCACTCTTGATCGCCCGCTACAATTCAGGAAGCGGGAACGTACAAGCAGTCAGAAGTCATCATTTAAGTGCGGCTGTTACCGATCTTCTGAAAAGGAACAATCCTGATTCTGAGGTCACAGAACTGAGATCTCTTGAGGATCTCATTCATGCAGCCAAGGCATATTTTACTTTGAGTCTTCCTGGGTTGTTGCGTGCATTTGCGTTTGGTGATGTAAATTCAGCATCCTTATTTGAAGGTGCATGGTTGCGGTTGTTGACAGGGCGACGACTCGCAATGGCCTTAAACCATGAATCCAGACCCAAGGAAGCCAGTATTCGGCCACATATTTCTGGTAGTGAAAATCAGGTATTGGCAAAAAAGATATACAAGGAAATTCTAGATGCCATCAGCAAGGAATTTCCGGCTTCTGCATCCGGAGCAAAAAACAGGAAGGGAGAAAGGAAAAACCGCCTTGCGGCAGTATCAAGAAATCTTAACCAGTTAGCGAGTGAACATGAGGACATGCCTTCCGTTCTCTTTGCAATTTTTGCATGGGCTGATCGCCAGGCAATCGAAGGGACAGTTGCTAGACGCAATCCATCGGTTGGAACGATCTACAGTTACGTAACTGACATTGCGCGGCCGTTGGTTGAATTTGCATCAGATTGTGACTTTCTGGAATTGTCGGAAGCGGAACTGACGGACCTCTATCAAAGAGTTATTGATTATGGATCTGAGAGAAACTCTTCTTCCAGGGCTCAGTCGTTGCGATGGTTTCACGAATTTTGTGAGGAGGAGTTTGATGTTCAGGAACTGGATTGGGATGAAATCTTTCCAGGGAAGACAACAGGGAATTCCAGGGTGTCGGCAAACTTGTTGACCTTTGTGGAATACATTCACGCAAAGCGGTTACTTGTACAACACCCGGCACTTGGAAAGCGTGATCGACAAATGCATGTTGTTGCGCTGATTCTTTTGTACCGTACTGGCATCCGGCTTGGTGAGTTGATGCGGCTAACCGTAAGCGATCTGGTTTTGAATATAAGAAATATTTTATTGGTCAGGAACGGAATTTATGGAAAGACCAAGACGCGCGCGGGAATCCGGCAAATTCCTTGGCTGGATCGACTGGATGAGGAAGAGTTGTCACTTGTGGAAGACTGGTTGGATCATCGTAAAACAGTAGCAGGAGATGATCCATGGAGTGTGCTTTTTGGTGAGGAAGATGAAGCCCGCATGCTGGAGGTCAGGCATCATCTGTCGCGAAATATCACACAGGCATTGCGCCAAGTGAGTGGGGACCCTGGAATCAAGATTCATCACATGAGACATGGCGCAGGAACTTCGGCAATTTCGCTGGCACTTTCCACCGCGTCCGCTGGATTCTTGGCGAAAAATGGATCGGACTGGTTTTCGATCAAAGATAAAACCAGATCTACCACAGAATTCCATGAGTTTCATCTGGGGGATGCCACACCTACACGCCGCATTGTCTGGGCTATATCACAGGGGCTGGGTCATGCTTCGCCTCGAACGACGGTTTGGCATTATGGGCATTCGCTGGACTTGGCTCTGCATGAACATGTAAGCCAGAAAACTAGCCTAAAGAGTGCAGATATTTCCCGTTTGTCGGGGATGAGTCAGAATTTGCTAAATGTCACCGCACATAAGAGAAAAGGCGAAAGCACGTACAGTATCGCTTTGTCATGGTTGTCTCGAAATCTGAATCAGGAAGATCTGGAATATCGAGTTGAAGATCAGCCTTTCAGCGAGGGGACGGCCGTATCATCACCGCCCATTCGATTGGTCACTTCAACCAAGCTAGTCCATTTAATCCTGACAGATATTTTGAATGGTTTTGGGGCGGCTAGAGTTGCAAACAGGTATGTACGGGAAGAAATGGAGGTGCAGGCTATTGCTGATGCGGCGAAACAGATTGAACGAAAAACCGGCTATAGGGGATATAAGCGAAAATATTCAACAGTGCTTTCGAAAAAAGGCGACAGCCTGTCAAGGCTGATGTCGGGTCGTGCAATTGATTTCATTCCAAAATTCAAAGAGGCATTTGAAAACCCCAAGAAATTTCCAAAGCTGCAACGAGGAATAGAAGCGTGGACGAACAATTATGAAGCAAATCAAAGTGGTATTAGAATTCCATATGAGGATGATCTGGATGCGTTCATCGAGATGCTGAGTGTCTTGGGAATTGATAAGGAGCAAATCATACTGGCCAGTAATTCGCCATCTGAGTTTTCAAAATGGAGTGGCACCATGAAAATAAATGTCGTTTCACGAGCTGACAGTTATCGTTCAAGTAAGCGAACGCCATCAGGAACGAAAAAAGCTCCCACTTTGTTGGTAACTCATGCGCAAAATGGAGACGTGAACAATCCAAAAGCTGGCCAGTCCATATCTATGATTAAACTGAATCACCAGTTCTTTTTGAGTGCAGTATTGCTTTCTGCAAGGCAAAATTTTCGCTTAAGCGATTCAGTCAAAACTTAAAATCGGTCTGGTTTGGGCCCACGGAGACAATCTCATCCAGGACCCCTGCATTCAGTTCTTTGTCGGGACGAAGTGCATAGACCTGAGGGGTGTATTTTACAGTGAGCAGTCTGCCTTCCAATTGGGCCTGTATTAACGGCTTGCGCTGGCCGGAATCCTTAACACGGAGGGTGAGTGTTCCCCGAAAGTCCTCGCTACGATACAAGGTGATCGATTCATTCGCATCATCAAAGTACCTCGATAAACCAGAAACTGTTTTCGACTTCTGATCAAGAATGCACCCATCAATAGGTTTTATTGACTGTATGACCGTGTTTTCCTTGTTGTTGAATTTGAATTCCATTTCAACGTTCTCAACGCTGGACATGAAGGCTGCTAGTGTGCTGATTGATTTGTGGTTTTGATCCACCAGCGAGGAGCGGAGTTCACCTCCTTCGGCGATTGCATTCACGACTTCTACGTGCCGGGAAAGCTGTGTGGAGATTTCATCACGAAGTGCAGAAATTTTAGAGTTGATTCCATCTAGTTCGCGGTTCGTTTGCTTCTGATGAACTTCAATCCAAGCACCACCACTGGGATCAAATCTGTCGATGATGTCGAAATCAGTCAGAATGCCTAGCGTTTTAATATACGCTTCTAAACTGGATGCGGCCTTGTTGACTACTTTCTTCAAAATATTATGTTCAATGGAACACCCTGTTTCATTCCATGAAGCTTGAACTCCTCGGACTTGCAGAGTAAGAATTTGAATCGTTGCGTCAGCATTCATTTTGTTCTCCAGAAATTTGGCTGACAATAACTATATTCCATTTCCTGGCTGATTTAGCAAAAGAAAAAAGGCCAAAAATGACACATTTCGAGGTTTTGAGGGAAATTTGGGTGAATTTTTAGACTAAGAATGTATTCCAGTAGATGAAATTTTTGCCGATAACCCTATCATCACGACAATGATGGGAGGTTATGATGGGATTGATTACGAAAGATGATGGCTGGCGTTTGTCAGATGAGGCATGGTCACAGATAGAACCATTACTCCCACCGCGGAAGTCGCATCCTCTGGGTTGCCACAACCCCAGAGTGCCGGACCGGAATGCCATGAACGCGATATTGTTTGTGCTGCGCACAGGTTGCCAATGGAACGCGTTGAGTGCAACAGGGATCTGCTCGAGCAGTTCGGCATACCGGCGCTTCCGTGAATGGGAGGAGGCCGGGGTGTTCGAGGCATTCTGGCGGAAAGGATTGATCGAGTACGATGGCCTCAAGGGGATCGACTGGTCCTGGCTGTCGATGGATGGAACCATGACGAAAGCACCGCTTTCGGGCTCAAAAAAACGGGGCCGAACCCGACTGACCGGGGCAAGCAAGGAGTCAAGCGAAGCCTGCTGACGGAAGCTGCCGGTATTCCGATTGGTCTTGCCGTTGACGGAGCCAACCGTCACGACATGAAGCTGGTCAGGCGTACTCTCGACAGCATTGTAGTAGAGCGCCCTGTCCCTACGGAAACTTTGCCCCAAGGGATCTGCCTGGACAAGGGCTACGACTTTGATGAGGTGCGCGATATCGTCATGGAATTCGGCTTCACCGCTCACATTCGCGCACGTGGCGAAGAAGCCAAAGCCATCAAGCATGAGGCCGGTTTCAAGGCCCGGCGCTGGGTTGTGGAGCGTACTCATAGCTGGATGAATCGGTTTCGTCGCATTTTGGTTCGTTGGGAGAAACTTCCCGAAACATTTATCGCCATGTTGCACCTCGCCTGTGGCATCATTACCTGGCGTGCAACTGGCCTACTGAGATAGGCTCTAAGTATGCAAATTTATGTAGAAAATGGATTGCCACCATATTTTCAAGCCTGGCCGAAGAACGACTGGTCGAACTGCAAATGGCATTGCAGAAAATTGCAACCGAGCCGAATGATCTGGTGCCCAGCGATCGCGAAACGCTGATGAAAATGGCGAGACGCGGGGAGGTGGTCGTACTGGATGTGCGTCCGGCAGACGAGTATCTGATGAAACACCTGCCGTTCGCACGCTCCATCCCGCTCGACGGGTTACGTCACAGGCTTGCCGAGCTTCCCAGGGACAGCCTACTGCCGCGGTCCTTATTGCCTGATGGCGAAAGATGCGGTGGAGTTGCTGCGCAGGGAAGGTTTCAGTTCTGCACACTTGCGCGATGGCGTTGCGGAGTGGGAAGCGGCGGCGAGTCGCTAAATTTTTCCACGGTACAATGCCGTTTAGATGAGGAGGGGGGCCATCCCATTGCTTGCCTTTGGATCGGATTCCGTAAACGGTGTAAAGTAGCGCAATCCTGATTTCTCCTGACAACAATGCGCATCCTGATCATCGAGGACGAAAAGAAAACCGCTGACTATCTGCAAAAAGGCCTGGAAGAAAACGGTTTCACGGTTGACGTAGCCAATAATGGCGAGGATGGCCTATTCCTTGCGACATCCGAAGATGAAATAGACCTGATCATTCTGGATGTGATGCTCCCCAAACACGATGGATGGTCGATCATCGGCGCCCTGCGCGGAGGCGGCTGGCAAATGCCGGTTCTGTTTCTGACAGCGCGGGATTCTGTGCAGGATCGGGTCAAGGGGCTGGAACTGGGTGCAGACGATTACCTGGTGAAACCATTCGCCTTTTCGGAATTGCTTGCCAGGGTACGTACGCTGCTTCGACGCAGGCCGGCAAAACAGCCCGATACCCTGCGCGTCGCCGACCTGGAGGTCGATCTGCTGCGGCATTGTGCGATCCGTAGCGGAACCCGCCTGGATCTGACCCAGAAGGAATTTGCCTTACTCACGCTGCTGGTGCAAAAATCGGGCGAGGTATTGTCGCGCACCCTGATCTCCGAACAGATATGGGGCATGGACTTCGACAGTGACGCCAATGTGATCGATGTGGCCATCCGGCGCCTACGAACCAAAGTGGATGCTCCTTTCGAAAAGGAATTGATCCATACCGTCAGGGGCGTCGGGTATGTTCTTGAAGCGCGCTAACGGTTTGGCATTTCTCAAGCCATGGTCGATCACAAGCCGGCTGACAACCCTTTATACCCTTTCGACTTTCAGCTTGCTGCTTCTGGGTTCCGGATTTCTCTACTGGGTGCTCCTAGAGAATCTGGGACGGGAAAACAACCAGTTCCTGACCGACAAGGTTCATGTGCTGAGGTCCATCCTTTATGCCCCAGCCGTCGATCCAGAAGCCTTGAACGAGGAAGTGCAATGGGAGGGAAAGACTTTCCAGTTGGCCAAATATTATGCCCGCGTTCTGGACACGCATGGACGAACACTCATCGAAACCCCGGGAATGAAAAAGGTGCTTTCGAATTCATCATTTCCGGTCATGGCCGGTCTTTCGGAATTGCCGGAAAAGGGATTTGAATGGAAATCTCGCGATGGCAAGAACTTTCTCCTGATGTCCGCACTGGCCCAAACCGGATCAAATGAAATGCGTGTCGTTCAAGTGGCGCTCGACCTGTCTCAGGAAGGAGTGCTCATCGTGGATTATCGTCAGAAGCTTTCTCTCGTGCTGTTTGCCGGGCTGGTGCTCTCGGCGGGTTTGAGCATGCTTGCAGTGCGCAAGGGGCTCGCCCCCCTACAGGAAATTACCAAAAAAGCGCAGCTCATCACTTCTGCGCAGCTTCACGAGCGAATTCTGGCAGAGCGCTGGCCTGCGGAATTGTCGGATCTGGCTACTGCATTCGACGACATGCTGGACCGACTTGAGGAATCCTTTCACCGCCTTTCCCGGTTCTCTGCCGACTTGGCCCATGAATTGCGGACGCCGATCAACAACCTGATGGGGGAGACGGAAGTGGCACTTTCCCGATCCAGAATGCCTGAAGAATACAGGCGTGTTCTTGAATCCGGCCTGGAAGAATATGGCAGGCTGTCGCGCATGATAGACAGCCTGCTCTTTCTGGCCAGGGCCGAACAGCCTGTGCCGCACATCGAATGCGAGGCGCTCGATGCTGAAAAGGAGCTGGAAGCCGTTCGCGCTTTTTTTGAGGCCCTTGCGGAAGAAAAGAACGTTTCGCTTTGCTGCAACGGAACTGCAGCTTTGCACGCCGATGCTGCGTTGTTCCGAAGGGCGGTCGGAAATCTGGTTTCCAATGCGCTCCACCATACCCATAGCGGGGGAAGCATCGAGCTCACCGTTGAAGAAAGAAATGACAAGTGGACCGAAGTCAGGGTGAGCGATACGGGAACCGGCATCGAAACTGAACATCTGCCCAAACTATTCGACCGCTTCTACAGGGTCGAAAGCTCCCGTTCCGAACACCCTGACGGAAGCGGCCTGGGGCTCGCAATCGTGAAGTCCATCATGAAGATGCATGGCGGCACCGTTGAAATCCATAGCCTGTTCGGGCAGGGGACCACGGTGGTGCTTCGTTTCCCTCCCCCTTAGACGCTGCAACAAGATGACGGATTTTGTCATTTTGTCGTCAGCCTCCTGTTCGTATTGCGTCCCTATAATACCTCGAATGAACCTTTCGAAAATATTCAATGCATGCCTTATCGGCAGCCTGTTGGCAGGCTGCGCCAGCTTTCAGGCGAAACCCCTTGTAGCTTCGAAAACAGCGTCCTCGCTGGAAGCGCGCACGCTGGATAATCCCGGGCTCGGGGATTTCATCGCGAAGAACATCGGACAGACCCCATGGCCCCCCAAAGCCTGGAACCTGACTGACCTGACGCTGGCCGCTTTTTACTATCAGCCTGATCTGGATGTGGCGCGTGCCAGATGGGGCATCGCAAATGCACATGTCATTACGGCGGGAATGCGCCCCAACCCCAGCCTGGGTTTCTCCGCCCAGCAAAATGCCGTCGAACCCAGAGGCGTGGAACCCTGGGGGCTCTTCTGGAATCTCGGCATCCCGGTGGAAACCGCAGGCAAGCGCGGATACCGCATCAGGCAGGCAAAGCACCTTTCCGATGCGGCCAGGTTCGATCTGGCATTGGCAACCTGGAAGGCCTACAGCCGCGTCAGGTCTGGTATGGTCAACCTGTATGCGGCAAGGAACGAAAAGGATCTCCTGCAAAGGCAGGTCTCTTCGCAGCAGGAGATGGTCCGATTGCTGCAGCGCAGATTCCAGTCCGGCGAGATCCCGTTGCCGGAAGTCACCCGAGCCAAAATTGTTCTGCAAAACGCCCTGGTTGCCTTGAATGATTCGCAAGGCAGGGAAAGCCAGGCCAGCATCGAACTGGCTTCGGCCATCGGCATAACCAGTCTCTCCGGCATAACGATTGATTTCGATGGCATGACCAGAATACCGAATCCGGACAGGCTTCCCGCCAAAGCAGTACGCCAGGCGGCGCTCTTGAACCGTGCGGACATCCTGTCCGCTCTGGCCGGATACGAAGCAACCCAGAACGCGCTGCAACTCGAGATCGCAAAACAGTATCCCGATATCAATCTTGGCGCGGGATACGACTGGGGTCAGGGATGGATGCTCGGATTGGCTCTGCCGCTACCCGTCCTCAATCAGAACGAGGGGCCCATAGCCGAAGCCAGGGCGCGGCGCAGGGAAGCGGCGGCAGCCTTTACTCTGCTCGAAGCAAGGGCGATCGGGGAAATCGATTCGGCCCTGGCTGCCTACCGGGCCAGCGACAGCAAGATGGCCGCCACCGATGGTTTGCTCCATGATCAGGAAATCAATCGACGCTCCATCGAGAGCCGGTTCAATGCAGGGGATGCCGACCGGCTTGCGCTTGCGGAATCCGACAACAATCTCCTGTCCGCGGAACTCGCCCATCTCGGCGCGATTGTCGGGGAGATGCAATCTCTGGGCAGGCTGGAAGATGCCGTTCAGCGCCCCCTTTTCCCTTCGGCCCCTGTTCCGAACATCCAGACGAACAATCCCCGCCGGGAGGAGCAATGAAAGGCAAACTGATCCTCGCAATCCTCCTCCTGACCTCGACGGAGGCGGGCATCGCAAGCGATTCAAAGATGCCGGACGGGGCGGTCAGGCTCGATCAAGCTGCTCTTGTGCGCAGCGGGATCCGTGCCGCTCCGCTTCGTTCGGCCACCCATCAGCAGGCCATTCAGGCTTACGGGGTAGTGCTGTCGGCGCAAAGCCTGCTCGATTTGAGAAACCGGGTAATCATGGCCCGATCCCGGATGGAGACGGCCCGTGCGGCCCTGGAAATTTCCAGACTGGAATATCAGCGCATCAAATCGCTGCACGACGACGGGCGCAATGTGTCGGACAAAGCGCTTCAGGCAGCCGAAGGCGCATGGCGGATTGACGAGGCGAATTCTGATGCTGCCCGGCAAGCGCTGGATACGGTCGTCAGCGATGCCAGGTTGCAATGGGGAAACATCATCGCCAGGGGAGTATTGAATGACTCGCGGCTCTTTGGGAGACTGGCGGATGGGCGCGAAGCACTGATCCAGGTCACGTTATCATCGGGAATGACGATTCCGGAAGCGCCCGCCATTGCCGAAATTCAGGCAAATGGAACGGAAAGGGTGAAGGCTTCCCTGTTGTCGCCTTCCCCGAAAACCGATCCCAAATTCCAGGGCATGAGCTTTTTCTACCATGCCCCTTCATCCGGTTTTCTTCCCGGGATGACGGTAACCGCCTATTTGCCTGTCGGTTCGTCCATGAAAGGCGTGCTTGTTCCCGCTCCAGCCGTGGTGTGGCAGCAGGGGTCGGCCTGGGTTTACGTTCAGCATAACCCTGGGCGCTTCGTGAGGCGAAAACTGTCCACGGACATGCCCATGGCTGAAGGATGGTTCTCGCCCACAGGCTTCGAACCGGGCGAAATGGTGGTGGTGACCGGCGCGCAGCAACTGCTTTCCGAGGAGTTCCATGCCCAGATCCAGTCGGATGATGAAGGCGATCAGGACTGATGGATACTTCCGGAATTCTGGCGGGCATCGTGCGATTTTCCTTGCGTTATCGCGGGGTCGTCATCGCGCTGGCCTGCCTCCTCTTCCTGTACGGCCTTTATACGCTGCCGGATGCCAAATTCGATGTCTTTCCGGAATTCGCGCCGCCACAGGCGGTCATCCAGACCGAAGCCGTGGGATTGTCAGCCGAGCAGGTCGAGATTCTGGTCACTCAGCCGATCGAAAATGTCGTCAACGGCGCGTCCGGAATCCAGGCATTGCGCTCAAGCTCGATTCAGGGGCTCTCGGTCATCACCGTGGTTTTCCAGCCGGGCAGCGACATCTACCGGGACCGCCAGGTCATTGCGGAGCGATTGACCACGGCCAGGCTGCCTCAAGGCGTGCGCCCCCCGGTCATGTCTCCGATGAGTTCATCCACGAGCGTTGCGCTGACCATAGGGCTGACTTCCGACAGCCATTCGCTGATGGATCTGCGCACGATTGCCGACTGGACCTTGAAGCCGGATCTGCTCGCAGTGACAGGCGTATCGAATGTGGCCGTATTCGGCGGCGAGGAAAAGGAGATTCAGATCCAGATCAGGCCGGAAAGCCTGGTCAAATATGATCTCGGCATCGACGAAGTGCTTGCTGCGGCGCGGCAGGCGACCGGAATAAAGGGCGCAGGGGTCATCGACAACGCCAATCAGCGGATCGTGTTGCAAAGCGAGGGGCAGTCACTCGAACCCGCCGAGGTCGCTGCAACCGTCGTGGCCCACCGGAATGGCGCGAACATCGTCCTGGGGGATATTGCCAAAGTCATCGATGCTCCTGCCATCCCCATCGGTGCGGCATCGATCATGAACAAGCCGGCCGTGCAGCTGGTGATATCGGAACAGTACGGCACCAACACGCAGAAAGTCACCGAGCTTATCGAACAGGAACTGAAAGCGCTCGCGCCGGGGCTTGCGGAACAGGGCATTGTCCTGCACACGGTTTTCCGGCCTGCGAACTTCATCCGGATTGCAACCCGGAACATGAGCCATTCCCTGATGTTCGGGGCAGCACTGGTGATCATGGTGCTGACCCTGTTCCTGCTCGATCTCCGCGCTGCCGCGATTTCCCTGACTGCGATCCCGCTTTCCCTGCTGGCCGCATCCATGGCGATGGAATATCAGGGACTGAGCTTCAATACCATGACGCTGGGGGGGCTTGCCATAGCCATCGGCCTGCTCGTGGACGATGCGGTGATCGTGGTGGAAAACATTTACCGCAGGCTGCGGGAAAATCATCACCTGGATGCCCCTCTTCCCCCCTTCACCGTCATCCTCAATGCCACGTTGGAAGTCCGGAGCGCCGTGGTCTATGCCACGCTGGCGATTGCCCTCGTCTTCACGCCGGTGCTGTCCATGTCGGGTGTTGCCGGCCGGCTATTTTCGCCATTGAGCCTGGCCTATATCCTGGCAACGCTGGCTTCGCTTGCAGTGGCTTTGACCGTTACCCCGGCGCTTTGCATGTTGCTGCTCGGAAACCACAAGCTCCCGGAACATGAACCGCCGATGGTGCGCTGGCTCAAAACAAGATACAGGTCTCTCCTTTTGAACGTCGAAAGGCATTTCAGAAGCATTGCCGTGTTCGCCGTATTGGCCACGGCTGCGGGTATGGCGGCGCTTCCCTTCATGGAAGGGGAATTTCTCCCCGAACTCAAGGAAGGCCATTTCATAGTCCATATGGCGGCAGTGCCCGGCACTTCCCTGGCCGAGTCGATGCGCATCGGGCATCACATGATGGCCGAGCTTCTCGATCTCCCGATCGTCAAAACAGTCGCCCAGAGGGCAGGCAGAGCGGAAAATGCGGACGATACCTATGGCACCCAGTACAGCGAAATCGACGTGGAGCTCAAGCCCCTCGATGAAAATGCAGCCAGCCATGCGCAATCCGGCATCCGCAAGGCAATGGCCTTGTTTCCCGGCGTCTCGACATCGGTGAAGACATTCCTGGTCGAGCGCATCGAGGAGACGCTTTCGGGATACACCGCTTCCGTCGTGATCAACGTGTACGGAAGCAACCTCGATGCCCTGGACGAGAAGGCGCAACAAATAGCCAAGATTTTGAGCCGTATTTCAGGCGCTGCCGAAGTGCAGGTGCAATCCCCGCCCGGCATGCCCCAACTCACGGTGAAGTTGCGCAAGGAAGCGTTGTCCAGGTGGGGCTTCGATTCCGTACAGGTGCTCGATGCCGTTCGAACAGCCTTTCAGGGCGATATCGTGGGACAGATTTATGACGGCAACCGGGTATTCGACGTCGATGTGATCCTGGATCCGAAGAAGAGGCAGAACATCCTCGATGTCGGCAATCTGCCGCTCAGAAATCCGACCGGAACCAATGTCCGGCTGAATCAATTGGCTGACATCCGGGAAAAGCCCGGGCGCTACGTCATCCTGCACGACGGCGCAAGGCGCGTGCAGACCGTCACCTGCAATGTACCCGGCAGGGATGTCGGATCTTTCGTTGCCGAGGCCCGGAAACAGATCGCCTCCAAAGTCAGCCTGCCCGCCGGAAGCTATGTCGAATTCTCCGGAACGGCGGAGGCTCAGGCTCGCACGACTCATGACCTTTTGATGCATTCCACTATGGCCGGCATTGCCATCGTGTTGCTGCTTTCGATGGTGTTGCGAAATCCCCGCAATCTGCTCCTCATCTTCATCAACCTGCCTTTCGCGCTCATCGGCGGGATAATCGCGGTTCTGTTGTTTGGCGCCGATCTCTCGGTCGGATCCCTGGTCGGTTTCGTCACCCTATTCGGCATCACCTTGCGCAATTCGATCATGATGCTCTCCCATTACGAACACCTCGTATCGGAAGCCGGACTGGATTGGGGACCCGAAACCGCTTTGCGGGGCGCGCAGGAAAGGCTTGCGCCGATCCTGATGACGGCATTGGTGACTGCATTGGGCCTGCTGCCGCTTGCCCTGGGATCGAATGCTCCCGGGCGCGAGATCGAGGGCCCCATGGCGATCGTCATTCTGGGGGGGCTGTTTACCTCCACGGCATTGAATCTGCTCCTGTTGCCAGGCCTTGCGCTGCGCTACGGCCGATTTGCCGACGATTCCTGAAGGCTTTTCACAACGCCATTCCATGACGGGTTGCCCTCCGCTATCACTTCATATAAGACCGAAATATGCGAACGACTTGGTCAAGGTCCTCTTTGTCATGCAGGGTCGCATCGGCCCCTAGGCCGAGATGTTCTCTCAAGTGCCCCTCCAGCACTTCGGCCATCAAACCGTTGACTGCGCCTCTGATAGCGGCAATCTGCTGTAGAACAGCGGAACATTCGGTTTCTTTCTGCAATGCACTTTCCAGCGCTTCAGCCTGACCTTTGATCCTTCTGATACGTCCGATCAGCCGTTTCTTGTTGCGCACGGTATGCGCCATATCCTCTCCTTAGTTTCATTATCAAATATACTGGGGTATAGTATATACATTCTCGCCTTTGGGAACATCTAGCCATGCCATACACGATCGCCGTTGAAAACTGGAAGCATACCCATGTTTTTGATTTGGGAAACCCACTTGCAGAAAAAAATACGCTGCGAGTTGTCGTGCTGACCGCAGTGATGATGGTTGCCGAGATAGTCGGAGGCTGGATGTTCAATTCGATGGCATTGCTTGCCGATGGCTGGCACATGAGTTCGCATGCCGTGGCGCTGGGACTTTCCGTTCTTGCCTATGCCTATGCAAGAAAATTCGCCCACGACCCGCGTTTCGCATTCGGCACCTGGAAGATCGAAATACTGGGAGGGTATACCAGTGCGCTGTTCCTGGTCGGGGTAGCCGTATTCATGTTCTATGAATCGCTGACCAGGCTATTCCATCCATCTCCCATTATGTTCGATCAGGCCATTCCCGTGGCGATCATCGGCCTGCTCGTCAATCTCGTCTGTGCATGGCTGCTCAAGGACGGCCATCATCATGACCATCCTGCGCACGATCATCATCACGATCTCAATTTACGTTCAGCTTATGTGCATGTGGTCGCGGATGCCGCCACTTCGGTTCTGGCGATATCGGCGCTTGTCGGTGGAAAAATATGGGGCGCGAACTGGCTCGATCCTGTCATGGGGATTGGAGGAGGGGCCTTGGTGCTGATCTGGGCATATGGCCTGCTGCGCGACACCGGGCGTGTGCTGTTGGACGCGGAAATGAACGCTCCGGTTGTGTCGGAAATCCGCGATGTCATCAGGGAAAGCCCTGTCACAGCGGAAATCTGCGATCTTCATGTGTGGCGTGTAGCCAAGGGAAAATATGCCTGTGTACTGAGCCTTGCCACCATGGATGACGCATCACCCGATTATTTCCGGGAGCGTTTGAGTATCCACGATGAGTTGGCACATATCACCGTCGAGATAAACAGGCTTGCCTCAGGGTGAATGTAGTACCGACGTACCAACCGCTCCACCTCAGCCTTCCAGATCGCGCTTCTTCTGCTCGAATTCATCGCGCTCGATCTCGCCACGCGCATAACGCTCCTTCAGCAGGTCGAGCGCAGTTTTCTCACGATCGCGTCCCGGACCCCAGGTGGCTCTGATCAGAAGCACAATAACAACGATCAACAACCCCCAGAACAGCAGCATGCCCACCCCCATCATTCCGCCCCATCCCCAGCCGCAATTTCCCATAGATCCCCACATTTTTCGCTCCTTTCCGATCGCGCAGCAGGTTAACGACCCTCGCCTTTAGGCGAAGGTCGTTAACTCAGAATAGCGGAATCCCGGTGGATTGACAGATTATTCCACGCCCGTGATCACGTACTTTCCTCCTTGCTTGACGAACTCGAACCGGACTTTTCTGCCCGGGGCAAGCTTGTCGAACAGCGCCTTGTTTTCGACGGTGAAGCTCATGGTCATGGCCGGCCATCCGAGGCTCTTGACCGGCCCGTGCGCGAGGGTCGCCATGCCTTTGTCCCGGTCAATTTGCTTGACTACGCCGACGGCTTCGTTCGACGAAGCCGCTTGGGATTTTTGATTCATATCCATGCCCGGCATGTTCTTCATGTCCATATTGTCCGATTGTGCGAGCGCGATTCCGGACAGGCTCAAAATCAGCGGGAGGGTTGCGATGTATTTCATGATGACTTTCCTTTCCTGTATGTTGAGTTTGATTGAACTGCATGCCATGCTTCATCTTTTTTCCATGTTCACTCCTTTCCCGAACGGAATTCGGAACCGGCCTTGCCCTTTTGGCTGCCGCATCAGGCGATAAGCCACCGGGATCACGAACATGGACAGGAGCGGCGCCGTGATCATCCCGCCCACCATGGGCGCCGCGATGCGGCTCATCACTTCCGACCCGGTGCCGCTTCCCAATAGTATGGGCAGGAGGCCTGCGAGAATGACCGAAACGGTCATCGCCTTGGGACGCACCCGCAGCACCGCACCTTCCCGGATCGCATCCAGCAATTCATCTCGATTCGGATTCAGCCCTTTTTCGGCAACAGCTTTTTTCAGATACAGGAGCATGATGACGCCGAATTCGGCCGCGACACCGGAGAGGGCGATGAATCCGACCCCCGTGGCCACGGAAAAATTGTAGCCGAGCAGACAAAGGAACCATATCCCGCCGACCAGAGCGAAAGGCAGGGTGCCCATGATGAGCAAAGCCTCAGTGAAGCTGCGGAAAGTGAGAAAAAGCAATACGAAGATGATCAGTAGGGTCGCAGGAACGACGAGTTCCAGCCGCGCATTGGCCCGCTCCATGTATTCGAATTGCCCGGAATAGGCAAGGCTGATCCCGGGCGGCAACTTGATCTGTCTTGCAACTTCCGTCCTGAGGTCGGAAACTGTGGACGCGAGGTCGCGGCCCCGTACGTCCACGTAGATCCAGCCTGATGGGCGCCCGTTCTCGCTTTTGAGCATCGGCGGGCCGTCTTCGATGGAAATTTTCGCGACCGTCCCGAGCGTGATCTGCTGCCCCATGTCGGTGACAATCAGGAGATTGCGCAGCTTTTCCAGGGAATCCCGATATTCCCTCGGATAGCGCACATTGATCGGATAGCGCGCCAGTCCTTCGACTGTTTCGCCGACGTTTTCGCCGCCTATGCTTGACGCAACGATCGTTTGCACATCCGAAATGTTGAGACCGTACCGGGAGGCAGCAACGCGATCGATGTCGACGTCGATGTAGCGGCCTCCCGTAAGCCGCTCCGCGAGCGCCGAACTGACGCCCGGGACAGCTTTCGCCACCTGCTCGATTTGTTGTGCGACCTGGTCGATCTTCGCCAGATCGGAACCTGACACCTTGATGCCTATGGGGCTCTTGATTCCCGTTGCCAGCATGTCGACCCGATTCCTGATCGGCGGCACCCAGATGTTGGAAAGCCCCGGCACCTTGACGATGCGGTCGAGTTCACTGACGAGTCTTTTCGGCGTCATGCCGGGACGCCATTCGCTGCGCGGCTTGAATTCTATCGTGGTTTCGAACATCTCCATGGGGGCGGGATCGGTCGCGGTTTCGGCGCGGCCGGCCTTGCCGAAAACGCTGGCGACTTCAGGCACGGTCTTGATCAAGGCATCGGTCTGCTGCAAGAGTTCAGATGCCTTCTCAGCCGACAAACCGGGAAGCGCGGATGGCATATAGAGCAGATCCCCCTCGTCGAGCGCCGGCATGAATTCGCCCCCGACATGGGTGATGGGCCAGACGGTGCTGAAGAGAGCGAGCACGGCAAAGAGCAGCGTCGTCTTGGGATGGTCGAGCGCCCAGTCAAGACGCGGTCGGTAGATCCGGATAAGCCAGCGGCTCAACGGGTTTTCGGATTCATCCGGAATTCTCCCGCGTATCCAGTAACCCATCAACACCGGGATCAATGTCACGGACAATCCTGCCGCCCCCGCCATCGCATAGGTCTTGGTGAAAGCGAGCGGCCCGAAAAGTCGACCTTCCTGTGCCTGAAGGGTGAAGATGGGGATGAAGGAGAGCGTGATGACGAGCAGGCTGAAAAAGAGCGCAGGTCCCACCTCAACAGCCGCCTCTCCGATCACCTTCCAGTGTTCCTCTCCGCGCAATGCTTCACCCGGATGAGTCCTATTCCATGCCTCGATTTTCTTGTGCGCATTTTCGATCATGACGACCGCGGCATCGACCATCGCGCCGATGGCGATGGCGATCCCGCTGAGCGACATGATATTGGCATTGATGCCTTGGTAATACATGACGATGAAAGCGATCATCACACCCAGCGGCAGGGAAACGATCACGACCATGGACGAGCGCAGGTGACGGAGAAATGCTGCGCACACGATCGCAACGACGATGAATTCTTCGATCAGCTTGTGGTCGAGATTTTCCACGGCGCGGTCGATGAGCTGGCTGCGATCGTAGGTAGGAACGATTTCGACTCCTTCAGGCAGGCTCTTCTGGAGTTCGGCAAGCTTCGCTTTCACTGCCGCTATGGTGGTTCGGGCGTTTTTTCCGGAGCGCAGAATGATCACGCCACCGACAGTCTCTCCCTGACCGTCGAGCTCGGCGATGCCGCGCCGCATCTCGGGGCCTACCTGTATCCTGGCGACATCCCCCAATTTTACAGGGATGCCGGATTGAAAGACGCCGAGCGGGATATTCCGGAAATCGTCCAGGTTTTTCAGGTAGCCGGAGGATCGGACCATGTAATCGGTTTCGCCAAGCTCCAGCACCGAACCGCCTGCCTCCTGATTCCCTTTTCCCAAGGCATCGACTACCTTGTTCAGAGGAATCCGGTAGGCGGCGAGCTTTTCAGGGTCGAGCACGACCTGGTATTGCCTGACCATCCCGCCCAGGGTCGCCACTTCGGACACGTCGGGAATGCTTTTCAACTCATACTTCAGGAACCAGTCCTGCAGGCTGCGCAACTCGCCGAGATCGTGTTTGCCGGTCCGGTCCACCAGCGCATATTCGTATATCCAGTCCACGCCGGTAGCGTCCGGGCCGAGAGAGGCCCTGGCCGAGGCAGGGAGTTTCCCCTGAACCTGATTCAGGTATTCGAGGACGCGAGAGCGAGCCCAGTAGAGATCTGTCCCGTCCTTGAAAAGCACATAGACGAAGGAATCTCCGAAAAAAGAATACCCCCGCACCGTCTCGGCTCCCGGGACGGATAGCATGGTTGTGGCAAGCGGATAGGTGACCTGGTTTTCCACGATTTGCGGCGCCTGTCCGGGCAAGCTCGTGCGGATGATCACCTGCACATCCGAAAGATCGGGAAGCGCATCGACAGGCGTGTTCTTGACTGCCCACACGCCCCAGGCAATGGCGAACAGGGTGGCGAGCAGCACGAGGAAGCGATTGGCGATGGACCATCGAATGAGCTTTTCGATCATTTCCCGCTCCGGATTTTTTCCAGGGTCTGTATCACATACCTGTCCTTGTGCTGCATGAAGCCGAAATGTACCTCGTCTCCTTGCTTGATCGATGCGGCCAGCTCCGGTTTTGCCAGAGCGAAGGTCATGGTCATCGCTCCCCATTCGATCGAGGGTATCGGCCCGTGGGAAATCGTGATATCCCCTGCACCTATGGATTCGACGACGCCCGTTCCCTCGTGGAGCTTGATATCATGCATTTTCATGTCCGGTGCGTTCCCTCCCATCTTTGCCAGTACGCCATTCAGGCTTGCTTCCGAGTCGATCAAAAACTGGCCGGAAGAGACAACTTTCTGCCCTTCGGCCAGCCCCTTCAGGATGATGGTCCTGCCTCCGGCCTCCAGGTCGGTTTCCACTTTTACGGGTTGAAATGTTCCATCGCCTTGAGCCAGGATGACGATATTGCGCAGCCCGGTATGTATGACCGCTTCAGACGGGACGAGCAATACCGGTCCGATCTTGCCGGCCTCCAATTTGACTTGCGCGAACATGCCGGGTTTGAGCCTGTCTCCCGGATTGGGCAATTCCATTCTGACCCGGATCGTCCTGGTGTCCGACGAGGCTTGCGGCAGGACGGCGATCACCCTGCCCCTGAATAGCTCTCCCGGATAGGCGGGAAGACGCGCTTCCATTCGCCTTCCGACTTCCGCAAGGGAACCCTGCGCTTCGGGAATTTCGGCTTCCAGCCAGACGGGGTCTAGACCGTTCACCCGTGCCAGAGTCGCACCTGCCGGGACAGCCATGCCTTCTCTCACGTCGAGGCTCTGGATCACCCCGTGAAGCGGCGTCGATACCGTCACAACGGGATAGATCTTGCCCGTTTTTTCGATTCTGGCGATCAGGTCATTCGGCATGCCGAGAAGTTTCAGGCGCGCTTTCGCTGCCGCTGCGAGATCGCCGTCTTTCGCCCCGAGCATGGCGAGGTATTCGGTCTGGGCCCCCGCCCATTCCGGCATCAACAGGTCTACGATCGGAGAGCCCCGCGAAATCACATCACCTGGTGCCCTGGCATAGACTCTTTCGACAAAACCTGCGCTTCTTGCCTGCAGGATCGCCACATCGCGGTCGTTGAAAACCACATTGGCTGCCGCGTCTAAAGATTGAGAAAGCACGCCGCGCTCGACGAGAGCGAGGCGGATGCCGAGGTTCTGCCTGATGTTCGGATTGATTCTGACGCCGGATTGGCTGCCGCCTGCTCCTCCCGCATATTTGGGCACGAGCGGCATGTCCATGAAGGGCGACTTGCCCGGCTTGTCGAAATGCTGGTCGGGCTTCATCGGGTCGTACCAGTAGAGCGCCTTGCGCCCGTTTTGCATGTTCATGGAAGTCGCCGAACTGTTTTTATGCGCAGTGTTGTTTTGGAGCGCATACCAGTAGCCTATTGATGCGCCCAGGGCGGTTGCGATGATGGCCAGAAGCCCGGCTCTGAATATCGGTTTTTTCATTGCATGTCCTCCCCATAGGCGAAACGAAGCTTGGCGGCTGCCTGTTCCTTCCGGTTTTCCAGATCGATCGCTTTGAGCCTTTGTTCTATCCATTCATTACGGGCATTGACGACTTCTTCGATTTCGCCCTTTCCGGCGCGGTAGCTGCCAAGCCGAAGATCGTATTTTTCCCGAGAAAGCGGCAGCCAGGTATTCTTCATGCGGTCGAGCTGACGGCTCGTCGCGGCATAATCGGCCAGATCGTTTTCCAGTTCCGCGATGTGATCCCGCAGCATGGCTGCTTTCTCATCGGAAATCCTTGCGATCTCCTCCTTCTTTGCTGCAATCCTGGGGTCCTGACGGGTTTCGGGGAAGATGGGCAGGTCGAAAGTGAACTGGACCGATACCATGTCGCTGTAGAGGGGGCCACGCTTCTGGTAGGCTACGGCGACGCCCCAGTCCGATTCCTTGGTCGCCTCGGCTTCTCTGACTTCCGCCGCGGTTTTCCGGGTCAGGGAGTCGAAGATCGCAATATCCGGGTGATGGCGGAGGTGCCGGTACAGCCTGTCGGGATCGATATCCAGTTGTGGCGGTTCGCCAGCAAGCGGCTCGTCCGCTTCATGACCGATGAGGCGCCCGAGTTCGGCGCGGGCCTTTGCGAGATCGCGAACAAAATCGTCGCGCCGGTCGGCAAGCTGCGCCGCTTCCTGCTTCGGCGCAATGATGTCCGCAGGCTGACTGCGGTTTGACGCAATTTGTGCGCGAACGGCCTCGAGCAAAGTGCGATTTTCCCGGTCCAGTTCGTCGAACAAGGCAAGCCGCTGTTCGACATAGTAACGGTTGATCCAGGCGAGTGCCGTATCGCGCCTGATCCTGATCAGTTCGATATTGCGCCTGCCCCTTGCCTCTTCGATGCCGGCTGCGGCCTCCAGCCTCTGAGCGCGGCGTTTGTCCGAATTCGGCACATCCTGCATCAGCCCGATTTTTTGCATGGTCATGAAATCGCGGCTGGTGCTCCAGCTATCCGGACCGTTGACGGGCAGGTTGTCCACTCCGAAGAATAGCTTCGGGTCGGGCAGTTTTCCTGCAGCGACTGCGGAAGATTTCGCAGCAGCCATTGTGGCGCTTTGTGCGGAAAGGCTTGGGGAGTCGCGCTCGGCAAGGTCGAGCGCGGCATTGAAAGTCAAAGGTGCAGCCTGGGCAAATCCGAGCAGCCCGGCAAAGGGTAATACCATCCAGCGATAGTGCATGATCCAACTCCAAACGTGACAGTGCGCATGCGAGCGCACCAACAGCCCGACAAATTCGGACGGGCAAGTGTCAAGGGGGAGTCAGATCGAACGAGGGGGACGCCAGAATCCGTCCGGGTTCCGGGCGGACGGGAGTTCTACAGAGGATGAAGTGAACGCCTGGGAAAATTCAAGCGGATGGAAAACGGATTGAGCTGCGACCGGCTGATAAGCGCCGCATGTGCTGCACCCCTGGCAGAATTTGCATGCGTGGCCGTGCTTCAATTTCCCGTCTGCCTTGTCGCAACCGGGGCAGCAATGGGACATTTTGACATGATCCATAGGCATCGTGCACTGGCTGGGCAAGCCTGCAGCCGCCTGGCCGTAAATCGGTAGCGACAAGGCAAGCAGCAAAATGAGAATCAGGCGCATTAGTTTCACGCTCTAAGTATATCAATATTTTCGGTATCCAGCATGTCCCCTGAGAAACATAACGTTGTGTTTTTTGCAACTCGCGCAACAGTCGCTTGCCGATGAAAATTGCTATGGTATCGGATTGAGTCCGGGATGCGTCTCTTCCGCCCGCAGGCCGAGGTAAAGACCGGACAAGCCGAGAACGAGGGTGGTGAACCAGAACGCGTTCTCGATACTGCTTGTCCATTGGGCGACAGAACCGACCGCAATCGCACCGATCGCATAGCCGGTATCGCGCCAGTAACGGTAGGTGCCGAGGGATGAGCTGCGCCAGTTGGGGTGGGAAATGTCCGCCACCGCAGCGATGATGTTTGGATAGAGAAGTGCCATTCCAGCTCCCATGATCGCTGCGCTTATCGTCCAGGCGGCAATGCCATGCACCAATGGGACGGATGCGATGCCCAAGCCGAGCAGCCACAATCCGGCAACTATTGGCTTTTTGCGCCCTATGATATCGGACAAGGCCCCTGTCAAAAGCTGGGAGGCACCCCAGACCATGCCGTAGACGGCCGTGATCCAGCCGATTTCCACGATCCCCAGTCCCCGGTTGTGCAGAAAAACGGGAAACAGTACCCATAACAGGGCGTCCGCAATCTTGTTCGCAACCCCCGCCTGGCAGAGTGCACTCAAGGTAGGGTTCCGGAAGGAAACCAGGGTAAAAATTTCACGGGTTCCCGGATGCTCCGAAATCCCTTCCGGAAAACGCGGCTTGTGCCCGGCATAATTTCCGCTTGCGTGCTCGCGGCTTTCGACTTTCGCCCAGGGCAGGGTTTCGCGGATAAAAATGAATGCAGTCAGCGTGGCAGTTAGGATCACCGCAAGGCTGAAACCGAAAAGCGCCTCGCGGGAGCCGTAAACCTCCGCCAGATAGCCTGTCGCCAGCCCGCCGATTCCGACGGCGGCATACCCTGCGAATTCGTTGACTCCGGTCGCGAATCCGCGCTGCTCCGCAAGGGTGATATCCACCTTGCTGGTCACTGTCATGCTCCAGGCAAAACCCTGATTGATTCCCAGAAAAACATTGGCCGCCACGATCCAGTCCCAACTCGGCGCATACAGGATCATGAAAGGTATGGGAAGCGCCGCGATCCAGCCAAGAAGCAGCACTTTTTTCCTTCCGATGCGCTCTGACAGGCGGCCTGCCACGAAATTCAATATGCCCTTGACGAAGCCGAACGAGACAACGAAAGACATGAGATAAAGGAAAGATCCTTTCGATACCCCGAAATCCTGACTTAGCACGGGAAGCACATTGCGCTCCATGCCGATCACGAGGCCGACGAAGAACACCTGGATCGCCTGCTGCACAAACTGGTGCAGATTGGCACGGATGCCGCGAATGTACGTGGCTTCTGCCGCCATCACATCGGTCTGTCTGGTCACGGCTTCTTTCTACGCTGCAATATTCGCGGCGACCATCCTGTCCATCTCGGCGGGGCGCGGCGGAATGTCCTTGAGCAGATATTCGATGAAGGCTTCCCTGGTCATAGAGAGACCCGGATTCCAGCGCTTTTCGAAGCCGATGGTGGAAGAAGGTTTTCCCGATAAGCCTGCACCGCAGACGCTTCCGGCCTGATGGCCGGGGAAAAGCTCGACTTCAACGGGCAGGTGCAGCAGTTTGGTATGCAGGCTATCGTAGAGTTGCCCGGCCATTTCCCGCTCGCGCCCCAGGAGATCGGGCCGGCCGATGGAGCCGACGAACAATGTGTCCCCCGTGAGCACGAACCAGGGCAATTCCCCGCGGCGCATGTCGGTCACCAGGAGGCAAACGCTGTCTGGCGTATGACCCGGGGTGTGCAGCACCTGGACTTCTACGTTTCCAAGATTGAGCGTCTGACCGTCCTGCAAGGGCTCGAAGTCGAATTGGACGAGTCCCCGGTCGGATTCGTGCAGGCAATATTGGGCCCCGACCATCTGTGCGAGCTTCCTGCCGCCTGAATAATGATCGGCATGGACATGGGTGTCGATGACGTAATTGATGGTGACGCCGGCTTTCTTCGCCTCCTCGATGAACCATTCCTCGTCGCCTGCGACCACGTCCACTGCCATGGATTTACCTTTTGTACCGCAGCCGAAGAAATAGGAAAGGGAAGCCTCTTTCGTGGCCAATTGCTTGAAAAACATGATCGATTTCTCCTTTTTCAGAAAACCACAACCTTGTCGGCCCATTGCGTCCATTCGGCGAGTTCCGCCATCGTGCTTTTGCGCGAGCCCTCGACGAGATCGGTATCCGCAATTCCTCGCGCGGCCATGCAAGTGCCGCACACGCCGACCTCGCCGGATCGGATCACCTTGTTCAGCATGACCTGCACGTTGTAATAGCCTTCCGGCACCTTCTGGCCTGATTTGGCGCAGCTTGCCGCATCCCCGATCAGGAACACCTTCACCTCGTTGCCGTCGCGACCGGTCAGGGTCCCGGCAAGACGAAGGGCGTTGTAGGGGCGTTCACTACCATATGGGCCGTCATTCAGAATGAACAGGGTTTTCATGGTTTACTCCTTTATATTCAAACAAATACTAGAATGATACGAAATTTACCATCATTCAATAATGAAGTCTAGATCATATTTGACAATTGATCTAAAAATCACTAGATTTATGAACATGGATAACGGACGAAAAATCAAGGATGTTCTCTACGAGCAGGTGGCACGGATCGGCAAGGCGGTTTCGAGTCCCAAGCGATTGGAGTTGATCGAGTTATTGAGTCAGGGCGAAAAAACCGTGGATACCCTGTCGAGAGAGGCTTCGATCAGCATGAAGCTTGCCAGCGCACATCTGCGTGAGTTGAGGAATGCGCAACTGGTCGAAACCGATCGGCGCGGCAAGAACATTTTTTATCGACTTGCAGGCAAGGCCGTGTCCGATTTATGGGTGAATATCCATACTCTGGCCGAAGAACGGCTGGTCGAATTGCAAATGGCATTGCAGAAAATTGCAACCGAGCCGAATGATCTGGTGCCCAGCGATCGCGAAACGCTGATGAAAATGGCGAGACGCGGGGAGGTGGTCGTACTGGATGTGCGTCCGGCAGACGAGTATCTGATGAAACACCTGCCGTTCGCACGCTCCATCCCGCTCGACGAGTTACGTCACAGGCTTGCCGAGCTTCCCAGGGACAGGCTAATCGTTGCCTACTGCCGCGGTCCTTATTGCCTGATGGCGAAAGATGCGGTGGAGTTGCTGCGCAGGGAAGGTTTCAGTTCTGCGCATTTGCGCGACGGCGTTGCGGAGTGGGAAGCGGCGGCAAGTCGATAGCTGTCGTTTCACCCCATGCGGGCAAGCGGAGCGGTGCTTCAGTGCTTCAGCCTTTCAGGTCGCGTTTCCGTCAAGACCATGTCGGACACGCCCGTTTGCTCTGCATCCTGCGATTCGCAGGCAAGCGGCTTTATCCGGGCACAAAGAACGGCTTCCATGCTGACTTCTCCCTGATCCGGCACGTCTGGCCCTCGAGACGGCGCTGCCCACCCTTATCCATAACCATTTCACGCTTCACCCCGCCAGTGGTGGGTAGGAGGAGTGTCGCCATGGAAATGATAAAAAATCGTTGGTTGCGACAAAATCTCCCGGCGGAAAGTTTATGCAACATTCAGGCTAGCCCGGAAATTTCACGATAGAGGGGGCGGCGGAAGGGTAAAACCCGCATAAAATATGGTTTCCCGACCGTATTTATGAGCGTTCCGCCGATGCCAAATTGTACCGCACCTAAAAACGTCTTTCCCGGGTTTTCACGCCGCAAGATCGAACTGA
>Ga0315298_1001432_pt1 | contig 43634 bp, 43 predicted proteins | sample WHS_1_MG_FD_203077 | JGI IMG/M metagenome (GOLD analysis project Ga0315298, IMG submission 203077) | Extremophilic microbial mat communities from Washburn Hot Springs, YNP, Wyoming, USA - WHS_1_MG | ecosystem: Environmental > Aquatic > Thermal springs > Hot (42-90C) | place: USA: Wyoming... | reverse complement strand
TTTTCTAATTCTGGGTTTTGATTGTTAGTAGTTTGATTTTGTTGTTTTTCGTCTGCTTTTGTTGAATTGTTTTTCTTCTTCATTCTAATACTATTTTACCAAATTTTTTAAGAAAAATAAAGGGGCTAAAAGAGATTTAAAAGTCAAAAATAAACATCGCAAGTCGTTAGCGACTTGCGAGTTATTAATTATTTTACTTTTTAATCTCAATCCCCAGCTCCTTTAATTGCTGTTTATCAATTTCTGATGGTGCGTTCATCATTAAGTCTCGTCCATCACCAGTTTTTGGAAAAGCAATAACCTCACGAATGCTTGGCTCATTCCTCAAAATCATCACCAAACGATCAATACCCATCGCAATCCCGCCATGCGGCGGCACGCCGTATTCAAAAGCTTCAAGCATATGACCAAATTTTTCTCTAATCTCTTCTGGCTTATTACCCATTATTTCAAAAACTTTTTGTAAAATTCTCGGATTGTGTTCTCTGATAGAACCGCCGCCAATTTCATAACCATTCAATACCACATCATATTGGTGAGCTAAAACATTTTGAGGATTTTTTTCAAGATATTTAATAAATTCTTCTTCAGAAAAATTATCAGGGTTTTGGGCTTTGGTGAAAGGATGATGAACCGCATCCCATCTTTTTTCTGTTTCTTTCCATTCAAACATTGGAAAATCAACAACAAAAGCAAAAGCTAACTCATTAGGATTATTTTTATCCTTTCTTAAATCCGGTTTATCTGATTGATATTTTTCCATTACTTCTTTATAGGTTAAACGCGGGAATTTTTCAAAAGTTAAAGTTTTTTCTGGAAAAAGTTCTCTGACAATTTTAAGATATAAATCTTCGATCATGCCCAAAATTTCTTCTTGAGTTGGGAAACTAATTTCTATATCTAATTGAGTAAATTCGGGCTGACGATCGCCGCGGGTGTCTTCATCGCGAAAACATCGCGCAATCTGAAAATATTTTTCAAAACCTGCCACCATTAATAATTGCTTGTATTGCTGTGGTGATTGCGGCAAGGCATAAAATTTTCCATGATGCAAACGCGATGGGACAACATAATCTCTTGCTCCTTCCGGCGTTGATTTGGTTAAAATTGGAGTTTCAATTTCAACAAAACCTTTTTCGCTTAAATAGTTTCGCATTAAAAGAATAATCTCGTGCCGGCTGCGTAAATTTTTTTGTAATCTTTGGCGTCGCAAATCAAGGTAACGATATTTTAAACGATGCTCCTCGCCTATTTCAAAACCATCTTTATCAATAGCAATCGGCAAAGCTTTGCTTTGATTTAAAACATTAAGACTTTTAGCTTCAATTTCGATATGACCAGTCTCTAATTTTGGATTCTCCATTCCTTTTGGCCTTTCATTAACCTTTCCAACAAGTTCTATGACCCATTCGCCTCTTAATTCTTTAGCTTTTTGATAACCTTCACTATTCGGTAAGAAAACCACTTGAACAAAACCGGTTTTATCACGCAAATCAATAAAAATTAATTTGCCGTGATCGCGGCGAGTATCTACCCACCCTTTTAACAAAACTTCTTGACCAATTTTTTGAGGTAAATCTTTAATGTATGTTCTTTCCATATTTTTATTTTTCTTCAATTTCTGGCGGAGTTATAGTTTTTATTTCTTCTTTAATAAATCCTTCGCCAGAAATTTTTAATACATCTTTATCGATTTTAGCAAATTCTTTGGTGGCTTGGGTATAGCTGTTAACCGTTGTTGAGAGATTATTTCCTAATTTTTGAATATAAAATTGATAGTTGGCTAAATGTTTGCGTAAATCTTCAACTTTTTTAATAATTTCTTTAGCTGATTCCTCAATTTGAAATGCTCTTAATCCTTGAAGAACTGTTTGAAGGTAAGCGGCAAAAGTCGTAGCTGAAACAATTATCACTCTTTTTTCTCTCACCGCATACTCAATCAAATCGCGCGTATTTGATTCCATGCTTCCTACTTTATTAATTAATAAATCATAGTAAAGTGCTTCAGAAGGAATAAACATAAAAGCAAAATCTGTTGTGCCTTTTTTCGGTTGAATATATTTTGAAGTTTCATTAATACGAATTTTTAAATCGTTATAAACGGATTTTTCAAGTTCTTTTTTTCTAATCGGATCGGTTTCTGTTAAAAGGCGGTTATAATTTTCCAAAGAAAATTTTGAATCCACTGGAATAATTTTGTCCTTAATAAAAATAGCGGCATCAACAATCAGTTTTTGACCATTTTCATCCTTGCCTAACTCATATTGCAATTGATAAGCATTGGCTGGTAGAAAATTTTTTAAAGTAACCTCAAGATAATATTCGCCCAAAATACCGCGGTGTTTCGGATTTTTTAAAATATCTTGCAATTGCTCTAATTGCTTGGCTAAATCAAAAACTTGCTTTTGCCCCTCGCCTACTTTGGTTAATTCTTGAGTAATTTCTTTGATTAAACGAGAACTCTCGCTAAATTGTTTTTGTAAAACCTCGCCAGATTCAGAAAGTTTTAAATCCAACGTTTCGTTAATTTTGTTAATCTGATTCTGCAAAAGAATTAAGGCTGTATCGCTCTCTTTGCTCTTATTGAACCTTTTAATTAAAATAATGAGCGCGGCAACAACAGCGCCTAAGCCTAAAATTAAAAAGACAAAATTAACTATTAACAATGTCGTCATCCTTTATATATTACTCCAAAAAAATAAAAAAGAAAAGATGAAGGCGATTATTTTAAAAACAGCTTTATTTATTAAACTTTTTAAAATTAGCTGATCGCGAATTAATAAAGATCTTGATTGTGTTTTTGATTTAATCCTAAACTTTTAATTTTAATCTTTTAACAGCCGAATTAATGATGGCTTGGAGTAATTGAGGAAAAGTTAAACCAGCAACCCGCGCGGCTCTAGGAAAACGTGAATTTTCTTTGGGATCGGGATTTAGGCCTGCCGGGCAATTTACTTCTAAAATATTGGGTCGGCCTTTTTTATCCAATCTTAAATCAAACCGCGCCCAGTCAGCTAATTCCAAAATCTCAAAAGCTTTAAGCACATTTTGTTCGATTTCATTTTTTAATTTTTTGCTAATTTGAGCCGGGCAAATTAAAGGATCAGCTTTAAATTTCGGATTGTCATAAATCCATTTGGCTTCAAAATGATCAAATTTTGGCATTCCTTTTGGCAAATCATCAAATCGTACTTCAATGATGGGCAAAACTTTTGGCGGATAACCCAAAACACCAACCGTAAATTCTCTTCCCTCTAAAAATTCTTCTACCAAAACTGGCTGATTATATTCTTTTAATAATTCTTTAACAATTTTTCTTAATTGTTTTTCATTAAAAACTAAATTTTTAGCAAAAATGCCTTTGCTGGAACCCTCTGATTGCGGTTTGGCTAATAAAGGAAATTTTAATTGGCGATCGATTTTTTCCTTGCCTGTTTTAAAAACCTGCCAGGTGGGCGTAGGAATTTTGTGATAAGCTAAAATTTCTTTGGTTTTAACTTTATTTAAACCAAGAGCATAACTTAAAGGAGAGCCGCCGGTATAAGGAATTTGAAGCATTTGAAGCATTGCTGGAATTTGCGCTTCGCGATCTTTTCCATGGATGCCTTCGCTATAATTAAAAACTAAATCAATTTTGTTTTTTAATCTTTTAAATTTCAAATAAGCATTCTCATCCGCTTCAATTAAAAAAACTTTGTGCCCCAAACTTTCAAGCGCTTTTTTAATACCCAATATAGTTTTTGGATCATCAAAATCAATGTTTTCAATAACTTTTTTATTCTTTTTGATATTTCTAACTTTGCGTAAATTATAGGTTAAAGCAATGTTCATAAAAAATTATTCTTTTAATTCGTCTCTTAACTCCTCTAAAAGTTTTTTAACGCGGGGCGAAATATGCTTAGGTATTTTTATTTTAACACGAATTAATAAATCGCCATAGCCACGACGACCAAAATATGGCATTCCTTTATTTTTAACTCGCAATAATTTTCCGTGTTCAATGCCATTAGGAATTTTCACAATCAATTTTTTACCATAAATTGTCGGCACTTCAATTTCTGTACCCAAAATTGCATCAACCACTGAAATATTTGTTTCATAAATTAAATCTACTCCCTCGCGCTTGAATAAGGGGTGCGGTTTTATTCTCACTTCAACATACAAATCACCGGGCGGGCCATTTTTTTCACCATCCTCGCCAGCTTGAGCAATGCGAATAATTTGACCATCATTAATGCCTGGCTCGATATTCAAAAGCACTTTTTTCTTCCCCTTCACTCGACCATGACCCTTGCAAACTGGACAAACTTTTTCCGGTATTTTACCCTCACCAAGACATTCCGGGCATACTTTAATCCGACTAAAAGTACCAAAGAAACTTTGTTTAACTTCCCTAATTTCTCCTTTGCCATTACACATTGGACAAGTCTTAAAAGCTGAACCCGGTTCATAACCCAAGCCATGGCATTTTTCGCATTTCACCATCGTTTCATATTCAATTTCCTTTTTTACTCCGGTTGCTGCTTCTTCTAAAGAAATTTCAATAACTAATCTAATATCCGAACCATATTGAACCTTTTTTCTTTTTTTCTCCCTAAATCCACCAAAAATATTACTGAAGAAATCTCCCAAATCATCTCCAAAATCAAAATCAGAAAAATCAAAATTAACATTGGAACCAAATCCTTGAGAAAAATCAAAACCCCACTGCGGGCCAGCGCCAGCCGCTCCCTCAAAAACACGACCAAATTGATCGTATTGCCGACGTTTATTTTCGTCGGACAACACCTGATATGCCTCGTTTATCTCTTTAAATTTTTGCTCATCGCCGCCTGCTTTATCAGGATGATATTTATGAGCGAGACGTCGATAAGCTTTTTTAATTTCTTCTTGTGAGGCATTACGATCAACACCTAGAATTTTGTAATAATCCTTTTCTTTTTCATCCATAGCTTAATAATTTCTCAACTTAAAAAAGAATTAGATCTTCTTTGGTACGAGAAGATGTTGAAATGGCAGCAAAACCCGAAACAATCATTAATTCATAAACCAGCCAACCAATCCAACGAGTAATTAAATTAATAATTCCAGCCAAAACTCTCAAAAAGATAAACATCAAAGCTGCCACAATTAAAATAATTAATTGTTTCACTTTAATATCAGCCGCTCGATATTTATTAAATAAAAATTGATAAGCAACTAAATTCAGCGATTCTGTACCAGTTAAATTAAATCCAACAATGCCACTCATCTGCTCTTTTAATGCTTTAGAATTTTGTTCTATTAAAGCTTTTTTCTGTTGTTCAATATAACTTGTCGGAAAGATTGATAGCTTATCTTTCTGAGCCTCAAAAATTTTTTCAGTTTGCGCTGTCACTAAATTCCTGATAAATTCATCAACCATCATATTCCAATCAAAATTCTCACCAAAATAATTTCTCATAATTGGCGTTGATGGTTTTAAAACAAAATCGATGGTTTTAACTGAAAATAATGAATCCATCTGACCAATAACGCCACCCATCCACTCTAAACAAATAAATAAATTAACACCAATCAAAAACATCACCAATCCTCTTTTAGTAATTTCATTCCAGCGCAAACGAAGCAGATCATCTTTTCGACGACGCATCAACCACGCTCCAACCCAAACACACAAAAGCAAAATCAACCAAACACCCAAACTCCAAAACAAAACCATCGGCACAATCTTAAAGCCATTGCGACTGACATAAAAAGCCAACGCGAAACCTATTGTTTCCAAAAAAATACTCCAAAATCTTAAACCTCTTGCAAATAGCGTTTCTAAAATAAAGAAGATCTGAAAAAGAACAAGAAAAATTAAGAAAGCTATCCAAGCAGCCATCCCCAAAAATTTACCAAATACAAAAAGTTTCCCTAAGGCATAACCACTCAAACCAGCAAAAATTAAAGTCAAAATCATAAGAATAGCAATCTTCCATCCATAATTAGAGGAGGAATGGGAATTGGAGCTTGAAGATAAAACTTCTAAAACTGGCATATTTTATTGTTCTTTATAATCTACATCCTCGGGGTTATTGGAATCATTGGGCTTTTGATTAGTTTGCCCTCCTTGATACATTTTAGCACCAATTTTTTGAATTGACAAAGACAAATTCTGCGTGGCGGTTTTAATGCGGCTAATATCATTACTATTAATTGCGTCCTTTAAGTCATTAATTTTATCTTCAACCTCTTTGCGATCTTCAGGAGTAATTTTCTCGCCTGCTTCACGCAAAGTTTTTTCAGAAATATAAATTAGATTTTCCGCTTGGTTTTTCGCTTCGGCCAATTCTTTTTTCTTTCTATCTTCTTCCAAATGAAGTTCCGCTTCTTTTTTCATTCTTTCAATTTCTTCCTTGCTTAAACCAGTTGAAGCTTCAATACGAACTGATTGCTCTTTGCCCGTTGCCTTATCTTTTGCTGTCACTTTCAAAATACCATTAGCATCAATATCAAAAGTCACTTCAATTTGAGGAACGCCACGCGGCGCTGGCGGAATGCCATCTAAAATAAATCGCGCTAAAGTTTTGTTATCCGCGGCCATTTCGCGCTCACCTTGAAGCACATGAATTTCTACCGAAGTTTGATTATCAGTAGCAGTTGAGAAAATTTGACTTTTCGAAACTGGAACCGTTGTATTCTTTTCAATAATTTTTGTAAAAACACCACCCAAAGTTTCAATTCCTAAAGAAAGCGGCGTCACATCCAAAAGCAAAATGTCTCTTACTTCTCCCTGAAGCACGCCGCCTTCAATAGCCGCACCCATTGCCACTACTTCATCGGGATTAATGCCCTTGTGCGGTTCTTTGCCAAATAAATTTTTCACTGCCTCTTGAATAGCTGGCATTCGCGTTTGACCACCAACCAAAATCACCTCATCAATATCAGAGACTTTCAAATTTTTTTCTGCTAAAGTTTGCTTCACCAATTCAATAGAGCGATCAATATAATCTTTAACTAATTCCTCCAATTTCGCCCGTGTTAACTTCATCTCAAAATGTTTAGGACCAGAAGCATCAGAAGTAATGAATGGCAAATTTACTTCTGTTTCTAAAACAGTTGAAAGTTCGTGCTTGGCTCTTTCGGCTGCTTCTTTTAGTCTTTGCAATGCTAAAGAATCTTTGGATAAATCAATTCCCTCCTTTTTCTTAAATTCATCAACAAAATAATTAATAATTCTTTGATCAAAATCATCGCCTCCCAAATGCGTATCACCGCCAGTCACTAAAACTTCAATTGTATCCTCAGAAACCTCCAAAACAGAAATATCAAAAGTACCGCCGCCAAAATCATAAACCACCACTCTTTCATTTTTATTTTTATTCAATCCATAAGCCAAAGCAGCCGCTGTTGGTTCGTTTAAAATTCTTCGAACTTTAAAACCAGCAATCTCACCAGCATTTTTAGTGGCCTGTCTTTGGCTATCATCAAAATAAGCTGGCACGGTAATAATCGCTTCCTCAATTTTTTCGCCTAATTTTTCTTCAGCATCAATTTTAAGTTTTTGCAAAATCATTGCGGAAATTTCTTCAGGTCGATACCAACGATCGCCCATTTTCACTTCAACACCACCACTCGCTGATTCCCTAATTTCATAAGGCAACCATTTCTTATCTCGTTGAACTTCGGGATCAGTATATTTACGACCGATTAATCTTTTAATTGAAAAAATTGTGTTTTGGGGATTAGTAATTGCCTGGCGTTTAGCTAAAATCCCAACCAAACGCTCCCCATTTTTTGCAATAGCAACGATTGAAGGAGTCGTCCGCATCCCCTCTTTATTTTCAATAATTTTCGGCTGACCACCTTCAATAATAGCCATTGCTGAGTTAGTTGTTCCTAAATCAATTCCTAAAATTTTGCTCATATTTTTAAACTAATTTACTCGAACCTTTGGATATAAACTTATTGTGAACGCCTTATTATTTTGACCTTAGCCGGTCTAATTAATTTACCATTTAATTTATAACCTTTGATAATTTCTTCAACAATCTCTCCTTCTTTTTCACCCTCAACAACTTCCATTGCTTCATGAATAGTCGGATCAAACATATCGCCTTTCTTTACTGAAATCTGTTCTAATCCTTTTAATTTCAAAATATTTAAAAGCTGGCTCTGAATCAATTCCAAACCCCTAACAATATTTTTTTCAGTCGGTGTTAATCCTTCAATATTTAAAGAATTAATTGAAATATCAAAACTGTCTAACACATTAAGGAGCTCGGTTATTAATTCCTCATTAGCTAATTTCACAATCTCTTCGATACGTTTATTAACATCTTTTTGATAATTTAAAAAGTTCGCCCGTTCTCTCTGCCAGCCTTCCAAATATTCCTGTTTTAACTTCTCCGATTCAGCTAGTTTCTCTTCCAATTCTTTAATCCGTTTCTCCAACTCTTCTATTCTCTTTTTTTCCTCTATTTCATTATTATTTTGTTTTTGTTCCTCAGCCATAAGAAAAATTAATTATTGCGACTCAAAATTTTTTGTGCTGCTTCCAAAATTGTGAAATTTCTTTTACAAATCAAATTTTTGGGTCCCACCAACACCAAAAGAGTTTTTTGTTTGCGAATTGGTAAAGTATAAGACATCACGCTCAAATTTTCATCACGAGTAATCGGGCTTTCCTCGCCAATAAAAATTTTAATTTCTTCCTTCATAAGATCTTTTGCTACCTTCTTTAAACGCTCATCTAAATAATCAAGGTCTTCCCAAATCCTTTCCCATTTAACAAGCGACATTTCTTTCAATTGTTCAAAGAAGAGTTTTAAGCCGTATTTAAAAATGATCTCTTCCATCGGTAAATAACCAATCGCCAAACTTTCACAAAGTTTCGCAATCTCTTTTGTCGTTTCCGCAAAAGACAAATTCTTTAGCTCTTCTAACCTTTTCGCCCAGTAATCAAAATCCTTCTCAAAATCAAAATTCTTTTCTTGGGTCTCAATAAACCACTGATAAAGTTTATTCGTTGGCACTCTACCCGCGGACCAATATGGCTGATCTAGAAATCTTTTTTTGGTTAAAAAATTAAATTCCCGTCTAATCGTAGCGGAGCTTAAATTTGGAAAGTATTTTTTTGCAAATTCTTTTGAACCAATCGGCTTTTTATTGCGACTAAATTCCTCAACAATCAATGTTAAAATTTTTTGTTGGCGATCGGTCAACATATCATAAAACATTATAATCAATTAGCACTCTCAAGTCAAGAGTGCTAATTGGTATATTTTACTTTCTAATCTCTTAAATTGCAGTCTTCAAAAAAATTTTTAATTTCCGCAATAATTTTTTCTAATTCTTCTTTTGAATAAGGTTTTATGGCCAATAAAGTAGGATCTAGCGTTTTTTCGGGCCGGAAATTTTGAAGATAATATCTTTTTGCTGGCTTAATTTCTTTAGCAATTTCCACAATATCTTCGAGTTTATGAATTCCCGGAACAACAGTTGTTCGAAATTCATAATCAACCGAAGAATTCTTCAAAAGATTAATTGATTCTCTGATTTTATTAAGATCAATTTTAACACCTGTCGCTCGTTCATACAAATCATTTTTCAGTGGCGCTTTAATATCCATTGCTACATAATCAACTAATTTTTTCTCAATCAATTTTTTTAAAACCTCTGGCCTACTGCCATTAGTATCCAATTTGATCAAGAAACCCATTTTTTTAATCTTTGCCAAAAATTTTTCTAAATCATTATGCAGGGTTGGCTCCCCACCACAAACAACCACGCCATCAAGATAACCCCTTTTTTCTTTTAAAAATTGAAAAAAATCTTTCTCGGGAATTTGGGGTTGATTTTGAATTTTTTCTGGCAAAACCAATTCTGAAGAATAACAAAATGGACAACGAAAATTACAACCAACCAAAAATACCGTACAGGCTATTTTGCCCGGATAGTCAATCAACGTTGTTTTCTGCAATCCTCCAATTTGCATTTAATTATTTTTTAGAATGAAGTTTTTCTAATGATAATTCTGATAATTTTACTTTATATTCTTTTCTTTCTTTAAATTCCTGGCGCTTACCATAATTCCATTGCTGAACTGGCCGCAAGTATCCCACAACGCGAGAATAAACCTCGCAAGGCTGTTTCACAGTGCAAAGCGGACATTCAAAATGTTCGCCCGCAATATAACCATGAACCGGACAAATTGAGAAAGTCGGCGTTATTGTGATATAAGGAAGTTTGAATTTTTCAAACACTCTTTTAACCAATGCCTTGACTGCGTCACCATTCGGCAATCTTTCTCCTAAAAAGATGTGCATCACACTCCCTCCAGTATATTTACATGTTAATTCATCTTGGAGTTTAAATGCTTCAAAAATATCATCAGTATAATTTACCGGCAACTGCGTTGAATTAGTATAATAAGGAGCGTCTTTGGTGCCAGCAGTAATAATATCTGGATATTTTTGTTTATCCTTTAAAGCCAAACGATAACCAGTTGATTCAGCTGGCGTTTGCTCCAAATTGTAAAGATTACCGGTTTCTTCTTGATATTTAATTAATCGATCTCTCATAAAATCCAAAACCTCAAGTGCAAATTTAATTCCTTTCTTTGAAGCAATATTTTCACCTAAAAAGTTGAGCAACGCTTCGTTCATGCCTACAAGCCCAATAGTTGAAAAGTGATTAGCCCAATATTTTCCTCTCATTTCTTTAATGCCAGAAAGATAATAACGCGAATATGGATAAAGACCTTTCTCAATAAAATTCTCCACTGTTTTTCTCTTTAATTCCAAACTTTCTTTTGCTAAATCCATCACCTGTGCTAATCGATCAAAAAACTCTTTTTTTGTTTTGGAAAGATAACCGATGCGCGGCATATTAATTGTTACTACACCAATGCTACCGGTTAAACTACCGCTACCAAAAAGACCACCGCCGCCTCGATTAAGAAGCTCTCTTAAATCGAGTCTCAACCGGCAACACATACTTCTCGCATCTTCCGGTTTCATATCCGAATGAATATAATTGGCAAAATAATTAATGCCGTATTTAGCCGAAGCTTCAAAAATGCCATCAAAAGCCGGCTCATCCCAAGGAAAATCCTTTGTAATATTAATAGTAGGTATTGGAAAGGTAAACGGTCGCCCCTTAGCATCGCCTTCCATATAAACCTCATAAAGCGCCTTATCTAAAATTTTCATTTCTTCTTCAAATTCTTTATAAGTTTCTTGCTGCGGCTTGCCACCAATAATTACTGAAGTATTAGCAAAAGCTGGTGATGGTTTTAAATCTAAAGTAATATTAGAAAACGGGGTCTGAAAACCAACGCGTGTTGGTACAGCCATATTAAACAAAAATTCCTGCAGCGCTTGTTTCACTTGCTGATAGTTTAGATTATCGTAACGAATAAATGGCGCGAGCAAAGTATCAAAGTTGGAAAAAGAAACAGCGCCGGCTGCTTCGCCTTGAAGCGTATATAGAAAATTAACTATCTGACCCAATGCAGCGCGGAAATGTTTTGGCGGTTTTGATTCTACTTTGCCATTAACACCACCAAATCCTTTTATCAAAAGATCATAAAGATCCCATCCAACACAATAAGGACCCAGTGTATCTAAATTATGAAGATGAAAATCTCCGGATTCATTGGCTTCGCGAATTTCTTTGGGATAAATTTTATTTAACCAATATTTTTTAATCACATGCGAAGTAATGTAATGATTAAGTCCCTGAAGCGAATAAGTCATATTCGCATTTTCATAAACTTCCCAATCAACTTTTTCCAAATATTGATCAACATTTTCCAAAGCCTCATCTGTCACTTTTACCATTTCTCTAATTTTTCTTCTTTGCTCGCGATAAAGAATATAGGCTTTGGCGGTTTCAACTAATCCTTCCAAAATTAACACCTCCTCCACAATATCTTGAATTTGTTCAACATGAGGAATTTCTTTTTCTTTGAATCTTCGATTAAGAAATTCAATAACCTTTTTAGTAAGCTGTTTGGATTTCTTGCCATCTCCTTGCCTACTAGCCGTTAGGGCTTTAAAAATCGCCTCCTCAATTCTCTTTTCATCAAAATCAACAATCGACCCATCGCGTTTTTGAACTTTTGAAATTTTGTTTTTCATTTTCGAAATTTTTCTAATTAAATTATTGGACCTTTTTATTCTACTCTTATCAAAATTTTAGAATTGAAAATTTTTTGCTTCAACGCCAAAAACTGTGGATAACTTTTTCCCTCTTTACAAAAAAATTAAAAAATTTTTTAATCTAGGGAACGAGGAGTGAAAAAAGAAAATCAACAATAGGAATAACAAAGCGAAAACCAAAAAATACTAAAATCATCACTAAAAACAAGCCATAACGTTCTAAATTCCAATAAAAAATCTCCCATTTTCTTGGCAAAAACGAAAAAACTATCCGCGAACCATCAAGAGGCGGAATAGGAATAAGATTAAAAACAGCCAAAAGAATATTAATGTAAATGATCAGCGCCAAAAAATGGCCGAGGGGTGATAAAAAAGTTAAATTAAAAATATTAATCAGCTGAATGATGCCAGAAAAAAATAAAGCAATAACTAAATTAGTTAAAGGACCAGCTGCGCCAACGAGTCCAATATCACGTTTTGGTTTTTTTAATTGGAGCGGATTAAAAGGCACGGGTTTCGCCCAACCAAAAACAAAATTTCCGCCACTGATAAAATAAAGGGTTAAAGGAAAAAGAAACGAACCCCATAAATCAAGATGTGCCAAAGGGTTTAAAGTTAATCTTTTTGATTGTTTGGCGGTATCATCACCCAAAAGATAAGCCACATAGCCGTGACTGACCTCATGCAAAATCACCGAAAAAAGCAAAACCAACAATTGAAAAATTAGAATAAAAGTCATAAAATTTGAAAAATTTAAAAATTAGGTTAAAATAAAAAAGTCGAGGGAAATTTTTAAAAACTATGCGTAAATGCGAAATTTGCGGAAAATCTTATAAATATAGTATAGCACGAAAAAAAGTAAGAAGTAAATATAACCCGGTCAATCGGAAAAAAACCAAAGCGAATTTGCAATGGTATCGTTTGCCCTCCGGAAAAAGAGTGAGAGCCTGCGTGCGCTGCATTAAAACTTTGAAAAAACAAGCAGCCGAAGCAACCAAAAAATAAATTTATCAATAAAAAATTAGAAAGCTCTTTTTATTTTAAATAACGAAGGGAGTTTTAATTAATTTGCGGGCTTGATATATTTGACACTTTTTAAAACGGGCCATCGGATAATGGTAGTCCACACCCTTGGGGTGGGTGTAGCGGGCGTTCGATTCGCCCTGGCCCGACAATTAATTATGGAAAATTTTAAAAATTATTCGTTATCTCATTCGCAAAAAGAAAATTTTAAAAATAGCTCTGAAAATCATCAGCCTGATTTTGTTGAAAAAATAATTAAGATCAAAGTCTATAAGGGAAGGAAAGAGAAAAAAGAAAAAATTACCGAAGAAGATCTCATTAAAATAAAAGAGCGGATTTTAAAAGAGCTGGAAAAATTTGAAAAGGGAGAATATCAAAAAGCAAAAATATTTGATCCTTTAATAGAATTTCAAAAACTCGCATTTCTTTCCAAAGAAGAACGAAAAAAGGCATATCAAGAATTTAAAGAAAAGTTAATGACTCAAAAATATGGTTGGGCTCAATGTCAATCACTTGTAGAAACATTTATTGAATTTTTTCCTGACATTGAAAAGGATTTTTTGGTTTCCAAATTAATTGAGCTCTATAAAAATTATTTTGGATTTTGCGAGTGGCAAATTGAAAAAGCTAAAGAAATTCTTGATTGGTACTATCAATATCGCCAAAACGCTAAAACAGCTTTAGAGAAATATGATGATCCCTTAGTGCTTGTTAAAGATTTGACGAATATTAATCTTCCTCAAGAAGATCAAAAAAAGATAAAAACCACTCTGGGATTAATGAGTGTAGACATCCTCACTGATGCCGAAATTGCTTTTAAGCTTTATCATAAAACTGAAAATCCTATCAATATTAATCTTGAAAAATTTAGAACCCTTGGTTTTACCAAACCTCCCCAATTTAAAAAAGATGAAGTATTATACACTGTCATTAATCTTTCTAATCAACCCTCTTTTGATAAAGAAGGAATGATCACTCGGACTCATGAATGGCAACATCTAAAAAATGCGATTTTTGAAAAATTATTCCATCTTTCTGTTGATACAATTACAGCTAAAAAATATCTGAATTTATACAAAGAAGAAAAAACAAAAGAAAAGCCCAATCAGGCATTAAAAGAAATTTTACTTAGAAATTATTTAAAATATAAAAAGAAGGAGGTTTTAAATCGTACGAAAGATGAACTTTTTGCTTTAATTGAAAAAACGCCTCCTCAATATTTAGAACCAAAATTTTTGGCTACTTTTTTTGTTGGCAAAAAACCAGCTTATAATTACCCGGAAAGAATTTTTCTCAAAGATTTAGAAAGTGATCAACTATATAAACAATTTTTTGAAGAAATTTTTAAAGAAGAATACCCTAAAATCGTAAAAAATGCCTGCCGTGCTTTTGTAGAATTAATAAACTTTATTCACAAAGAGAAAAAAGAAAATATTAACACAGTAGCAAAAGCTCGCGCTTTCTTAATGGATAAACCTTTAGAAAATTGGCCAAGAATGGTCAAGAGATTAATGGAAACATCTCATCAAAAAACTGGAAAATAAAAGCTAAGATTGAAATTATCTTATAAATAGTAGTATAATTACAATTAAAAGGTCGGGTAAAAAGGTCGTTATTTAAAAAATTTATGTCTAAAAATTTAAAAGCTTTATTTATCGGGAGTTTAATTTTAATGTTTGGCTTGGGAACTTTTGGTGCCTCAATTAGTGCGGCTCAGCAAAATCGCAATCAAGCGCCAAAACCAACACCAATGCCAACAACCATTAACATCCCTGGTCTTCAAAAAATCCAGGAAAGAAACTTAATTCAAGTTCAAAATCAAGGTCAAGAAACTAATGTGCAGCAACAAACTCGGGAAAGTAATGCTGTTCAAAATCAGCAACCAAGCACCACTCCTACTCCTCAAATACCCCAGCCAAGACCAAATAAAGTCTTAAATCCGCGCAGCGAAACCGCGCGCGAACATATGAGTATTGTTGCTCAAAAAGTGGAAGAGTTGCTTACTGCTACCACTACAGAATTAACCGGCATTGGCCAGCAAATTCGAGAAATTGCTCGCAATCAAAAACAAGTTCAGCAGCAAATTGAAGAGCAATTGCAAAAAATTGATAGCCGGCCACAATGGCTCAAAAAAATCTTTGGTCCTGCCTACTCCAGTATCGAACAAATTAAAAAACATATAGAACAAAACGAGGTGCGCATTCAGCAATTAGAGCAAATAATGAATCAATTAACTAATGAAGGTGAAAAACAATTGGTTCAGGAAATGATTAATGCCTTAGTCCAGCAAGATACTGCTTTAAAAGATTATCTTAATAATGAAGAACAAACCCCTTCCTTGCTTGACAAAATTTTGCGCTTCTTCTTTAGAAAAAGAACTGCTGCGCCAACAATAACACCAACACCCCTTGCCTCTCCAACAATCACTCCAACTGCTACTCCAGTACCAACACCCACTGCAACACCAACACCCACAGAAACACCAACGCCGAGCGCAACACCAGCTCCTTAAGTCTTTCAAAAACCACTTAAACTAAAAAGCGGCTGTCCGCCGCTTTTTAGTTTACATTTCCTCGGGAATTTTTATATTTAACAATTTTAATCCTTTTTCTAAAACCAGAAGCACTGCCTCAATCAAATTAATGCGCGCCAAACGCAAATTTTCATCTTCTGTCTTCAACACCGGCACTTCATCATAAAATTTATTAAACAATTGCGCCAATTCTTCTAAATATCCGCAAACAAAATGAGGAGAATTCTCTTTTTGCGCGCGTAAAATAACAGCCGGGAAAAACATCAGTTTTTTAATAATTTGATATTCTATCGGATTTTCGAAAAGAACATGATCAATATTCGCCTCTTTTTTGGGCTCAGCCTTTCTCAAAATCGATTTGATCCGCACACAGCTATATTGCAAATATGGCGCGCTCGCTGCTTCAAAATTCAAAACTCTCTCCCAATTAAAATCAATATTTTGCAAACGAGATGACCTTAAACTATTATAAATAACCGCTCCCAAACCAATCATTTCCGCAATCTTTTTAGCTTTTTGAGAAGATATTTTTGGATTTTTCTTTAAAATAATTTTTTCCGCTCGTTCCACCGCCTCATTTAACAAATCCTCCATTTCAATTAAACTGCCTTTGCGCGTCGCCATCTTCTTTCCTTCAATCAAAATTAAACCAAAAGGAACATGCTGGGCTTTTTTATCGTTATTTAAATAGCCCATCGCTTCGGCTAAAGCAAAAAGTTGTTCAAAGTGCAATGACTGTTCGCTACCAACCACATACAAAAGCAAATTTAAATCAAATTTTTCAAAACGCACTTTCAAAGCAGCCAGATCCCGGCTTAAATATAAGGTAGCACCATCTTCCTTTCTTAATAGAAATGAAGGGAGATTCTTCAAATTTTCCACAACAACTAATTGCCCATTTTGTTTGGCTATCCCCTTCTCAATGGCTTCATTAATAACACTTTCAACCTCCTTCAAAAAATAACTTTCTCCTAAATAAATATCAAAATTAATACCCAATCGCTCATAAACTTTTTTGAAAGACTTAACACTTAAATCTCTGAATTTTTTCCATAAATTCAAAAGTTCTTTATCACCCTGTTCCAAGCGGTTAAATAACTCCCTTGCTTCCTCAATTAATTTTTCGTTTTGGCTTGCCTCTTCAAAAAAGCGCACATACAAATTTTTTAGTTCTTGAACTGGTTCTTTTTTAATTTTTTCATCATCGCCCCAATGCAAATATGCCCAAAGCAAAGCACCAAAATTTGTTCCCCAATCACCTAAATAATTATGACGAATCACTTTGGCGCCGGTCTGCTCATAAATATTTCCCAAAACCTGTCCAATAATGGTTGAAGGCAAATGATTTAAACCAATGGGTTTAGCAATATTGGGCGAAGAATAATCAATTAAAACTTTTTGATTTTTATTAATATCGCTTTCGCCAAATTTTTCTCCCAAAAAAATAATTTGTTCCAAAATTTTACTATATACTTCCTTTTTCAAAAAAATATTGATATAAGCGCCTTCACATTTAACTTGGTCAATATAATTTTTGCCTTGGCTATTGTTAATTAAATCCATCAATTCCTCAGCCAGCAAAAGCGGCGATTTTTTTAATTTCTTTGCCAAACCAAAACAAGCAAAACACAACTCACCTTGCACATAAGCTGGCGGCTCTTCTAAAAGAATGTCTTGTTCTTCAATCTCTAAAAATTTTTCTTTAAGCAAATTTTCAATCTCTTTCTGAATTTGAAATAGAAAATATTCTCGAAAGTCTTGATATTCTCGAATTTCTTTTAATTTTTCATTTAATTTTTTAATACCAATCTCCTCTTTCTGATAATATTTCTCAAGAAATTGAAAAAGTTTGCTGCTATCATTAGCCATATTTCTTATTATAAGCAATATTTTAAATTTATTAAACCCTTTTTAAAACTTGAAAAATTTGCTTCTTTTGATAAACTTTTAAGAGAGGCTTGACTCAGTTGAAATATGCCAATTTGTTTCAAAAGATAATAAACGCATTATTATTAGTAAACTGGGTCTCCTTGTCGGGCCGGTAGTTCAGTGGCAGAACGCTACTTTTGCAAAGTAGAGGTCAGGGGTTCGATTCCCCTCCGGTCCACGAATATACATTATTCACAGTATTATAAAAAATCTAATCGTTATCGCTCCTTGCTTTTTAAAACAATAAGGAGATTAACATTTCGAATCCTCTGCGTTCCATAAAAAAACACCGCCTATAGGCGGTGTTTGATATTTATCTTAAAATTCTATCTTCTCGTTCCTCGTCTTCTTTTAATCTAATATTTAATTCTTCATCAGTTTTTACTTGAATCCAAAGTTCTTTTACTTCTTTTTCTAATTCTTCCTCGGATAAATTAGGATTAGCTGTTTTCACATCATCTTTTAATGATTCTATTTCTTTCTTATCAACTTCGTCTAATTTATTTTCCATCACTAACTTTCGGTATTTAGCCTCAATTTCGTTTCGTAAATCTTCTATCTTATCATTTTGATCTTCTTCATACATCTGTTCTAATTTTTTCTGAAAGGAATTATCTAAACTCATATTTTATTCGTCTTTATTCCGCACCTTTGGATTTATTATAACAAATTTTTTAAAAATAAAAAGGACCTTAACGGTCCTTTGTTCTTTTATTTTTGATAATTGGATGTTCTTGTTTACAGTTTATCATCTCCACCCACTCCACTCTTTTATCTTCGCCAAAATGAAAAATTAACCTCAGCTTACATTTCATTTCATTCTCAATTACTCTTTTTAGAGCATAAATTCTTTCTAAAAAACTTTCCTCTCTTTCTCTTTTCTTTCTTTCTAACGCACAAAGAAAAAATGCCATGTTTTCCTCCTTAAATTGTTAAATTTAGTCTTTCTTTATTTTTCAAATTTTAAATATTTTGTCAATATTATAAGGCTCCAAAATTTATTCGCTTAAACTTGTTTTACTTCTCAATTAAAACCGCATACTCCCCTTTTACGCCATCATTTTCAATTTCTTTTATCACTTCTTTAATATCTCCCCGATAAACTTTTTCAAACATTTTTGTTAATTCCTTGGCCACAACAACTTTTGCCTCTGGCATTAGTTTCTCTATTTCTTTTAATGTTTTTAAAAGCTTGTATGGTGATTCATAAAAAATTACCGGCAGATCACTTAAAACAATTTTTTCTAAAAATTGCTTGCGATGTTTTTTAATTGGCAAAAAACCCAAAAACAAAAAGCGGTTGGTATTAATGCCACTAATTGATGCAAGCGCTGTTATAACTGATGGCCCGGGAATAGCAATAACTTCAACTTCTGGTAATTTTTCGAGAATTTTTTGGATTAATTCATTGCCAGGATCAGAAATACCCGGCGTGCCCGCATCAGAAATCAAAGCCAATTTCTTATTTTCTTGAAGCAATTTAATAATGTAATCGATTTTGTTTAATTTACTGTGCTGATGATAAGAAATTAAGGGCTTTTGAATTTGATAGTGATTCAGCAATTTTAAAGAATGCCGCGTGTCTTCGCATAAAATATAATCAACCTCTTTTAAAGTTTTGAGAGCTCGCAAAGTAATATCTTCTAAATTGCCAATGGGTGTTGCAACAATATAAAGTTTCATTGTTATTGAGTTTCAAGCGACTGAGGTAAATAAAGATTTTTTGGATCCCACAAAAGCCAGCCATTATAAAAACTACAGTTATTTTCATTTATCTTCTCTTCGGGACAGAGCGAATCATAAACTGCTTTCTTTTCTTTTTTAATCATATTGGCATCATAAATTGCGCCTAAATCAAAACTTTGAAGCCAGGGCCGCAATTGAGCAAACTGAAAAGTACTTGTGGCATTTTCTTGAAGAGTTTTATTTTTAAAATTCACGATGCGTTTTAAGGCAGTATCTAAAGAATATTTTATCACTTCATAAGGATAAGCAGCCGGATTTTGATAGCCATTAAAACCATTAGCATAATGCGAGGGATAAACCATTGGGCAGATATAATCAAAATATAAAATCGCATCTTCTAATGATTGACCAATGCCTAAATCTCCCTGATTAACCGTTACTAAACCAAACATATCTGCTGAAATTTTAACTCCCCATGGTCTCAGATTTTTTGATAAATATTCAAAAAATGATTTAATAATTTTATTTTTTTCGGTGTGGCCATCATAAAACGGAAAACTCATATTTTCTAAAGAGCCATCTGAAGGAAAACGAATATAATCAAAATTAAGTTCATCAAAACCCAGACGCATGGCTGATTTTGCCACTACAAAAATATAATTCCAAACCTCTGGTGCGGCGGGATCAACCCAACTTAATCCTTTTTTGTCTTTCCAAAGATCACCATTTAATTTATTTTTCACCGCTAAATCCGGTCGGTTCTTAGCCAAAGCCGGATCCTGAAAAACAGCAATACGCGCAATGGTATAAATTTGATTATCGTGAAATTTCTTAATCAAATCTTCTAAATTTTTAATAACAACTTTTTCTGTACCAAATCTTTTAATAAAATCGGATTTGGTATCAAATAAAACATAACCGCTATAATCTTTAATATCAATTACCACAGCATTAAGTTCTGTTTTTTTAATCAGATCAATAAGCTCATCAACTCGTTTTGGATCAGCTGCTGTATAAGCAGTTAGATAAATCCCTTTAATAATTTCAGGCGGATTAGCGAGGCGTTGGGGCTTTTTCTCTTGAACAACTTCAATTTGAGATGGCGAGTTAAATAAAAAAGAAAGATGGTTAATATCAAAAAATTGAAAAACCAAAGCTATTAAAATCGCCAGCAATAAAATTGCTAAAAATATTCCGCTGATCACTAGTTTTTTTCTCATAGAGATTTATCTTAATTTATCAAAAAAATATTTTTTTAGCAATTGAGCTTTTGCTTTTCTTTTAAAAAAATTTTAAAATATGATTATGAGTTACCTTGCTTTATATCGCCGCTATCGACCAAAAAATTTTTCCGAAGTTATCGGACAGAAAGCCATAATTCAAACCCTTACTAATGCTTTACTTACCAAGCGCGTTTCCCATGCCTATCTTTTTTGTGGCCAAAGAGGAACGGGCAAAACAACCGTGGCCCGTCTTTTTGCCAAAGCATTAAATTGTGAAAATCGCAAAGAAAATGAATTTGAGCCTTGCAATCAATGCAATTCTTGTATCGAAATTAATGAAAATCGTTCGCTTGATTTAATTGAAATTGATGCTGCTTCCAATCGCGGCATTGATGAAATTCGCAATCTTAAGGAAGGCATTCGTTTTGCGCCCATTAAATCAAAATACAAAATTTTTATTGTTGATGAAGTTCATATGCTTACTAAAGAAGCTTTTAATGCTTTGCTTAAAACATTAGAAGAGCCGCCCGAGCATGCTATTTTTATTCTGGCCACTACTGAACCAGAAAAACTTCCCGCCACTATTATTTCCCGCACTCAACGTTTTGATTTTAGAAAATTAACATTAATAGAAATTATTGAACGTTTAGAAAAATTAGCTAATTTAGAAAAAATAAAAATTTCAAAAGAAGCAATTAAAGAAATCGCTTTAGCTGCCGAAGGAAGTCTCAGAGATGCTGAGTCACTTTTAGATCAATTAATTAGCTTGGGTTATAAAGAAATTGATATCGATACTTTAGAAGAAATTTTGGGTCATGTTAATTTTGAAAAAATTGCGGAATTTTTAAATTATTTGGCTCAAAAAGACACAAAAAATGCGTTGATTTTTATCAATAAAATTTATGAAAACGGCGCGGATTTAGTTAATTTTAGCCGGCTATTATTAAAAATTTCTCGTCAAATTTTGCTTTTAAAAATTAATAACCAATTAGCTGAATTAATAAAAGATGATTTTACACCAGAACAATTTGAAAAAATTAAAGAGCTGGCGCAAAAATTTGAAATTCTGGATTTGCAAAAACTAATTGATATGATTTTACGCCTCAAAGAGCAGATAAAATACTCCCCTCTTCCAACATTACCCTTAGAAATGGTTATTATTCAATATTGCGAACGGTCGAAATAAAAATATTTTTTATGATTCAGAAAGACTCTCTTTATGGTTATTATGTTAGCTACGATGATGAAGTGGCTTATGATGGTTTTGCTTATTTAAGAGATCGATTGGATCAAAGCGAAGCGATAGTATTTTTTCATGAAGCTTCAAGGGTTGGGAAAGCTGATTTTGAAGATGATTATGGTAGGGATTTTACTTTAACAAAAAATGATGACGGAACTTTTACGATTACCAGGCGTTAATCTATTGCTAATTTTAAGTTTTTTATTATAATAATTTAGCGAAGAGCAGAATATTTTAAAAGCTCTTTTATTAATAGTTAGCTTTTTTCTTTAACGATATTTTATTGCGGGGTCGTCTAATGGTAGGACATCAGCCTTTGGAGCTGAGTATCTTGGTTCGAGTCCAAGCCCCGCAGCTAACCCAAAAACCAGCCGCGTGGCTGGTTTTTAAAAATAAAAAATTATAAAATATAGAGGTATGATTCTTTCAGATCGAGATATCAAAAAAATCATTAAAGAAGGAAAATTAATTTTTAAGCCGGCTCTAACGCCGGATCAAATCGGACCCGCTTCCATTGATTTAAAACTCGGCCCGGTTTTTAAATCTTTTAATATTGCCAAACATTATTTATTAGACATTAAAAAAGGATTGCCAGATAAAAATTTTATTATTACCAAACGTTTAAAATCTGATGAATGTTATATTTTGCATCCCAATAGTTTTGTTTTGGCCGCTACCGAAGAATATATTAAAGTACCGGACAATATTGTTTTACGCGTTGAAGGAAAAAGTACTTTAGCTCGAATGGGAATTCTAGTCCATACCGCTGGCTTTGTTGATCCTGGTTTTGAAGGCACCTTAACTTTAGAAATTTCTAATCAATCAAATTTGCCAGTTGCCTTATATCCAAAAATGTATATTTGCCAAATTGCCGTTGAATATCTTTCCTCGCCTGCCGAAGTGCCATATAACAAACGCAAAAAATCTCTTTACTCAAAACAAAAAGAGCCAACAACGGCAAAAGTAAAAAATTTGTTTGATCAAACAAAAAAGAATTAATTCTTTGCTAGTAATTTTTTAATTAAAGGGATTTTTTCTTCAGCTGCTTCTTCACCCAAGCGAAGAATTTTTCGCCGATGTTTAATTAATTCCAAAAGATTATAACCTTCAACATCAGGAGCAATGACCACTTGAGCCTCTTTAATATCTCTTTTTGCCAATTGATAAAGCATTATTTCTGCTGATTCACTACCGATTTTTGATATTTTGATTTTTGAAAAGCGGCGTGAACGTTTGGAATAATTGTAAAGATTAACTGCTAAAACAATATCAGCGCCCATGTCTTTGAGCGGTTTGACGGGAAGTGGCATTGTCATTCCGCCATCAACAAGCCACTGCCCTTCTCTTTGGATGGGCTCAAAAACAACGGGCAAGGAAATGCTGGCACGTACCGCTGAAATAACATCGCCCTCTTTAATAATTTCTGCCTCGCCAGTTTTTAAATTAGTCGCCGCAATCACCAAAGGTATTTTTAAATCCTTGAAATCTTTATGAGAAAGATATTGTTTTAAAAATTGTTCTATTTTTTCCCTCGCAATAAACCCTTTTTAAATCCCGGATCTAAAAGACCGAGGCTCCTTTTTAAATCAGTAGCTAAAACTATTTTCTCCAAAGCTTTTGAATCAGGATTTGCTGCATATAGTGCTCCAACCAAAGCGCCGATGCTTGAGCCAGCAATAAAGTCAATAGGAATATGATTTTTCTCTAATACTTTTATAACGCCAATATGAGCAATGCCTTTTAAAGCACCACTCCCTAACGCTAATCCAATTTTCTTTCGAGAATTAGAAGTTGGTTGATTCATATTAATAATTATAACTTTTTATTAATAATTTTCGAGCTCTTTCAACGATTCTTTATAAACTTGATTGTTCGGATCTAGTTTAATTGCTTCGGATAAATAATTTTTGGCTTCTATGAAGTTATTTTCTGCCTTAGCAATTTCTGACAAAACAAAAAGCATATCAGCTCTTTTTTGAATATTATTCAAATACTTAAAAAGAATTTCTTTTGCTTTATCTAACTCATTTTTCTGCCAATAGATTTTTGATAGTAATAAATAGGAATAGAAAAATTTTTCGTCTTTTTCAATCGCTGTTTTACAATAATTTTCTGCTAAATCCAATTGACCAGTTGCTGTATAAAGAACGCCGAGGTTATGATAAGCAGTTGGATTTGCTGGATCGATTTCAACAGCGTGATTATAGGCATCAAGAGCAATTAAATAGTTGTTTCTTTTTTCCGCTTCAATGCCTAAATTATTCCAAACGCGGTAGCTTTTGGGATTATATTTTAAAACTTGCTGATAGAAAGTTATTGGATTGCTCCATTCAGCATTGCGTATAATTGTTCTTAAAGAAAGAAAAAGACAAAAAACTATTAAAACTGCTATTGCTAATTTTTCTAATTGCCAATTTTTAATTACCGGTATTAATAAGGAAAAAAGCGCAATAAAAATGCCGAGCAATGGCAAATAAAGCCAATGCTCATAAATTAAACCGCTAATCGGAATCAAAATATTAGACACTGGAAAAATAGTGATCAAAAACCAAAAAATTCCCAAAGAAATCAAATAATTTTTTTTGAAATTTTTTAAAGCTAAAAATAAAAGAAGAACAAAAATGATTAAACCCAAAACAACTAATGGATCAAAAATGCTTTGAGGAATTTCTATCGTTCTCTCCATGTGCAACACCCAAGGAAAGAACATCAAACTAAAATAAATCGGCAGCGTTTTGAAAAAAGTGATTAAACGGATATCAATCCGCGAAGTAAAAAGATTGTTTTCATTATAAAGATTAAGGGTATTTTTAAAATTTAAAACCGTTAATCGCAAACCAAAATAAATTAGAGCAATAATTAGAAATGGCAAAAGATGAATAAAAATTTTTTTAATTTTTTCTTTCGTGTTTAACTGCATTACAAACCAAAAAACAACAGCCATCAAAGCCGGCATAATAATGGCTGTTTCTTTGCTCATTAAAGCAAAGATAAAAGCAAGAAGCGAAAAAATGTAAAAAGATTTTTTATTTTTTTCTAAATAAATCAGATAAAGAATGAGTCCGGCAAAAATAAAAAGGACAGATAAAGGATCAGCAATGCCAGAAACATAAGTGATCGCTTCGGTTTGAACTGGATGGATCAGAAAAATTAAAGCAATTAAAAATCCGAAAAAGGACTTTTTTGTTATTTTTTTAAAAAGAAAATAAAGAAGAATGCTGTTTATAATGTGCAAAAAAATATTAATCAAATGATAGCCCAAAGGATTATCTTTCCACAAATGCCAGCCCAAAGAGAAAATTATTAAAACCATCGGCCGCCAATAATCGCTTAAAAAACCCGCGCCAGCAATTAAATTCTCCGTAAAAAACCGCGGCCAATATTGCCAATTTTGAATGTATAAATTATTAGTAATCCCATCATAATCATCCCAAAAAAGAGGGTTATGAATGCTATTGAAATATAGTAATAACCCCATTAAGATAAGAATGGTAATAAAAATTGAGTTGGATTTTAAAATTTTTTCCCTCATTGCTTTATAAGTATATATTAACAAAAATTTTTGATTTATAATAATAACGTATGAAAAACTTAAATGCTTACCCAACGTCAGAAAACAATAAAGAACAAATTGGCTTAGAAAAAATTAATCACGTTTTAGAAAGAAGTTCGGAATTGCTAAATAAAATGGGGATTCCCGTTGATCAAGAGTGCCGAATTCAAATAGAAAAATTCGAAAATTTTCCGCGCGAAAAAATTTTCAAAGACAAAATCCGCGAGGATCGCTTTAAAGAACGATTTAAATATGATCAGCGCGAAAATCAATTAGGCGAACAATTTGAAAAATTAAAAACCGCTTTATTACAAAAATTTTTCAAAAATGATTTTATTGTTTGCCGCACTTCGTTTTTTGACGATGTTTTAAATGGTGTTGACAATATTATCGTTGATGCCCATTCTGGTCAGATTATTTGCGCCATCGATGAAGTGGGCGATGTCCACAGCAAACGCTATGAAGAAAAAAGACAAAAAGTAAATGATGTTAATAGGATGGGAGGCGTGTCAATTGATTATGGATTTAAGATGGATCTAGAAAATAAAAAAATCATTCTTTCTTCCCTATCCAACATTCCCTTGTTTTTCCTTGGTTTAAATGAACTTTATATTAAAAAAGCCATAAAAGATTTCAATGAAAATGAAATTTCTGATTTTGAAAAAAATACGATTATTTATTTTATTCAATCGCTGAAGGAGCAAACTGAATTGTTGCTCAAAATTTGTCCAGAAAACTCTTTGGTTACTCCAAAACTACGCGATTTTCAAGGCCTCATTGTTTCAATTACCAAACGCTATAATTTAACACCAATTAAAAAATAATGGCTAAATTTAATTGGTATAAAAAATTAGGAAAATCAGACAAAACCATTCAGTGTCTTGCTTGCTCCCATTATTGCCAAATTAAAGAAGGTTATTGCGGCCTTTGCGGAATTAGAAAAAATGAGAATGGAAAATTAAAACTTTTAACCTATGGCAAACCAGCAGCAGTAAATTTGGATCCTATTGAGAAAAAGCCGCTTTTTCATTTTTTACCCGGCAGCCAAATTTTTTCTTTTGGCACAGCCGGTTGCAATTTTCGCTGCGCTTTTTGCCAAAATTGGGATATTAGTCAATTGCCAAAATTAAACAAGGAATTTGTCAAAATGATTGAGGAAACTAAAGAAACCTGGCCACCAGAAAAAATTGTTGAATATTGTTTAGAAAATAAGACCCCTTCCATCGGCTACACCTATAATGAACCAACAATTTTTATTGAGTATGCTTATGATACAATGGTTCTCGCGAAAAAAGCTGGTTTAAAAAATGTTTTTGTTTCCAATGGCTATCAATCAAAAGAAACTATTAATGTTATCGCTCCCTATCTTGATGCTATTAACATCGATCTTAAATCATTTTCCGAAAAATTTTATCAAAAAATCTGCGGCGGTCAGCTAGAAGTTGTTTTAGAAAATATCAAACTCTTCCATCAAAAGAAGGTTTGGGTAGAATTAACTACTTTAATTATTCCTCAAGAAAATGATTCGGAGGAAGAATTAAATAAGATTGCCAATTTTATTACTCAAATTGATAAAAATATTCCCTGGCACATTTCGCGTTTCTTCCCTGCTTACCAAATGGATCATTATTCGCTCACTCCTTTAAAAACACTTGAAACCGCCTATGAACTGGGGAAAAAAGCAGGTCTAAATTTTGTTTATGTTGGCAATGTTTTAACAGAGAATTTAGAAAACACTTATTGTCCTAAATGTCAAACTTTATTAATAAAGCGCGAAGGTTATAATATAGAAGTAACAGAAAATTTTAAAGACGGTCGCTGTCAGAAATGCCAAACAATAATTTCTGGCATCTGGAAATAAATGAAAATACGACCTGCCGCAGTTGCTGGATATTTTTATCCGGCTAATGCCAAAGAACTTAAAAACCTCATTAATAAATTCTTTGAAAAAGAAGAAGAGGTTTTTGAACCACCAAAAAAAATTAAAGCCCTCATCGTGCCTCATGCTGGCTATATTTATTCAGGACCCGTGGCTGCTCAAGCCTATAAAATTTTAAAAAACAACAAACAAAATTCTCAAAAAATTATTTTAATTGGTCCTTCCCATCATTTTGCTTTAAACTATTTTGTTTTTTCGGAAAGTGATGAGTGGACAACGCCTCTGGGCAATGTTAAAGTTTTAAAACCCCAAAAAGCAGAAGAATTTTTTGAGCCTGCCTTTGAACCAGAACATTCTTTAGAGGTCCAGCTACCATTTTTGCAAACAATTCTTTCTGAATTTGAAATTATGCCCATTCTCATTAATGAAGATAAAGTTGCTTTAAAATTAGCTGATTTTCTTAAAGAGACTATTGATGAAAAAACCCTTATTATTGTCAGCTCGGATTTAAGCCATTATTATCCTTTAGAAATTGCTAATCAAATTGATAAGCAAACAATTAAAATTATCGAAAATAAAGATATAAGCAAAAAGAATCTGATTGATGCCTGCGGCCGGGCTGGTATTTTGAGTTTACTTTATTTGGCTAATAACTTAAATTGGAAAGTTAATTTAATTAAATACCAAACATCTTATGAAACAACCAATGACGATTTAAATGTTGTCGGCTACGCTAGTTTTGTTTTTTATTAATATGCCCCAGCTTAATTTAACAGAAAGAGATAAAAAATTTCTTCTTAAATTGGCGCGCGAAAGTATCAAATATTATTTGGAAAGACAAGATCTTTTAACTGTTTCAGCCGAGGAATTAAAACGCTACTCGCCTACTCTTTTGGAAAAATTGGCTACCTTTGTTACTTTAACTGAATATGAGCAATTGAGAGGCTGCATTGGACATCTTGAAGCAATTGAACCGCTTTATCAGGATGTTATTGAAAATGCTGTCAATGCCGCATTTTTTGATTTTCGATTTTTACCTCTTGATAAAAAAGAATTAAATCTTATTAAAATTGAAATCTCGATACTGACCAAACCGCAACCTCTAGATTACCAAACGCCCGAAGACTTAATTAATTCGCTTCGCAAAAATATTGATGGCGTTATAATTAAAAAAGGTCCTTTTGAAGCAACTTACCTGCCCCAGGTCTGGGAACAAATTCCTGATAAAGAAGAATTTTTGGGTTCTTTGTGCGTTAAAGCTGGTTTACCATCTGACATCTGGAAAAAAGAAAAACTAGAAGTTAAAATATATCAAGTCGAAAGTTTTAAAGATGAATAATTATGGAAATAATTAATTTGAATGATTTCAAAAAATTAGATATAAAAGTGGCGGAAATTTTGGAAGCTGAAAAAGTGCCTAATACTGATAAACTTTTGAAGTTAAAAATTAATTTGGGCAATGAGGAACGCATTATTGTTTCTGGCATTGGGGAGCAATATCAACCTGAAGAATTGATTGGAAAACAAATCATAGTTTTGGCTAATTTAGAACCTAAAACATTTAAGGGTATTGAAAGTCAAGGCATGCTTTTAGCTGCTGTTAGTGAAAATGGAATTATTTCTTTGTTGATGCCGGATAAAAAAATGCAGCCGGGCGATAAAATTAGTTAATTCCCGCACCTTTCAAGGATTCAAAATATTTTTCATATTCTCTTCCCAACTCTTTAACTACCTTCGAAATATTGATTTGTTGTTATAGTGTTTATAATTATTTAAATAATTAAGTTTTAAAATAGATGTATCTTTAAAATCTTGTTGGCATATTCGAATAATTCTGAATTTAATTCGATACACAACTATCCTTGAAAGGTGCGGGATGATTCCCTCTTGACGTTAAAAATATCTAAACTATAATTTTGAAATAAAATAATTCTTGAACTATTTTTCTTAAATTTAAAAAGGTCGCTTTTTATAAATATTTATGTTAACGCTGGCTCTAGAAGATTTACGCATTCTCAATTTTGCTGACGAAGAGGAAGATGAAGAAGAGGAATTAGAGGAACCAGAGGAAGAACCGGAAGAAGAAGAATTAGAAGAAAACATTGATTATGACGATGAAATTGATAAGGATCTGGATTTTGATTTAGATCTTGATGAAGAAGAGGAAGAGGAAGAATTTGAAGATGAAGAATTTTAACTTTTAAAATAAAAACCACCCCGCTCTTTTGATTAATGATCGTGTCTGAAATATTAATCCGTGTTTTTATAAGTTTAAAATGCGGAAAAAGAATAAGACATTATTATCAATCAAAAGAGCGGGGTGGTTTTTTTTATTTTTTATGGTATAATTTAAAAATATAAAAATGGTTAAAAGATTATCGGATTATTATTATCACTCAAAAATCAAAAAAAATCATCGCCAAACCAAAAGCAAAAAATTAATTTTTTTATTTATTTTATTAATTTGTTTAGCAATAGGTTTGGGCATTTTTGGTTATCTTTTTTATTTATACCACAGCTTACCCGATCCAACGAATTTTGGGCAAAGAATTCTAAATCAATCAACCAAAATTTATGATCGGACCGGCAAGGTTTTGCTTTATGAAATTCATGGCGAAGAAAAAAGGACTTTTATTCCTCTTTCAGAAATTCCTGATTATGTAAAAAAAGCCACGATTGCCATTGAAGATGAAAATTTCTATAACCATCCTGCTTTTGATTGGAAAGCTTTGATTAGAGCAATTCTTGTTAATCTCAAAGAGGGTCGTTTTGCCCAGGGTGGTTCAACTATTACCCAACAAGTTGTTAAAAATACCTATCTTTCACCTGAAAAAACCCTTTCTCGAAAAATTAAAGAAATTATTTTGGCAGTAAAATTAGAAAAGAACTATACTAAGGACGAAATTTTGGAAATTTATCTTAATCAGATTCCTTATGGTTCGAATGCTCATGGTATTGAAGCTGCGGCTCAAACTTTCTTTAATAAAAGTGCAAAAGATTTAACTTTGGCAGAATCAGCTATTTTAGCTGCTTTACCCAAAGCACCTTCTTATTACTCTCCTTATGGCAATAACCAAGAGGCCCTGTTTAAACGACAAAAATTAATCCTCCAAAAAATGCTCGATTTAAAATTTATTTCTAAAGAAGAATACGATAAAGCCTTAGAAGAAAAAATTAAGTTTACCTATCGCCCTGAAAATATATTAGCACCACACTTTGTAATGTTTATTAAACAATATTTAGAACAGAAATATGGCAATGATTTAGTTGAAAATGGCGGATTAAAAGTTATCACTACGCTCGATTGGGATTTGCAACAAATTGCTGAAAAAGCAGTAGCTGAAGGTGCAAAAAGAAACGAACAACTTTATAAAGGAAAAAATGCTGCTTTAATTGCTCAAGATCCAAAAACTGGTCAGATTTTGGCGATGGTTGGTTCGCGTGATTATTTTGATGAAAGCGTGGATGGCAATTTCAATGTTACAACCGCTCAACGCCAACCCGGTTCAGCCTTCAAACCCTTCGCCTATTTAACTGCCTTCAAAAAAGGTTTAACACCAGAAACTGTTGTTTTTGATTTAAAAACCGAGTTTAATCCTAATTGTCCTCCCACTGCTGATCAAGAAAAAGACCGCTATGGTTTAGATTGCTATCATCCTCAAAATTTTGATCTTAAATTCCGCGGTCCCGTGGATTTACGTCATGCTTTGGCTCAATCAATTAATGTCCCGGCTGTCAAAGTGCTTTATATTGCAGGCATCAAAGACACTATTGAAACTGCTCATCAATTGGGTATTACCACGCTCAATGAAATTCAAAGATATGGTCTATCTCTTGTTTTGGGCGGTGGAGAGGTTAAACCCATTGATATGGCTCAGGCTTACTCAGTTTTTGCTCAAGACGGTATTCAACACAAACAAAGTGCCATTTTAAAAGTTGAAGATGCTAAAGGAAACATCTTGGAAGAATATAAAGATGAAAGTAAACCAGTTTTTGAACCTCAATATATCCGAATGATTAATGATATTTTGTCTGACAAACAAGCACGCATTGGTCTTTTTGCGCCCGGCAATCTTTTAGAAATTCCTGGATATGAAATTGCTGCCAAAACTGGTACTACTCAAGATTATCGCGATGCCTGGACAGTTGGTTATACACCATTTTTGGTAGCGGTTGTTTGGGCTGGCAATAATGATTTCTCACCAATGCAAAAAGGCGGCGGCAGTATTTTAGCGGCCGTTCCTATTTGGCACAATTTTATGGTAGAAGCACTTAAAAAATACGAGCCGGAATCATTTCCCAAACCCGATCCAATCAACGTCGATAAACCGATTCTTAAAGGAGAATACATTATAAATTTAAAAATTGGCGACAACATCTATCCCCAAATTCACAACATCTTATTCTGGATTGATAAAAATAATCCCTTGGGTCCATCGCCTTTTAATTTTAATGATCCCCAAGCGATGAATTGGGAGTGGCCAGTTTCTCAATGGATTCTCAATAATCTAGCTAATCCTCAGCAATACAACGCCAATATTCCCTATCAATATGCTTCGCTCCCCCAAGAAACACCCTCACCAAATATCTCAATTAACTTTTTGCAGCCTCAAAATGGTGATTTTATTAACTCAAACAACATCAATCTGTCTTTAGAAATCAAATCAAATAATGAAATTAAATCCCTTCAGATATTCTTTAATGACCAGTTAATTCGTGAAGAAAATACCAATATTCAAGGGACTTATCAAATTCAAATCTCGCCCACCAATCTTTTAGATCAAAATCAGATTAAAGTGGTTGCTTGTGATGTTTTAAATTTCTGCCAGCAAAAAGATATAATTGTTTTTAAATCAAACAACTAAAAAATAATTTTGATTTTTTTAATTTGATATCCTTTCTGAGCGAGGAAAAATTTTAATTCTTCCTCAAAAAATTTTAATTCATTCGCCTCGGCCGCATTTTCTACTTTAATCATTAAAATGCGGTTATAAAAAGAAATTTCTCGCGGCTTAATATTTTTTAAAAATTGATTAAAAAATTCCGCAGTATGTTTGCAAATTGCCAATTCATCAATTTTTTTTCTGATACCCAATTGATTTAATTTTTTATTAATTATCTTTTTTATTTCATCCATGTTTTAGAGATCAAAAATAACAAGCGCCTCCCATTTGCCATCGCTTTTTTGTTGAACATAAGCCTCGTGATAAGTGACGCCTTTAATATCTTCATAAAATCCTTCAATTTTTATTCCTTTCACCCTTCCCTCAATTGAGGTCTCCGTTAATTTTTTAATTTCTAATTGATTATAAATTTCTTTATGGGTTTGGGTTAAATATAAAATCTCTGATAAAAAATCGATTAACAAGGCAGTAGTATCTAAAGATTCAACTTTAAATCCTCGCCAATCTGTTTCTTCATTGGTTTTAATTGGTCCCAAAATTTTTTCCATTCCCAATAAAGCATTGAAAAACAACTCTTGAAAAGAGTCTCCAAAAATAAGCATTCTCACATCAGCAGTGTGAGGTAAAATTTTAAATTTGTTTTTCATTTTTTTGAGAATTAAAAAGCTTTTTGATTTCTTCGCGAGTAACCCGACGGTCATCCCAAGGTATACGTTTTTCATCTTTAACAACCATCGCCTGTTCTGCTCCTTTACCAGTAATAATTAAACAATCATTCTCTTTGCATAATTTCAAAGCCTCAAAAATCGCTGATCGCCGATCTTCAATAATTTGATAATTTTTATTGTGTTTTTTAACGCCTTCGGCAATCGCCAGCATAATTTTTTTGGGATCTTCATCATAGGGATCTTCATCAGTAATAATAATTTCATCACAATATTGCGCTGCTACCTCGCCCATTACTGGCCGCTTCCATTTATCCCGACCACCACCAGTTGCACTCAACACACAAACCAGTTTATTTTCTTTATTTGTTAAAAATTGCTCCCGAATCGTTTGATAAACTGCTTTTAATGAATCGGGTGTGTGAGCAAAATCAATAATTACTTTAAATTTTTGTCCTTCATCAATTTCTTCAAATCTGCCTGGCACACCATTAAATTTTGCCATCGCTTCTTTAATTAAACCCAAAGGCACATCCAAAGAACTCGCAGTAGCCAAAGCAGCTAATAAATTATAAAGATTAAATAAACCCTTTAGAGGGGAGCTAAATTTTTGATTATTAAGTTCAAACTCAATACCGTTTGGCGATAAAGAAAAATTGCTTGGCTTATAAAATTTATCAACGTTCCCGCAAGCTTCTTTTCTAATTGCAAAACCGATTTTTTCCTCAGCCCAGTATTTCAAAAATCTATCCTTATAATCGTCATCACAATTAACTACCATCTTTTTCTTTACATAACAATCTATTTTCCCAATTTTATGATCAATAGGAATATTTTTGCATGGACCTTTTAGGGCCGCAAACAATCTCTCTTTAGCAGCGCAATAATCATCCATTGAATTATTATGAGATTCTAAGTGTTCAGGCTGCAAATTTAAAAATACCGCCACATCAAAATTAATAAATTTATGACGAAATTGCTTTAATCCTTCAGAGGTAATTTCTAAAATAACGTAATAGCAACCAGCGCGTTTACTCTCAGCTAAAAATTTCTGGATAGTAAAACGACCGGGCATTGTCATTTTTAAATTATTATCCCAACTTCTTTTATCAATTTTAAAACGCAATGAATTAATCATTGCCGTTTTTTTACCACAGGCCTCCAAAAAAGCATTTAATAATTCGGCTACTGTTGTTTTCCCTTTTGTCCCCGTAATACCAATGACTATTAATTTTTTTGATGGGAAACCATAATATAAAGCTGCCAAAAAAACTAAAAAATAATGATACCAATTAAATATCGGCTCCGGAACAATTTTTCTCAAAAATTTTTTGATTTTTTTAATCATTATCTTTTTTGCCTAATAATTTTAAAGCCTTCTTTAATCTTTCATTAAATGGCATCGTTTTATCAGAAACTTCTTTGATTACTTTTTTTATAGCATCTTTATGATAACCCAGATCAATTAAAGCATTCTCCAGCTCGAGATCAGCTTCAAGCGATTCAATCATTCCCTCTTCTGATTCCAGTTTTGATTTTAATTCCAAAATAATACGCTCAGCTGTCTTGCGGCCAATGCCCGGCGCTTTACTTAAAACTTCGATTTTATTACTTAAAATAGCTGCCTTTAAATTTTTGACTGAACCCAACCCCAAAAGCGCTAAAGCTGATTTTGGTCCTACGCCCGCTACTGAATTAAGCAATTCAAAGAATTCCAATTCCTCCTGAGTTAAAAAGCCATAAAGCTCTAAAGCATCTTCTTTAACATTCAAAAAGACATAAATTCTTACTTTTTCTTTTTTGTCAATTAACTGCGCAATGGTTTCGGGATGAACGAAAATTTTATAAGCAATATCGCCACTTTTTAAAATAATGGCTTTGGAAGTAAAGAATAATGGTTCACCTTCAATAAAATACAACATACTTTTTATTATAAAACAAAAAAATGGTCTATTAAAGCCCAATTAATGAGATTACAAGTCCACAATTCAATATACTGACTTGCGATGTTTTTATATCTCTTCTAAATTTGACTTTCTTTTTGTTTTTTATAAAATAAAGAAAATTATGCCAAACACAAAATCTGCCATCAAAGCTTTAAGAAAATCCAAAAAACGCTATATTGTTAATAAGCGTAATAAAGAACTTCTTAAAGCTGAAATCAAAAAATACAAAAAATTAATTGAGGCCAAAAATATTAAAGAAGCTGAGGAACAGTTGAAATTAATTTATAAAAAATTGGATAAGGCAGCTAAAACCAATCTTATTAAAAAGAATAAAGCCTCAAGATTAAAATCTCGACTTACAAAAAAATTAAATCAAATTAAAAATAGCTAAAATAAAAAACACCCCATTTCAATCTCAACTCCAAAGCGGGGTGTTTTTTTATTTTTTCTGTGCCGACGGGTGGAATCGAACCACCGTCTGAGGGTTATGAATCCTCCGCTCTAACCATTGAGCTACGCCGGCAGAAACTATCAAAGAACAACTAGCTGTTGCGGGACCAGGATTTGCACCTGGGTCTCGAGGTTATGGGCCTCGCGAGATACTACTTCTCCATCCCGCTATTTCCCAATTATAATCATCTTTAATTTTTTTACAAGATTTTTATAATTTCTATAATACTTGAGTAGCAAAATTTTTAATAAGAATCTGTTGCATTTTTCTAGAAAATTAGTTAGAATTATCTTATAATTTTTTCCAACGAGGGCCGGTAGCTCAGCTTGGATAGAGCGTCTGCCTGTCACGCAGAAGGTCGCGGGTTCAAGTCCCGTCCGGCCCGCCAAAAAAATATGGATCTTCAAGAAATTAAACAAAGTGTTTTTAAAGAAATTGGCGAAGCAAAAGAAATAAAAACCCTTGAAAAGGTGCGAATTAAATACCTTGGCCGAAAAGGGTTTTTAACAAACATTTTAAAATCCTTAAAGGGTTTGCCTTTAGAAAAAAGGAGGGAGATCGGCCCAATTGCTAATGAATTAAAAAGAGAAATTGAAAATGCTTTAAAAGATAAAAAAGAATTTTTAATTACCAATGCGAGCTTTAGGCCATTAGATTTAAGCTTACCAGGCAAAAAAATTAATTTGGGTCATTTACATCCTTTCACTGCCTTAGAAAGACAGATTAATGAAATTTTTGCTCGAATGGGTTTTGAAATTATTGAAAGTGATGAAATTGAAACCGAATATTATAATTTTGATGCTTTAAATATTCCAGCGGATCATCCCGCACGCGATATGTGGGATACTTTTTGGTTGAAAGAAAAATCTTTAAATAAACAAAAATATTTACTTCGTACTCATACTTCACCAGTTCAGGTTCATTATATGGAAAAACACGAACCGCCATTTCGCATTGTTTCTCCTGGTAAAGTTTATCGCTATGAAGCCATTGACGCCTCTCATGATATTCAATTTCATCAATTAGAATGTCTGGTTGTTGATGAAAATATTAATTTTTCTAATTTTAAATTTATTGTGCTTTCGTTCTTTCAACAACTTTTCTCCAAAGAAATTAAAATTCAATTTGTTCCCAGCTATTTCCCATTTGTTGAACCAGGGGTTCAAATAAATATTTCTTGCCCAAAGTGCAAAGGCAAAGGTTGCGCGCTGTGTAAAAATAGCGGCTGGTTAGAAATTGCTGGCGCCGGAATGGTTCATCCAAAAGTTTTTGAATATGTTGGCTATAATCCAAAACAATGGCAAGGTTTTGCTTTTGGGCTTGGATTAGAGCGCATTGCAATGATAAAATATAACATTCCTGATATCCGTCTTTTTAATTCGGGCGATCTAAGATTTATCAAGCAATTCTAATATGAAGTTTTCTTATAATTGGTTAAAAGAATATTTGCCAAAATTGCCAGCCCCTCAAAAATTGGCTGATGAATTAACTTTAAAAAGCTTTGAAGTAGAAAAAATTGAAAAAGTTAAAAATGATGTAGTTTTAGATATTAATTTACCGCCTAATCGTTTTGCTGATAGTAGCGGACATTTGGGATTGGCTAAAGAAATTTCTGCTGTTTTAAATATTCCTTTAAAATTACCGAAATTTGATTTGATTGAAGACAAAAATGAAAAGGCTTCAAATTTTGTGCAAATCAAAATTCAAAATAAAAATGATTGCTTGCGTTACAGCAGCCGCGTTATTTTTGATGTTAAAGTAAAAGAATCGCCCAAATGGCTTAAGGAGCGTCTTGAAAGTTGTGGCATTCAATCAATTAACAATGTTGTTGATGCCACCAATTATATCATGCTTTTAACTGGTCAACCGCTTCATGCTTTTGATTATGATAAATTAACGGGCAATAAAATCAAAACAATTGTTGTGCGCCGCGCTAAAGATAAAGAAAAAATTACCACCCTTGATGAAAAAACTTTTGAATTAAATCCCAATATTCTTTTAATTGCTGATTTAAAAAATCCTCTCGCCATTGCCGGTATTAAAGGCGGAAAAATTGCCGAGATTGATAACAATACCAAACGAATTATTTTGGAAAGCGCCAATTTCGAACCAGCTTTAATCCGAAAAGCTTCAAAACAACTTGGTCTTACAACTGATGCTTCCTTAAGATTTGAGCGTACGCTCTCGCCTATTCTCACTGAAGAGGCATTAAATTATGTTGCTTCTCTTATTCAAAAACTTGCTAGTGGAAGAATTCTAAAAGGAATTGTTGATGTCTTTCCTCAAAAAATTAGTAAAAAGGTTTTGGGTTTTAATTTTGAAAAATTCTATCATTTCTTAGGATTTAGTATTGATAAAAAAACCATTGAAAATTATTTCAAACGTCTCGGTTTTAAAATTGTTAAAAAAGATAAGGACAATATTTTTGTGGAAATTGCTCCCCAAAGAATTGATATTGAACGTTTTGAAGATTTAGCTGAAGAAATTTTAAGATTATATGACTACAACAAAGCGCCAGCCTTGCCACCCATTGGATTCGTGAAACCCATCAACATCAGTGAAAATATCATTTTCCGCAATAAAGTTAAAGATGTTTTACGCAGTTGTGGTTTAGATGAAATCCGCACTTATTCTTTTGTTTCAAAGAATGATTTAGAAAATTTTGGCATCAATCCCCAAAATGCGGTAGAATTAGAAAATCCTATTAGTAATGATTTTGGTTTTTTACAACCAACGCTTTTAATTAATTTAATTAAAACTGTTAATTTGAATCTCAAATTCTTTGATGAGGTAAGAATTTTTGAAATTGATAAAGCTTTTCAAAAGGCGCCAGTAAAACCCGCCGAGGAATGGCGCATTGCCATTGCTTTAGCAAATAAAAATAAAAAAGATGGTGAATTATTCTTTGAACTTAAAGGCATTATTGAAACATTAGCTGAAGCTAATAATTGTCCTGACATTGAATTTTTAGAAACACCAATCAAATGGTTTGTTAAAAATCGTTCGGCTAAAATTGAATATGATAATGTTGAATTAGGTTATATTGGTCAAATCACACCGGCTTTAACTCATAAATATTCGGAAGGCTTCTCAATTGTTGTTTGCGAGTTAGATTTGGAAAAATTGCTTAAATTATCAGAAGAAGAATATGAATTTACTCCCCTACCAAAATATCCAGCGGTTATTCGCGATATTTCAATATTGGTAGATTGGGATGTTAAACTTTCAGAAATTCTGAATGTAATTTATGAAAGCGAGCCTAAAATTTTATTTGACGTTGATCTTTTTGATGTTTACGAGGGTGAGAATTTGCCGGAAAATAAAAAAAGTCTGAGTTTTCATCTTATCTTTCAAACTGATGACCATACCTTAACGAGTGAAGAAGTTGGTAAATCTCTAGAAAAAATCATCAGCAACTTAAAAGAAAAATTCAATGCCGAAATCAGATAAAAAAATGCCAATTAAAAAAGTAAGGGCCGTTATTTATGATGTTAAAAACGGACGGGTTTATTTTTTAATTTTGCATCGGATTTTAAGATGGCGCGGCTGGGAAATTCTAAAAGAAACGCTTGAAAAAAACGAAACGCCTCTTCTGGCTTTAAAACGCGGGATTAAAGAAGAAACGAAAATAAAAAATTTTAAAATTATTAGACAAATCCCCTTCTCTGAAAAATGGGAGGCGCTCGGTAAAAAATTTGAAATTGTTGCCGCTTATCTTGTCTTGGCCGACAAAAACCAAAAAATTTCTCTAAAACAAAGAGTTGTAGAACACGATGACTATCAATGGGTTGATAAAAAAACTGCTCTTAAAAAACTTACCTGGCCCAAAACAAAAGCGCTTATTAAATCTTTAAAAATTTCTGAATTGAAAAAACTGGCTAAATCCAATACTTGAAAATTTATTTTAAAAAAATAATATCATAAATTAGGCGCGCTTAGCTCAGTGGTAGAGCGTCTCTCTTACACAGAGAAGGTCGGGGGTTCGATCCCCTCAGCGCGCACCAAGCTCATTGAAAAATTTTGCATTATGATTAAAATATATATTAGTAACTAAAAGCCTCGGTAGCTCAGTGGTAGAGCGCCCAAACACCTTTTATGCCTTGGTAGCTCAGTGGTAGAGCGGTAGCCTGAAGAGCTACGCGTCGGGTGTTCGATTCACCCCCAAGGCACTTAAATTTAATAAGGTACTTGGGCGTCGGGGGTTCGAATCCCGCCCTGGGCACAAAACGAACGAAGTGAGTTTGAGAACAGGGAGAAAGCCAACTTCTTGGCTTTCGTCGGGATTCGAAGCCCGCAGCGATGTGCGAGTTTTTCCGCGAAGCGGAAAAGGCGAGCACCGCGAGGGGCGGGCTGCGAGAAATTTCCGTCAGGAAATTTACTTGTAGCCGATTCCCTCCCGAGGCACAAGATTGCGGGAGTAGTTCAGCGGTAGAACGTCTCCTTGCCAAGGAGAAGGTCGCGGGTTCAAGTCCCGTCTCCCGCTCAGACAATTTATGATAAAAATTAAAAATATTCTCTTGCTTCTATTGATAGCTTTAACTGCTATCTTTTTTGTTTTTCATGATGAAATTGGTGGCTGGCTAAAATTATTGATGCAACAAAATAATTTTTATTCTTCAATTGAAACGCCTTCTTTGGTTTCTGGTCTTTTTGTTGGAGATGTAATGCTTTCTCGTGGCGTTGCTTATCAGATAGAAAAAAATAACAATTTATATTATCCTTTTGAACAAATCAGAGATTTTCTTTCTAAAAATGACTTTATTTTTGCCAATCTCGAATCGCCCATTATTGATGGTCGGAAAATAAAAGCCGGCGAAATGATTTTTCGCGCTGATGAAAAATTGGCTCCGATTTTAAAAGAAATGAATTTTTCTGTTTTTTCTTTGGCTAATAATCACATTTTAAATTTTGGTGAAAAAGGGTTAATAAATACTTTTAAAATCCTCAACGAAAATAAGATTATTTATGTAGGCGCGGGCGAAAATTTTGAAACCGCCCATCAATTTAAAATCATTGAAAGAAACGGTATTAGATTTGCTTTTCTAGCTTATGCCGAAAAATATTTTGCTCCAGAAGCAAAAGAAAATGAGCCAGGCGTGGCTTTAATGAGTCTTGAACAATTGAAAAACGATGTTGAAAAAGCGCGCCAAAAAGCTGATTTTGTTATTGTCTCCATGCATGCTGGCGAAGAATATAAAGATTATCCTTCTTCATCCCAAATTAATTTTGCTCATTATGCCATTGATGCTGGCGCGGATTTGGTCATCGGTCATCACCCTCATGTCATCGAATCTATTGAAAAATACAAAAATGGTTATATTTTCTATAGCCTTGGCAATTTTATTTTTGACCAAATGTGGTCCAATGAAACGCGCGAGGCAATTGCTTTAAGAATTATCTTTACGCCCAATGCTATTAAAATAATTCAGATTTACCCAATTTTAATTGAAAACTATGCTCAGCCAAAAATTATTAATTCAAAAAGCAATCCTTCTGAATTTAAAAGGATTGTTTCGAAATTAAATTTAGCGGATAATAAATTTGTTATTATTGATCAATAATTTTTCCTTTTTTGGAAATTTTTATTCCTTCTTTTTTGAGCAATTCTATTTTCTTTTTTATCCCCCATTGATAACCACCCACAAACCCATTTTTGCAAATCACGCGATGGCAAGGCAAATTTTTAATTTTGTGTTTATTTAAAATATTGCCCACTGCCCGGGAGGCTTTAATATTTCCAGCTCGGCGTGCCACTTCTTGATAACTTAAAACCTCCCCCCTTGGAATATTTGCCACTATTTTATAAACTTTTTGTCGAAATTTGTTCAACATTTTTTCTCTCTAAAACCACAAATAAAATAGCGGCAATGGCTGCCATAATGCCACCAAAAATAAAAGGCATCCGAGAATCAACATAAGTCCAAAGAAGACCAGCAATTAAAGAAGCAAAAAATGTAGAGATACCAACAGCCATTTGATAAACACCCAGCGAAGTTGCTATCATTTCTTTTTCGCCAATTAAACTCACATAAGCCTTGCCAACGCCTTCAGTTAAAGCCATATAAAATCCATAAAAAATAAAAAGCGGCCAGATAAAAACAGATGATTGATTAATACCAAAAAGAAAATAAATTAACGCAAAAAGAATAAAACCAACAAAGAGCAATTTTCGAGGGCCGATTTTATCACTTAAAATGCCGGCGGGCGTAGAAAAAACAGCATAAAAAAGATTAAAAAGCGCATAAGCCAAAATGGCTAAAGTTGTTGTCAGTCCAAGATTTTTTGCTTTTAAAATTAAAAATGTATCCGAACTATTACCAATCGCAAAAATAACACTGCAAATAAGAAAAACTTTAAATGATGGGCTTAAATTTTTTAAAGAAAATTTTGGCAAAACTGTTTTGGCCGTTTCTACTCTTTTTTCTTTGACAAAAATTATTAAAAGCAAAATCGCAATTACGCCGGGAATAAAAGCAAAAAAGAAAATCGGCCGCAAATTATCGCCCAAAAAATTAATTAAAAAGATGGCAGCTAAAGGACCTATCACTGCTCCCAAAGTATCTAATGCTCGATGAAAACCAAAAGCCCTGCCCCTTGTTGCTTCATCGCTACTTTCAGCAATTAGAGCATCTCGCGTTGAGGTTCTAATGCCTTTGCCAAAACGATCAATAAAGCGACCAATTAAAATAAAAGGCCAAGTTTTTGCTAAACCAATAATTAATTTGGCAAAAGTGGAAAGTGAATAACCGCCAGTAATAAAAATTTTTCTTTTTTTGAATTTATCCGAGAACCAGCCGGAAAAAGCTTTTAAAAGACTAGCGGTTGACTCTGCAATACCCTCGATTAAACCAACTATTGATGCCGGCGCTTGTAAAACTGAAGTTAAAAAAATTGGCACAATGGGATAAATCATTTCCGATGCCACATCATTAAAAAAACTCACCAAGCCCAAAACAAAAACATTTTTTGAAATTCCCAGTTTATTTTTCATAAAACTTTTTATTCTTTTTTCTCGTCCTTCACTTCGCCTATTTTAAAATGCTTTATTTCCCTATAAGAGAGGTACAAAAAGATCGAAAACAAAAGAAAGGTGTTTAAGGGCGCGAACCAAAAGGGATATTCACGACCAAAACTTTCTAAAATCATCAATCCCCCAAGAAAACCAATTGAATACATTGCCCCATTTTTTAAATAAACAAGTTTTGAAATTAAATCAATGCCTCGAACAGTAAACTCTCTTACTATGAATGCTCCCAAACCATTACCCAAAAGAATCAGAGGAACAGAAATAGTAAAAGCAAAAGCACCAATAACTCCATCCAATGAAAAAGAAGCATCCAAAATTTCTAAATAAAGAATTTTACTCCAAGCGCTTAAATGAGGACTCAGAAGCTCTTTTTCTTTTGTTTCGGAATTTTTCTTAAAGCCATCAGTAATAAAGAAAGCCGTTGCTCCAATAGAAGCGGATAAAGCCAAAACAGGATTTCGATGAATTGCAAAATAAATTACAATGGTTAAAAACAATGAGGAAATAGCATAAAACCAAAATCCTCGGCGATGAATAAAACCTTCAACTAAAAAAGCATACTTTTTTTCTTCGAGAAAAAGCCAATTTAAAAAAACCAGAAAAAGATACACTCCCCCAGCCAAAAGAAGAAGTGGCTTTGATTTTTCTACATAAGAAATAATTTCTTGATTAGAAGAAAAGGCCGCGGTAAAAGTTTGAGCAAGAGTTAAGGAAGGATTGGCGATTTTAACAATAATAAATGGCAAAAAGCCTCGAACCATAAAAACAGCAAAAAGTAATCCCCAAAATAAAAATATCTTGCGATATTTTTCTGGCAAGGTTTTTAAAATATGGGCATTAATAACCGCATTATCAACGCTACTAATTACCTCAAAAAGGGCCAAACCAAAAATAATAATTAAAAAATGAAGAATCATAAAGTAAAAAAATAATTTTTAACTGATTTTTTATCGATAATTTTTCTTTTTGAGATGCAGTTTTAAATTTGCTTATCTTTTAAGATTTTACTTCAAAATTTAAAAAAATAAAAGATTTTTAATAAATGCTGGTATCAAAGATGTTATCGAAAAAAGTAAAATTTGCATATCGAATTTATATTTTCTGAAAGGAAAAAACAAAAAATTTTTACCCCTTTAATTTACAAAGTAAATTTTTCGGGGCAATTTTGCAAATGCTATTGGATGACGAGCCCGCGTAGCGGGCGAGCCAGCAACCTCTTTTTCCAACTGGCGGAGGGGGTGGGATTCGAACCCACGAGGCGCCTTATCAGCGCCACGGTTCTCCAGACCGTTCCGTTAGACCGCTCCGGCACCCCTCCCCATTTGTTTTAAAGAGCCATTTCTCTTAAAGCTTTAATTCTTTCTTCAATTGGCGGATGCGTCATAAATAATTTCACCAGCCAAGAAGTTCTTTGTTTGCCTTTATAAGGATTATCAATATAAAGATG
>Ga0315298_1001431_pt1 | contig 43675 bp, 34 predicted proteins | sample WHS_1_MG_FD_203077 | JGI IMG/M metagenome (GOLD analysis project Ga0315298, IMG submission 203077) | Extremophilic microbial mat communities from Washburn Hot Springs, YNP, Wyoming, USA - WHS_1_MG | ecosystem: Environmental > Aquatic > Thermal springs > Hot (42-90C) | place: USA: Wyoming... | reverse complement strand
GCCGCCTGAGTACAATGGTGAGCCGCCTCACCCGCGTCTGCCGCCAACTGTAGTTGGCAGGGAATCGCCGCCTGAGTACAATTGAATTTGCCGCACGGGGGCAGGGTACTACACTGTAGTTGGCAGGGAATCGCCGCCTGAGTACAATGGCGATGGCACTATACGGTATAGCGGAGCCACTGTAGTTGGCAGGGAATCGCCGCCTGAGTACAATCCTCAGCCGCAGGCAGACTCTTGGCATCGTACTGTAGTTGGCAGGGAATCGCCGCCTGAGTACAATTGGTGCTGCGTGATATCGTGGAGCGGGAGCACTGTAGTTGGCAGGGAATCGCCGCCTGAGTACAATATGATGACATGGCTGGGGCGCGAGAATCCCACTGTAGTTGGCAGGGAATCGCCGCCTGAGTACAATTGGCTTGGCGGGCAGGCAACCAAGCGCACGACTGTAGTTGGCAGGGAATCGCCGCCTGAGTACAATGCACCCGCCCACGATCGGCTTGATTGCGGGCGGGTGCAGCCTTAGTGGTGGGTCAAAAAAGCAGGAGTTGGTCGAGAGGTTTCTCGGGGGGAGTGCGGATTCCTCGCAGGAAGACCTCCATTTTGCCGAACTGGCGGTCTGTGATGGTGAGGAGTCTCACTTCGCCGCTGGGCGGCATGGCGCGGAGGATTTGATTGCGATATGCGCGGCTGCTTTCGAGGTTGGGGAAGAAGCGCGCGTAGACCGAGAACTGCAGCATGCTGAACCCGTGGGCGAGGAGGGAATTGCGGAAGTGCGTGTAGTCCCGGCGCGCCTGGGGGGAGCCAATCGGCAGGTCGAACATGGCGAGCAGCCACACGGCACGGTACCCCGACAGGATGAAGCGCTTGCGTGGCACCCTGGCCCTCCGCGCGGGGCCCTATGGGTGTGGCCCGGCCCACCACTGGGGCAGGATGAGGGCCTTGCGCTCCCCGGCAAAGATGCCAACCAGGCTGGCTGCGAGCATGGAGGCGATATCGAAAAGGGATCGCAGTTCAGTCCGGTGGCCTGCCCCTGCGACCGGGAAGCGTCCGAGCAGGGCGCCCAGCAGCGTGGCTTTGGCTTCCTTGTCCAATGGGGGGGTCCTGCCGCGGGCATGGCACAGTTGTACGACAGCGCGGTCTACGATGGGGCGAAAAGGCTCCATGAGGTCGTCAGCCAAGCAAAAAGCGTTATACCGGTTGTGGTGGTGGAGACCGAGGGAGGGGTGCAAGCCGGCGGCACAAACCGCGCGAGCCACAATGGCACGCAGCACGGCATAGCCGTAGTTGAGGAGACGATTCTCGTCATCGGCCTCGCGGTCCCGATGGAAGGCGGGGTCGGCGAAGAGGCGTGGCCAGTACCGGCGGGCAGCCTCACTCTCGGCGTTGCCAGTGTCGCCCGAGCGCACGGCCGCGGCGAGGCGGGAGAGCCCCGCGTCATCACCATAGAGAGCGCGCAAGACAGCCCCCTGGGCGCTGATTTTCGACTTGACAACGGCCTGCCAGAGGCGTTTGCGGCGGGGGAGGGAGACCCGGGTCTGTTGCACGAAGCGCTCTGCCTGGGCGAAGTTGGCCTGCAGCGGCAGGAGCATGGCGGCAGGCATGTGCCGCCTGTCGCAGGCCACGAGCACCCCGCCCGCGTCGGCCAAACCCGCAAGCACGGCCTGTGTCAATGTGACCACCGGATTGGAGATCAGGAGCACCGCGACCTCGGAGAGGGGCACTGTGGTCTCCCCGGCAGCCCGGCGAATGACAAGCAGCGCATTACGGGTGCTGAGGTGCGCCGGCTGGTCGTCAAGGGCAATGATGTGCTCAATCACCGGCGCGCCGCACCTCACCGAGCGGAGTAACCACCACCTTTCGACAGTGTAATCGGCGCAGCACCTCCGCAGAGGGCTCGCGCAGTTCTCTGATTTCCCCGCCGCCGCGGGGGGTGCTCATGCGGGCATCGTTGAGGGGGACGATGCCGACGGTGCTACGGGCTGTTTCTCCCTCCCCGCGCACGGTGATCTTCTTGACGACAAAGAGGGCGCGCCCGCCCTGCGGGCCGTCGTCGAGTTCGACCACCTCGCCCTGGCAAAGGGAGAAGAGGAAGGCGGGGTCGCCCGCGGGGTTGATAACCCGCCTATTGCCGGTGCGCAGCCGGCGCATGGCCTCATAGGTGGTAACCACCACGCCATGCCAGCGTTCCTCCCCACGTTTGTCAGTTGTCCGCATGACCTCCATATGATGGTTGGAGCCGAGTTTGACGTGGCGTTGTCTGGCCCCGTGGGCAATGGGGAAGACGGCACCGGAGACGCTGATGCGCACCTTGCGAATCGGGACCATACGGCCCGTCGGTGCGGGCAAGGCGGGCAGGTTGGCTCCGTCGGCGAAGGCCTTGGCAGGATTGTCTTCACCCAGGTCTTGCAGGCGCCTTTCCACCAGGTCCCTCACCTTGGGATCCACGATGCGCTTGACCTCGTTCGGGGAGAGTCTCTCGAGAGGCTTACGGACGTGGGAGTAGGGTTTGCCACTGGCACCGGCAAGGGGCTTGCTGTAGATGGTCTCCTCGTGGATAGCGGCGGCGACCTTACGCGCGGCACGGTGGGAGGCGTGGAGACGGCCCACCAGGGCGCGGACCTCATCCAGGAATCCCGGCCAGGGCGGAGGCAACTCTGGCCGGGCCCGCCCGGGGGCCCGGCTCGCGGCGGTGCTGAAAGCCTTGACGGTGGCAGGGTCGGTGAGGGCCACGACGAGGGCGTCTATGGCGTGCTGGCGGTGGTCGTCGCGGGTCTTGTCGCCGCCGCCCAGGATGTTGTTCAGCCCCCAGGCGCTGCGCAGGTCATAGGTGATCTGCCCGCGGGAGGCCTGGAGACGGCGGGTACCCTGGGCATCCAGGGCATCGGCCCCGGCACCGTAGAGGGCGCCCAGGTATTCGACGGCCAGGCGGGAGGCATAGCGGGTGTCGTTCAATTGGCGCGTCGCAAAGTCGTCCAGGCTGAGCAGGTCGCGCCCGCCTGGCGCCCCGGTCATAAACTGCTCCCGTTTGGCGCGGGCCGCGCTGCCGGTGAAGGACTTGACGCGGGTGATGATCTCCTCCCAGCGCTGGGGGTCGCCGCCGTAGGCCTCCCAGGGGGTGTGGTTGCGCTTGCGCGTCCGGTTCTCTTCATGCTCGCAGAGGGTCTTGTTCATGAAGGAGTTGTCGAAGGAGCGCTGGCGGGGGATGATGTGTTCCACCTCGAACTGCGGGGCGGGGCCAAAGAGCGCGGGCTTGGAGATAGGCTTGCCGGTATAGGGGCAACGCCAGCGGCACTCTTCGGCCAAGAGCCACTTCTCGATATCCGCGGGCTTGGGGCGCAGGATGTCGGTGCCACTCAGGATCTGGCGCAACGCCGTCTCCCGGCGCCTGTAATTCTCGCGGTTGCGGGTGTGGATGGCCTGGCGATCCTTGCGGTTCTTTTTGAGGTCGCGAGCGAGTTCCACCCGGATGCGCACGGGCTTGCCGTAGCGGCGCACGAGGGCATTGACCACGCGGCGGCTCTCGGTGAGGGCACGCTGCACGGTGGGGTTACGCACCGACACTGCTTGCAAAACGGGGGGAAGGGAATCCTTGGGCTCGAGATTGCGGGGCTCGCCATAGAGCCGCTTGCGCGCAGTAGCATAACTCAGCCCCTCTTCCAGCAATGGGAGCACCTTGGCCAGGGCGCGGCGGGATAGGCTGCAATAGCCCTCCTCCAGGCGCACGTCGGCCAATGCCTGGGCCGCGGCCTGGTCCAGGCCCCAGCGGCGCATGGCCCGTGCCCTGATCGTCTCGGGCTTCTCAATGCTGCGCACGTCATCCACCACGGCCTCCCGCTCGGCTGGACTGAGGGCCCACCAGCGGTCGCCGAAGACCTCGACCAGTCTGGCGTTAGTGCGGTTGCCGATGAGCCGGTCATCAGCCTGCTCATGGTTGAAGCGGTGCTCCTTCGTCATCCCCAGCAGGTGGCGGACCTTCGGCCAGGTGAGGTCGCCCTGCGTGTCCAGGGCATGCACCAGTTTGGCACGCTCCTCTGTGGTAAGGGCGCAAATCTCGCCATCAGGGGTGATCACCTGCAGGTCGTTTACCTTTTGTAGCAAGCGGAAGCGCTGGGCGGCAAGCAGCGCGAGGGGGGCGCGCTTGCAACGAGGCTCAAGGTCACATTGGCCGATGCGGTTGCGGGGGTATTTCAGGGGGCGCTGGAAGAAGATGGCCCGGCTGACGCGCTTGCGGAGATCCTCAGTCAGGAGGTGGGGGTGGTGGGGCTGCTGGGCGGCCCAGATGGCGGCAAACTCATCCTGGTACATCTTCCGGTCGGTGTAGCGCTGGCGGATGCGCTCCTGGGTGGGGTCAAGGCTCGCCAAATACTCCCCCAGGGTGCGCGCCCCTGCCGCGTGCATGGCGTCGTGGGTGCGGCTGATGCCTTTCTTGACCTTCCCCTCTTCATCCCCCTCCTTGGGCTCCTGGCGACGGTTGGAGAGAAAGCCGCGGCGCTGCGCGAGATGATAGAGGGCACGCCCCAGGGCATGGGGAGACAAAGGCTCGTCGAGGGCCCGGGCGCGCAGCCGGTAGGTAAGGACATGGGGGGCCTCCTTGCGCTCCTGGGCAGAGAACAAGCGTGCGTCGAGGTCCGCGAAGAAGGCAAGGTGGTCTTGGGGAGTATCCAGCGCGCCTGGCGGCAGCAATCCGGCGCCCTGCAGCAGGTGAGCCAGTTTATTCAGACGCTGCCGGCGGCGGGCCAGCATACGGCGGCGTAGGCGGGCGGCCCGGCGCTCTGCTCCGCGGGGCTTGTCCAGCCCGGAGGAGATATCTCCCGTGACTGGTACGGGGAAGACCCGCACCCCGGCCGCGAGCGCCCCGGTAGGGTGGCCGGTGCCATCCACATTGACAAGTGCCCATCCCACGGAATTGGTGCCGATATCGAGGCCAAGAATGTAGGGCGCCGCGGGCATGCGTTCGGACATAGTTCCCATATTCCCCCCTTGACAGATGGGCGCTCGTTTGGTAAGAGTATAATTGTACTCAGGCGGCGATTGTCCTGCGAATTACAGCAAGGGACTTTCGTTCCGCGGGCGACGCTCCGAGGAGCGTCCCAGGCGCCTCCCAGTGGGGCGCCTTTTACTTTGGGCTGGGCGGGGCGGCATGTTTGCGGCGGCCGATAGGGGGGTGCGCGACGGGCCTTGCGTGGCTTGTGCCCTTCCTCGGTAGTCTCTTCGCGGCTCGCACGGCTCTGCCCCGCTCTAACTGGCCGGTCGTCGCGGGTTCGCGGTGCCGGTGAACGGACAGGCAGTCCGGGCCACGCGCCGGGCCTGGTCGGCGGCAGCGGGACGGGGGGCGGGATTTCTCGACGGGGTCCCTCGCAAGCGCGGGATTACCGCTCGAGATGGCAGATGGCGGCAGGCCGGTCCTCAGCAGGTCCTCTCCCCGGCATGGTTGAACCATTCCCCATCTGCTCTCCGGAGGACCGATGATGCGCCGCTTGAGCCCTGTCCTGACCATCCTGTTGCTCGTCGCCCTGGCCTGCCAGGCGTGGGCGGCCCTACCCGCCCCGCCCGACACCCTGGCCAAGTATGTGGCCAGGCCCGATGCCACCACCAGGTGGGAGGTGCGCGGCCAGGAGAACATCGGCGGCACCACCATGTATGACGTCCTGCTCACCTCGCAGACCTGGAAAGGGATCACCTGGCGGCACAACCTGGCGATCTTCGTGCCGGCCCGGGTCACCAACCCCCACCACGCCCTGATGCTGATATCCGGGGGTGGGGGTGACGCCGCCACCCGCAAGAGCGGGGGCGGGCTGGAGGGGCAGTTGGGGCCAGTGCTGGCAAACAGCATAGGGGCGCCCATGGCGTTGCTGACGCACGTGCCCAACCAGCCCCTGTTTGGGGGGATGGTGGAGGACGACATCATCGCCCACACCTACCTTCAGTACCTGGATGGGGGGGATGACGACTGGCCGCTGCTGTTGCCCATGGCCAAGAGCGCGGTCAAGGCCATGGATGCCATCCAGGCGGTGTGCAAGCAGAAGGCCGGCCTGGATATCCAGGGCTTCGTGGTGACCGGCGCCAGCAAGCGGGGATGGACCACCTGGCTGACGGCGGCCAGTGGCGACAAGCGGGTGAAGGGCATTGCGCCGATGGTGATTGACATGCTCAACCTGATGGCGCAGATGCCGCACCAGTACAAGATGTTCGGCGGCAAATACAGCCAGAGCATTGATGAGTACACCAAGCGCGGCATCCAGCCCCGGTTCGCCACCCCCCGGGGGCAGAAGTTACTCTCGATTGTGGACCCTTACTCCTACCGGGCCACGCTCACCCTGCCCAAGTTGCTGATCCACGGCGCCAACGACCAGTTCTGGGCGACGGACGCGGCTACGCTGTACTGGAACGACCTGGTGGGGGAGAAGGCGATCATGTACGCCCCCAACACCACCCACTCGATCGAGAAGGACCTGACCCGGGTGATGGAGGGGCTGACGGCCTTTTTCTGGCACGTGGCCGCAGGCAAGCCCTTCCCCCAGCCTACCTGGCAGTGGGGAGAGAGCGGGGACAAGATCACGCTGCGCATGACCTCTACCCTGCCGATCAGCGAGGGGCGGGTGTGGCTGAATGCCAACGCCACCTCGGACTTTCGGGAGTCGCAGTGGGTCTCCACTCCGCTGCGGCTGGAGGGCGGAGCGTTGGTGGGCGAGATTGCCAAGCCGGCGGGCGGCTACCTGGCGCTGATCGGCGAGGCCGCCTACCAGGTGGACGGCCGGCCGCTGCGGCTCTCCACCACGCCGTTCGTCTACCCGCCGGTGAAGTAGGCATGATGACCTCCCGCGAGCGCATTCTGACCACCCTCCGGGGCGGCATCCCTGACCGCGTGGGCACGTGGGAGCACTTCTGGGGCGACACCATCCGCCGCTGGCGACAGGACGGGGACCTGGGCCCGGACCAGGACCCCTATCGCCTGTTCGAGTTGGATTTCGGGCCGCTGGGCGGGCCTGACCTCTCGCTGCGCTTCCCCCACGAGGTGGTGGAGGAGACCGCCGACTCGCGTCTCGTGCGGGACATCGTGCTCTTCGGGAACATTGACCCCCGGCGCCTGTCCGGCACCCCCGAGCTTCGCGAACTACCACCTGGCCCTCGACCTGGTGCGCGAGTATGGAGAGTACCGCCAAGTGTCATTTCGAATCCCGAGCCGGCGAGGGGTGAGAAATCCCGCTCTCCCTGTCCGGAGTCCCTCTCGACATCCCTCCTCCCCCCCGCTATCCTCCCCCTCATCCTGCGAGGAGGGAGACAATCATGGACGAACGCTGCCGGCCCCGCCGCTGGTGGGTGGGCCTGCTGCTGGCCTGGAGCCTGCCCTGGAAAGCCGTCGCCCTGTGGAAGGCGGCCCGGCGCCGTGACCTGCCCTGGTACCTGACCCTGCTGGTGGTCAACACCGCCGGCCTCCTGGAGATGCTCTACATCTTCATCTTCTCCCGCCGCACGCCGGAGTGCTGCGAGCGGGAAGCCAGGACTTGACAGGTCCCCCGCGCCGCTCCCGCCAGGAGGACACCCCGGGCGGCCCGGGGAACCTCCCTGCACCGGCCCCCCCAGTCCGGCATTCCGCACCACGTCACCTGACGGAGGCAGGCTATGCTGGGCATCCTGGCAGTACTGGGCGGGCTCGCGCTGCTGATCTACCTGGCCCTGCGCGGCGCCAGCATTCTTGTCGTTTCCCTGGTCTGTGCGGGGGTGGTGGCCCTGGGTAACGGGCTCCCCCTGGCGGTGATGGTGGGGATGGTGATCGGCACCCGCAACCTGCAGCCGCCCCTGGCCTGGGTGAGTGCGACCCTGGCGCTGGGGTGCCTGGCCGGGCTGGTGCTCTTCTTCCGCCCGCTCAAGGCGCTGGGCCACCCTGGGGGGCCGAATGGAAGTTGGGCCCGGTGGGGTGGTGCGGAGTGTGGCTCCGGCCAAAGGGGCGTCAGGCTATCCGGAGTGCATTACCGGCCGGGGCGGGCGCGGTCGGAGTTAGAGGGCAGGCAATGGAGAGGCCGCAAGCCGCGACTCGGGCTTAGGCCGAGGGGTTAGTAGAACGTGGAGGGGCGATATGGGAGCAGGCGCCACCCCCTCACCCCAGCCCTCTCCCGAGGGGAGAGGGAGAGAGGTGGCATGCCTACTCCCGATACACCGCTTCCCAGCCGGCGATCTCCAAGCGCCCCTTGGCGGCGGCCTTGTTTGAGTCGCTGAGGACGATGGCATCAATGGTAACCGGGAAGGCGACGCGGAGGGGGCCGGGGGGTCCGGCCACGAGGTCGTTAGTGGGGTCATCCAGGCGGGCGGATAGGTAACGCCAGCCGGAGAAGTCAATGCGCCCCAGCAGCGGCTCAAAGGTGCGGCCGGCGGCATCGGTATAGCGCAGGCAGAGGTACACGTCGGTGCCATCGCCCTTGACCCAGGCTCCAATCTCCCGGGGGGAGCCGGTAAGGGGCACCGGCCGGGGCAGGGGGGCCACTGCCAGTGCCCAGCCGGGCGGGCAGTCGTAGGCCATGGCCCAGGAATCGGGTAGGCGGCTGAAGGAGAAGGCCGCCCGCTCGGGGCGATCCCCCTCCACCTGCCGGCAGGAGGCCGGGGGAACGTCCAGCCCGGGGACCGGGACCGCCCGGAAATGGTCGGCGGCGATGGTGCGGCCTCCCTCGCGCAGCGCCAGCCAGACCTTGTCCCCGCCCCGGGCGCGCAGGGGCAGGGTCACCGTCAGGCGGTTCGCCTCCACGCGCACCGGCAGATCCTGGTCGCCCATCGTTACCCGGCCGCGGGCAGTGCCCATCGTCACCCGGCAGTCCAGGGTGCGGTCCCCGGCCCGAGCCACCAGAGCGGCCTGCAGGGCATCCCCATCCGGGTTGTCTATGGAGGCCTCCAGTGCCCCACCGCGCGTGCGCCGGGCTTGCAGGTGCACCGGGTTGAACAGGAGGAGCGGCACCACCTGCCGGCTCCGGATGCCCGCAAACTCCACCTCCACCGCCACCGACAGGTCCTCGCGGGCGCGGGCGGAGACCCGTCCCCGCCAGACGAGCGTGCGCGATGCCTCCGGCCGCAGGACGAAGCGGGCTGGCCCCTGCAGAGCGCCCTGCAGGCCGGGGCCGGGCTTGATGCGGACCATCACCGGTGCGGCTTGGGGGAAGGGATTGCGGACCTGGACCGCAATCTCGGGGGAGAGCGGCTCCCCCGGAGCCGCTCCCAAACGCACTCCCTGCCAGCGCGCCCGCGCCGACCAGGCGGCCTGGGCTGCGATAGCCTTGGGCAGGGGGTCCAGCGGGAGGTAGGCAACGGTTTCGGTGAGAGTCAGGCGCATGCCCGGTACGGCCTCGGTCTCGTGGCTGCCGCCGAGCAGGGTCCAGGTGGCGAGCACATGCCGGCGCCCGTCGGAGAAGAGCAGCAAGTAGTCCTCGGCGGCCGACTGCAGCCGGCGGACGAAGCGCAGCCCGCCCAGGTTGCGCACCAACTCCTGCATCGCCAGGTAGGCCGGCTTGGGCTGGTAATCCAGGGTGACTGTGCCGAAGTGGTGCTCCGACTCCTTGGGGTCCGGGCCATCGTCGTGCCAGTCATACCAGATCGAAAGGGGGATCCCCAGGCTCAGGTTGGTGAGGAACTCCCGCGACAGGTAGCGCCCCTGGCGGGCGGGATCGTACTTGTCCCAGACCGAGGAATAGCCCCATTCGCCGGAAATGATGGGCACGTCAGCCCTGGCGGGGGCATAGCGGCCGATCAGGGCGCGCAGGGCGAGGATATCGCGGGCCGCGGTCTCCGGGGGCTGGTTGCGGTAGGGGTGGACCGAGACCGCGTCTACCAGGTCGAGCAGGCCCTGGCGGAAGCACTCGCCCAGGAACTCGCGGGGCAGGCCGGAGGTGCCGGGGCCGATGCAGATGGCCTGGGGGTCGGCCGCCCGGATCGCCGGGAAGACCACTTTCGCCAGGGCCATGTACTGGTTGACGTCGGGCTCGGGAGTCCAGAAGGGCTTGATGTTGGGCTCGTTCCACAACTCCCACACGATGCCCCGGCCCCGAAAATGCTCGGCCGCCGCCGCCGCAAAGCGGGCGAAAGCCTGGCGGCCCGCCTCGGTCTGCACGCTGTTGCCCGCCTCGTAAAGCGGGTTGCCGTAGTCGAGGATGTAGAGGGCGCGCATCCCGCGCTGTTCAAGACCGGCCGTCAGGGCGTCGTAGGGGGCAAAATCGTACTTGCCCTTCTCCTTCTCCACCCCCGCCCAGGGGAAATCCATGCGGATGAAGCGGAAACCCCCGGCCTGCAGCAGGTCCAGGTCGCGAGCGGGGGCGCCCGTGAAGTGGATGTTCACCCCCAGGCCGTCCGGAACGGCGGGGCCGGGCAGGCCGGCGGCGCCGGCCAGGGTCGCGCTCATGATCATCACCACCAGCAGGAGGAATGGCATGGTGTTTCCCTCGTCGCACAGATTCGGGACGGGTCGCCTGCAGCGCGAGATTCTTCGCTGCCGCTCAGAATGACCGGTGCGGCACACGGTACGCTATTCCGGGCCGGTCCGGCGGTTTCCTGGCGCGGCCGGTGGCGCCCGGGGGCCGGAGCCGATAGAATAGAGGCGACCCTATCTCACCGGCAGCGGCAGCCCGACGTGCAAATCCGAACCCTTACCCTGAAGAACTTCCGCAACTACGAGGCGGCCCGAATTCACCTCGGGCCCGGCCCCAACATCTGGTACGGCGACAACGCGCAGGGCAAGACCAACGCCCTGGAGGCGGTGGCCCTGGCCTGCACCGGGCGCTCCCCCCGGGCCGGCAGTGAGGCCGAGTGCATCCGCTGGGGGGAGGCGGTGGCGCACGTGGGCCTGCTGCTCGACTCCGAGCAGCGGGGCGCGCTGGAGTTGGAGGTGGCGCTGGCCCGCGCCGGCAGCCGGCAGATCAAGGTGAACGGGGTGGTGCGCCCCAAGGCCTCCGACCTGATCGGGCTGGCGCCGCTGGTGCTCTTCACGGTGGAGGACCTGGAGGTGGTGCGGGGGGAGCCGGGCGAACGCCGCCGCTTCCTCAACACCGAACTGGGGCTGGTGAGCAAGTCTTACTACTGGACCCTGCTCCAGTATAACCGGGTGGTGGAACAGCGCAATCGGCTGCTCAGGGAGGCGCGCGAGGGTCGGGGCACGCTGGAGGCGCTTGGCATCTGGGATGAACAATTGTGCTCACTCGGCGGCAAGTTAGTCAACAAGCGTGCGCGATTTCTGAACAGACTGGGGGAGGCGGCCGGTCCGGCATACGCTAATCTATGTGGCACCGGGCTGGTGCTGGGGTTGGAGTATCGCCCCTGCCTGGCGGGAGGGCAGGAGATAGGGGGGGAGGCGCCCACCGCAGCGGAGGCGGCAAGGCGCATCCGGGAGGAGTTGGAGCAGCGCTTTGCGGAGGAGCGAGGCCGGGCGGTGACCCTGGCCGGACCGCACCGGGACGACTTTGCGGTGCTGGTGTCGGGCCATGAGTTGCGGGTGTACGGGAGCCAGGGGGAACAGCGTTCGGCGGCGGTGGCGCTGCGGCTGGGGCTGGTGGCGATGCTCACCGAGGATGCCGGAGAACGGCCGCTGTTGCTGTTGGACGACGTTTTCTCGGAGTTAGACGCCAACCGGCGGCGGGGCCTGTTTGAGGTGCTGCAGGGGCAGCAGGCGGTGATTACCTGCACCGACCTGGCGAGCCTGCCCGGCTCGGCGCTGGCGGGGGCCAGCCGGGTGAGGGTGGCGGCGGGCAAGGTGCAGGTGGAGGAGTGAGGTAGGCGGGGATGGCACAGAGGCGGGGCCCGGCCAGCCTGGGGCAGACGGTGCGGGAGGTCCTGCGGCAGCACGACCTGGAGGGGAGGGCGCGCGAGCATGCGGCGATCAGCCGCTGGGAGGAGGTGGTGGGGGAGGCCAATGCCCGCCACAGCCAGCCGGAGCGCGTGGTGGAGGGGGTGTTGATGGTACGGGCGAGTGATTCCTCCTGGGCCCAGGTGCTGCAGATGATGAAGCCGCAGATTCTGGAGCGTCTGGCGGCCGTGGTGGGGAACGGGGTGATCCGGGACGTGCGCTTTGGCGCGGTACGCCAGCGCAAGCCCCTGCCGGAGGAGCCCGAGATGCTGGTGGCGCCGCTGGCCGGCCCCCGCCGGGAGGACCTGGAGGCGATCGCGCTGAGCAAGCAGGAGCGGGAGCGGGAGCGCGCCCTGCGCACCCAGGCGGCCGACCCGGAGTTAGGGCGGGTGCTGGCCCGGGGTTATGCCTCGCTCACCCGGATGCGGCGCTTTCGGGAAGCGCAGGGCTGGCGGCGCTGCCCGCGCTGCGGCCGACCCCAGTGGGGGCCCGGCCGGTGGTGTGTGCTTTGTGTGGGGTCGGGTGGAGGCTAACCGTGCGGGTGCTGATGCTGTCCTGGGAGTACCCTCCGCGCCTGGTGGGTGGGCTGGGGCGCCACGTCTACGAGTTATCGCATGCCCTGGCGGCGCAGGGCGTGGGGGTGGAGGTGGTTACCGCGGGCTCGCAGACCCGCACCCCCGAGCCGGAGGCCAGCCGGCTGCGGGTTTACCGCAACCCGGGCCCTGAGTTACAGCCCCTCGACTTCATCACCCAGATCCACCAACTCAACCTGGGCCTGCTGGAGGCGGCCATCCCCCTGGCGACGGAATCCGACGTGATTCATGCCCACGACTGGCTGGTGGCCTTCGCCGCACGCACCCTGAAGCATGCCTTCCGCCTGCCCCTGGTAGCCACCATCCACGCCACCGAATACGGCCGTAACGGCGGCCTGCACAACGACCTGCAGCGCTACATCCACGGGGCCGAGTGGATGCTCGGCTACGAGGCCGGGCAGGTGGTGGTGTGCAGCGAGTTCATGCGGCAGGAGGTGGGGCGGGTGCTCACCCTGCCTGGGGATAAGGTGCGGGTGGTCCCTAATGGGGTTGACCCGGGCCGGCTCGCGCTCTCCCCCGCGCAGCGGCGACGGCTGGCGCAGTTTCGCGCGAACCTTGCCCCGGCCGGGGCACAAGTGGTGCTGTTCGTGGGGAGGATGGTGCGCGAGAAAGGCATAGACGTGTTAGTGGAAGCAGCGCCGCGGGTGCTGGCCCGGCATCCGCAGGCGCGCTTTGTGCTGGTGGGGGGGCCGGAGGCAGGCTGGTTGGCGCAGCGGGCGGCGGCGCTGGGGGTGGGCGACCAGGTGCGGCTGATGGGGTTCGTGCCCGAGGAGGACCTGGCGCTGTACTATGCCTGCGCCCAGGTAGCGGTTTTCCCCAGCCTGTACGAGCCCTTTGGTATTGTGGCCCTGGAGGCCATGGCCGCCGGGGTCCCGGTAGTGGTCTCGGATGCCGGCGGCCTGCCCACTGTGGTGGAACACGAGGTGACCGGGCTCACGACCTATGCGGGCAATGCGGAGTCGCTGGCATGGGGGATCTGCCGGGTGCTGGACGACCCCGAGCAAGCGCGGGCGCGGGCCGCGGCTGCCCGCAGGCGGGTAAGGGAGCGCTTCACCTGGGAGCAGATAGCGAAGCAGATTGCTATAACCTATCGTGACGCGCTCACGGGTGCTGGAGAATGGAGGCGAAGGCACGCACATGAAAGCCGTGTTGATGGCCGGAGGCGAAGGGAGCCGGCTGCGGCCCCTGACCTGCAATCGCCCGAAACCCATGGCGCCGGTGGTGAACCGGCCGATCATGGAGCACATGGTCAGGTTGCTGGTGCGGCAGGGCTGCACCGAAATCTACGCCACGGTGCACTACCTGGCGGATGAGATCGAGAGTTACTTTGGGGAGGGGCGGGAGTTAGGGGCCAGCATCCACTATTCAGTGGAGGACACCCCCCTGGGCACCGCAGGCAGCGTCAAGCGCCTGGAGCCGCACCTGGACGACACCTTCCTGATTATTAGCGGCGATGGGCTCACCGACGTGGACCTGGCCGCGCCCCTGGCTTTTCATCGGGAGAAGGGGGCGGTGGCCACACTGTTGCTCAAGCGGGTGCAGGATCCGCTTGAGTACGGGGTGGTGATCACCGAGCAGGACGGGCGCATCCAGCGCTTCCTGGAGAAGCCCAGTTGGGGGGAGGTTTTCAGCGACAGCGTCAACACCGGCATCTACATCCTGGAGCCCGAAATCTTCGCCCGGTTGGATCCCGAGCGCCCGGCCGATTTTTCCCGCGACCTTTTCCCGCTACTGCTCTCGCGCGGTGCCCCTCTCTACGGCTTCCAGATGCCGGAGGACACCTACTGGACCGACGTGGGCAACGTGCAGCAGTACCTGCAGGCGAATATGGATGTGCTGGAGGAGCGGGTGGAGGTGGAGATGCCCGGCCGGCTGGTGGGGCGCTCCATCTGGGTGGGCGAGGGGACTCGCATCGACCCCGAGGCGGAGTTGGTGGGACCGCTGGTGATCGGGAGCAATTGCCTGATCGGCCGGGGGGCGGCCATCATTCGCAGCGTCGTCGGCGATGGCTGCGTGGTGGAGGCGGGCGGCAGCGTGGAGCGCTCGGTACTCTGGAACGGGTGCTTTGTGGGGCGCGGCGCCCGGGTGCTGGGCGGGATCGTGGGCCGGGAAACCCTGGTCAAGACTGGCTCGCTGGTGCAGGAGGGAGCGGTGGTGGGGGACCGCTGCCGGCTGGAGGAGGGCACCACCGTCTCACCCAAGGTGCGACTGTGGCCCAACAAGATCACCGACCGCGGGGCCAAGGTGACCATGAGCCTGATCTGGGGCACCAAGTGGCCGGGGTCCCTGTTTGGCAACCTGGGGATCAAGGGCCTGGCTAACCAGGAGTTGACCCCCGAGTTTGCCACCCGCCTGGGCGCGGCCTACGGGGCCTACCTGGACCGGGGCTCGGAGGTGGTCACCTCCCGGGACATGCACCTGGTCTCCCGCATGCTGAAGCGGGCCCTGATCGCGGGGCTGATGTCGGTGGGGGTGAACATCCTGGACATCCGCAGCATGCCCGCCCCGGTGGCCCGGCATGCCGTGGCTACTGCCGGCGCGGCGGGGGGGGTGCACGTTGCCCTCTGCCCCACCGATCCGGAGTTGGTGACCATCGAGTTCTTCGACCGCCAGGGCAAGACCCTGGACCGGCTGGCGGAGCGCAAGATCGAGAACGTCTTTTTCCGGGAGGATTACCGCCGCAGTTACCGGGAGGCGGTAGGGGATCTGCAATACCTGGGGCGCACGGTCGAGCACTATGCGGATGATTTCTTTGACTTCATCAAAGGCGATGCTATCCGCTCGGCACATCCCAAGGTGGTGGTGGATTACACCTACGGCCAGCTGGCGATGCTCATGCCCATGGTATTGGGGCGGCTGGGGTGCGAGGCAGTCAACCTGAACGCCTACGTGGACCCCAACCGGGAGCCCCGGCCCTGGGAGGCCAACCCCTGGACGGTGCGCCAGTTGGCCGGGGTGGTCACCGGATACCGGGCGAGCCTGGGGGTAGTGGTGGATGGCGCGGGCGAGCGCCTATGGTTGGTGGATGAGAATGGTGCGCTGGTGGAGGGGGATCGCCTGCTGGAGGCGATGGTGGCGCTGGTGCTGGACGAGCGCGGTCCGGGAGGACGGATAGTAGTGCCGGTGAGCGCCTCGCATGCGGTGGAGGCGGTGGCGGCGGAGCGGGGTGGGGTGGTGACGCGGGTGAAAGCGGACCCCCGCTCGCTGATGGAGGCGGCGGGCAGCGAGCACCCCCCGGTACTGGTGGGGGACCCGGAGGGGGGCTTCATCTTCCCCGAGTTTGGGCCCGCGTTCGATGCAATGGCCTCATTGGGTAAGATGCTGGAGTTGCTGTGCCGTAGCGGCCGGACGCTCTCGTCTTTGACGGGAACACTCCCTGCAGCGCACAAGCACCACGGCACAGTGGAGTGCCCCTGGGAGCAGAAGGGCGCGGTGATGCGCACCCTGCACGATTTGAGTGCGGGGCAACAGGTAGATCACACCGACGGGCTGAAAGTCTACGAGCCAGAGGGGTGGGTATTGGTGCTGCCGGACGCGACCGAGCCGCTGTTCCACATCTTTGCCGAGGGTGAAAATCCCGAGACCGCGCAGGCCATGATGGAACGCCGGCGCCGGCAGATTTCGCTCATGGTAGAGGCACTCTGACTCTGGCCCGGGAGGCTGTGATGCGAGGTGGCGCGATCGCCCTGCTGGCGGGGCTGCTGACGGTCAGTATAGTGGCCGCCGGCTGTTCGTCCTTTGGTTGGCGCGAGTTCACCTGGAAGGGGGGCGGGGGGGCGGATTTCTCCTTTGCGATCGAGTATCCGGACTATTTCCTGCCACAGGCGGAGCCGGTTCCGGTGCCGGGGAGGATCGTGCTGCTGGGAGTGGCCACCGAGACCGGCTTCAGAAGCATGCCGAGCATGGTGGTAGTGGACTGGAAGAAGGTCGATCCCAAGGGCGGAATAGACCGCCTGCTCAAGGACCTGGGTAAGGGCACGGCAGCCTGGAAGCCGGTGCAGGTGGCCGGCCACGCGGGTTTCCGGTGCGAAGAGTCAAATTGGGAATTGCTGGTGGTGCAGCCCAAGGGTTGCAAGACCGCGTGTGTGGTGCAGGTCCTCTACGGGATTCCGAAGCAGAAGAAGATAGTGCAGGACTGCGACCGCATGCTCCGGAGTGTCAAGGTGGGGAAGATCTGATGCCGGCCTGGACGGGGCCGCTCGAGGACCTGGGGGGGTGTCGCTGGCGCATACCGCGGTCTTACATGCCGCAGATGCGCACGGACGGGATCATTTACGCCAGCGCGCGCATGCTGGAGGCGATCCGTTCGGACGACAGCCCTCAGCAGGTGGCCAACGTCGCCTGTCTGCCGGGGATCGTGGGCCCGGCGCTGGCCATGCCCGATATCCACTACGGCTACGGCTTCCCCATCGGAGGCGTGGCTGCGACGGATGCCGAGCAGGGCGTGGTGTCCCCGGGGGGGGTCGGCTATGACATCAACTGTGGCGTCCGCCTGCTCCGGACCAACCTGGAGGCAGGCCAGGTGCAAGGGCGGATTCAGGACCTGACCAACCAACTCTTCCGGGAGGTCCCCTCCGGGGTAGGCTCCAAGGGCATGATCCGGGTGCCGGAGAACGTGCTGGACCGGGTGCTGGAGCAAGGTGGGGCGTGGGCGGTGGCGCAGGGTTACGGCCGGGCGGAGGATCTGGAGCATACTGAGTCCGGGGGCCGGCTGGAAGACGCCGACCCCGGACGGGTGAGCCCCCGGGCGAAGGAGCGCGGCCGCCCGCAACTGGGCACCCTGGGAGCGGGCAACCACTTCCTCGAGGTGCAGGTGGTGGAGGCGGTATTCGACGCGGGGGTGGCCCGCGCCTTCGGCATCGGGGAGCCGGGGCAGGTCACGGTGATGATCCACACCGGCAGCCGCGGCCTCGGTTACCAGGTCTGCGACGACTACCTCGTGGTAATGCAGCAGGCCGTGCGCAAGTACGGAATCGAGTTACCCGATCGGCAGTTGGCCTGCACCCCCGTGCGCTCGCCCGAGGGGCAGGCCTACCTGGCGGCGATGGCCTGCGCGGCCAACTACGCCTGGGCCAACCGCCAGTGCATTACCCACTGGGTGCGGGAGGCTTTCACCCGCACCTTCGGCCTGGGGGAGGACAAGTTGGGCCTGCAGGTGGTCTATGACGTGGCGCACAACATCGCCAAACTGGAACGTCACCCGGTGGCGGGGGTAGAGCGTGAGTTGTGCGTGCATCGCAAAGGTGCCACCCGCGCCTTTCCCGCGGGCCATCCCGCCCTGCCCCGCGACTATGCCCACGTAGGGCAGCCGGTGCTGGTGCCAGGAGACATGGGCCGGCATTCCTACCTTCTGGTGGGCACCGAGCAAGCCATGCAGCAGACCTGGGGATCCACCTGTCATGGCGCCGGGCGCACCCTGAGCCGCCACGCGGCGCTGGCACAGGCCAAGGGCCGCGACATCGCTCGCGAGTTGGCCGAGAGCGGCATATATGTGCGCGCTGCCAGCCGGGGGGTACTTGCGGAGGAGATGCCCGCGGCCTATAAGGACGTTGACGAGGTGGTAGAGATCTGCCAGCAGGCCGGCATCTCCCGCCGGGTTGCCCGGCTGCGCCCCATCGGGGTGATGAAGGGTTAGCCCATGGCCGGCCACCGGGCGGGACTGTGGGCCGGCCTGCACCGCACTTACCTGGCCGTGTTCACCCGCTATCCCTTCCTGGTAGCGGTGGCGCTCATCACCGCATGCGGGGAACTGGCCTACGCCGGCATTAACAACGTCGCTCTCCCCCTCCTGCTCAAGGAAGAGGGGCATGCCTTGGGCCTGCACGGGGCCCGCGCCGCGTGGGTGGTGCTGGGGCCCGTGGCCTCCACCTTCCTCCTGGCGGAAACCCTGCTGCGCATCCCCTTCGGCCGCCTCTCCGACCGCTGGGGCCGCGTGCGCATGATGACCCTGGGGCCGGCCGTGGGCGCGGTATCCATGTTCCTGGTTACTCGCCTGGGTGATTACCGCTGGCTATTCCCGTTGCGCGCCCTGGATGGGATGGCGGCTGCCGCGCTCTGGCCCTCCACCTTCGCGCTGGTGGGGGACCGGGTGGACGAAGGGTGGCAGGCAACGGCCATGAGCACCCTGAACACCATTTACCTGGCCGCGGTGGGAGTGGCCCCGGCTCTGGTGGGGCTGGCGGTCGAGGCCACTGATTCCCTGCGTGCGCCGTTCCTGGGTGGCAGCGTGCTGCTGCTGACCGCCACGTTGGCGGCCGCTTTGTGGCTGCGGCCTGTGGCCGGCAAGGCAGAGGTGCGGAGCCCCCAGGCCGGCGGTGAGCCGCGCGCGCCAGTGTCCCACGGGCTCTGGGCCTCTCTGCTGGCCATCAGCTTTTGCCAGACCTTTGCGGTGATTATGCTGGCTCCGTTCCTGGCGTTGTACGCCAGTTCAGAGTTGCGGGTTACAGCCGGGGGCCTGGGCTTGATACTGCTGGCCCCGGCGGTGACGGTGGGCATGCTTTCCATGCCCCTGGCCCGGCTGGCCGACCGCTGGGGAAGAATCCGGGCGGTCAATAGTGCGCTGCTCACGTCAGCCATCCTGATGTGGCTTATCCCACAGACGCACCGCGTGGACGTGCTGATAGTGCTCGCCAGTGCTTTTGCCACCGCCTACGCGCTGGGCACGCCCGCGTGGCTGGCCATCCTCTCGGAGGCCGCGCCGCCGGGCGCGCGTGGCGTCACCTTTGGCAGCGTGGGCACCGCCCAGGGCGCGGGCGCCTTCCTGGGGCCCTTGGTGGCCAGCCGCCTGGGGCTGCTTTCTCCCCACTACCCTTTCTACGGCAGCGCACTGGCCCTCAGCCTGTCGGCATTGCTGGCCCTGGCCACCCTCCGCCGCCTCCCCTCCGGGCGCAAGCCCGCACCGCCCCGCTGAGCCGGCCGTGCCCGCCCGGGACCTGCGAAAACGTGGTATCCTATCCCGGCCTCGCCGGGGCAGGGACGGTTTCCCGCGGCACCGAAGTCGAAGGGGTGTGCGCAAAGGGCGAGGGCGCCCTTTTTGCGCGCTAAGAGGTCATGCTGCAGGCATTACAGCGCACATACCTGGCGGTCTTTCGCCTGTATCCCCTGCTCCTCCCCCTGGCTGTCATCACCGCCTGTGGAGAGCTGGTTTACGGGGCGCTCAACAACTTCTCCTTGCCCCTGCTCCTGCAGGCGGAGTACCGCCGGCTGGGCATCGCCAACCTGCGCGACGTAGGCGTCATCCTGGGCTATGTGACCTCCACCTTCCTGCTCAGTGAGACCCTGCTGCGCCTGCCTTTCGGGCGCCTCTCCGACCGCTGGGGCCGGGTCACCATGATTGTGCTCGGGCCGCTGGTGGGGGTGGTCTCGCCCATAGTGATTGCCAACGCCCGCAGTTTTGTGGCCTTCTACCCCCTGCGAGTGCTCGACGGGTGCGGGGCAGCTGCGTTATGGCCCTCGCTGTTTGCGATGGTGGGCGACCGGGTGGGGCGGGAGTGGCGGGCCACCGCGATGAGCGTGATGAACATGATCTACATGGCCGCCGTGGCGCTGGGCCCCACGCTGGCAGGCCTGCTCATCTCGGTCAGCGATTATCGCACGCCCTTCTATGCGGCCAGCGGCCTGCTCTTGCTGGCGGCGCTGTTGGGCTTTTTCTGGCTGCGGCCGCTGGTGCGAGGGCCGGCCCCCGGCCTGGAGCCGGAGGTGATCGCCTCGCCGGAGGCGGCACCGCCCGTGCACCCGGTGTGGCGGCCCAGCCGGCTGCAGATCGTGATGATGCTGGTCATCACTTTTGGGCAGTCGTTTGCGATCATCATGCTCGCCCCGTACCTGGTGCTCTACGCAAAGACCGCGCTCCAGCTGCCGGAGAGTCGCCTCGGGCTGCTTTTCATCGGCCCGGCCATCGTGGTGGCTGTGCTGGCGCTGCCGCTGGGCCGGCTGGTAGACCGGTGGGATAACCGCGCGGCGGTGAAGCTGGCGCTGCTGCTGGCCGCGATCGCCATGTGGCTGCTGCCACAGACGGTGCGCCTGCCGGTGTTGATTGGGATTGCCGCCCTGTTTGGGGTGGCGTATGCCCTGGGCACGCCGGCCTGGTTTGCACTGATGGCGGACATGGCTCCGGAGACCGCGCGCGGCACCACCATCGGGGGGTTTGGCACCGCACAGGGGCTGGGCGCGATTGCCGCGCCTATCGTAGGCGGATACCTGTGGCGCACGGCCATCCACTATCCATTCTATGCCAGCGCGGCCATCCTCACCCTGTGCACCGTGCTCTCGCTCGCCGCATTGCGGGGGGCTCCCCCCATCCGCCGCTCGGGATATGCGGCGGACCTGGAACCGTTTGGAGGTCATGTATGATTCTCGACGTGCTCGGCCTGGCCGCCGGCCTGGCGCTCATCCTGGTCAGTGCCGAGCTGTTCACCAACGGGGTGGAGTGGCTGGGCCACCGCCTCAACCTCGCCGAGGGGGCGGTGGGCAGCGTGCTCGCGGCCGTGGGCACCGCCCTGCCCGAGACCATGGTCCCCATCGTCGCCATCCTCCTGGTGCGGGGCGGCTCCAGCGACGAGGTGGGGATCGGCAGCATCCTGGGCGCTCCCTTCATGCTTTCCACCCTGGCCATGGCGGTTACCGGGCTGGCCGCGCTGGGCTACCGCCGGCGGCGCTCCCAGGGGTCCCGCATCTCCATCAACCGCAAGGTGCTCCGGCGCGACCTCACCTACTTCCTGATCATGTTCAGCCTGTCGGTGTTCGTGGGCATCGTGCACTTCCCCGGCTACCACGTGGTGGTGCCCCTGACCCTGGTGGGCGGATACGTTATCTACCTCTACCTGAACCTGAGCGAGGCGGGGGAGATCGGGGGCGACCTGAGCCCACTGCGCCTGCACGCGCTGCTTACCAGGCTCTTCCTGCGTGCTGAGCAGGGCGAGGAGCGCCACGCGTTCCACGCTCGCCGGCACAAGCATGCCCACCGCACTCCCCGACTACGGATGATCGGGAGCCAGGTGACCCTGGCCCTGGTAGGGATCCTGGCGGGAGCGCGGGTTTTCGTGCACGGGGTGGAGGCGGGCTCGGTGGCGCTCGGCCTGGACCCGCTCGTCATCTCTCTCATCCTGGTGCCCATAGCCACTGAGTTACCGGAGAAGTTCAACTCCGTCATCTGGATGCGGCAGGGCAAGGACACGCTGGCCCTGGGGAACATCACCGGGGCCATGGTGTTCCAGAGTTCATTTCCGGTGACGGTGGGGGTGGCTTTCACCGAATGGCGGCTGGTGGCTCCGCCCGGCGAGCCGCAAGCCGCGCTCTATGCCTCCGCGGTCGCCCTCATTTCCGGCGCCGTGCTCCTCCTGCTCTCCCAGCGCCGGGTCGGCGGCCACGCGCGCACGCAAATACACCCCTCGGTGCTGGTAGGCGGCGCGCTGCTGTACCTGGTGTTCGTAGCCCTGGTCTTCTGGGTGTGACTGAAACAAAGCAAGCGCTCCCCGGGCAGGCCGCCCCCCGGGCCCTTTTCCGGCAGCCTTCCCCGTGGCTACGCTGCGCATGGCCGTCCTCCGGCCGCAGGCGGCCGCCCGCGCCACCCGCTTCCTGGCGCGGGAAGGCATCCGCATCCCTGCCGGGTATCGGCGGTCGGTCTCCTTCGTGGCCGACTACGAAAACCTGGCCTACCTCGAGCAGACCCTGGGGCTGGCCGAGTCCAACCGGAGCCACCCTATCGCCCGCTGCCGCGCCGCGTGCTGCACCGGCACCAGGTGCCCTGGCGCTGGGGGCTTTCCCTCGCCAAACTGATGTTTCGCCGTCCCCGTTGGGTTGTGTTGGCGGCGGTGTTGCTCGCCGTCCCCGGCATTGCGCTGCTTGCCAACGACTGGTGGGAGGCCGCGCGCTATGCGCTGTACGCCGTCGCGGCCGGGGTGTCGCTGGCGGTGGCCTACCGGCTGATACTGCGAGCGAACCCGCTGGCGCTGGCAGTCAACATGCTGCTTGGCATCATGCTCTGGGGCGCGTGGACGCTCGTTTTCCACCCCGCCCAACGGCCCGGGGCCCTGATTCTGGCGGCGCTGGTGGGGGCTGCCTTCCTGTGGGCCGGCATGGGGACGATCCTTTCCCGGGGGCGCAAGCCCGGGCCCGAGGCGACCTCCGGGATCGCTGCTCCGGCTGCTTCAGGCTGAGTGGGGAGCGGTCGCCAGAGCCGCTGCCCAACTTGCCGGGCAGGCTACCGGTTTGCACCAAAGTGTGGAATATAGATACTGGCCTGTCCCCGGAGGGAGATAAATACCATGCCCCTTCGTGGATGCCTGACTCGCATTTCCCACGCTTGGCCGGCCCTCGCACTGCTCGTCGCCCTGGCTTCACCCGCCCTTGCCCTTACTGCATCGGCCGGGCACGAGGTGACCATCGCCCCTGGCCAGCGAACATTGCTCCATGGCGCCGCGGCCGGCGGCACGGCTCCTTATGCCTTCTTCTGGAGCCCGGCCGCGGGCCTGAGCGCAGGCAACGTTGCAGAGCCCATCGCCGCGCCTGCGGTGAGCACCACTTACACGCTCACGGTGACTGACGGCGCGGGGGCGACCGCCACGGACACGGTGACGGTGACCGTGCGCCTGCAGGCCGAGGCGGGCCCGGATGCCGTGCTGCAGACCGGGCGCACGGTAAGCCTCCCGGGGTGTGTCCGCGGGGGCCAGCCCCCCTACACCTATGCCTGGTCACCCGCAGCCGGGCTGGACAGCACGACGGTGGCGCGCCCCACCGCAACCATGCCCGGCGCCGCCGGCACTGCCGTGACCTACACCCTCACCGTGACCGATGCCGCCGGGCAGGTGGCCCAGGATGCCATTACCCTGCAGACAACCGATAGCCAGGCCGCCTGCATGGTGGATGCCGGTGCGGATGTGGCCCTGCCGCCCGGTCGCAGCGTGACCCTGCAGGGGCAGACCAGCGGGCTGTGGGAGCCGTGCACCGTTTCCTGGTCGCCCGCCACCGGGCTCAGCGACCCGACCGTGCTGCAGCCGGTGGCCCGCCCGAGCGCGACGACTACCTATACCCTGACGGTGACCGACGCCTTCGGCTGGACGGGCTCAGATACGGTGACCGTCTATGTGGGGCAATCACCGGGGCCATTCTGGGCCAGCGCGGGGCCCGATCGCACCATCTACTCGGGCCAGTCGGTCACCCTGCGCGGCCAGGCCGATGGGGGACTGGCCCCCTACACCTGGTCGTGGAGCCCGGCTACCGGCCTGAGCAGTACCACGGCCAAGGAGCCGACGGCGCGCCCGATCGCCACCACCACCTACACCCTGACCGCCCGTGACTCCCAGGGAGCGGTGATGACGGACACGGTGGTGGTAACAGTGCTGCCCACCACCGCCACCACGCTGCGCGCCAGCGCCGGGGGTGACCAGGTGCTGCTGGAGGGGCAGTCAGCCACGCTCTCGGGGTATGCCTCGGGAGGGTTACCCCCCTACACCTACGCCTGGTCTCCCGCGACCGGCCTGAGCGCCACCAACGTGGCCCGGCCGGTGGCCTCGCCGGCTTACAACACCGTGTACACCCTCACCGTGACCGACAGTCGGGGCGCCACCACGGACGACACCGTGCTGGTGGAGGTATTCGAGCCGCTGGCGGTGGAGGCCGGATCCGACCGCACTCTCACCCTGCCCGAGACCGCGGTGCTCTCGCCGACGGTGACGGGGGGGTGGCTGGAGTTCGGGCTGGGGTGCGCCTGGTCGCCGCCAGACGGCCTCAGCAACCCCTTCATACTCAACCCGGTGGCAGCGCCAGCGGTCACCACGACCTATACGGTGACGGTGAACGATGCCCTGGACCAGTATGCCTCCGACAGCGTGACCCTGACTGTGGTGCCGCCGTTGGTGGCCGAGGCCGGGCCGGATGTGGAGGTGCCGCTGGGCGGAAGCACCATGCTCTGCGGCGGGGCCGCGGGCGGCACCCCACCCTACGCGCTGGCCTGGGCGCCGGCCGATTCGCTGGATGACCCGGCTGCGGCCAGTCCCGTGGCCCGGCCACTCGAGACCACCACTTACACGCTCACGGTTACCGACGCCCTGGGCTGGGTGGCAGTGGATACCGTGACCGTGACCGCCCCCACTTACTCCTTCGCGGCGGAGGCCGGGCCGGAGGTGACCATGGTGGCGGGCAGCAGCACCCTGCTGCAGGGTGCCGCCGTGGGCGGCTGCGCGCCCTTCAGTTACACCTGGAGTCCGGCCGCGGGCTTGAGCGATCCCCACGCGGCTTCGCCCCTGGCTACTCCTGCCGCCACCACTACCTACACCCTCACCATCACCGATGCCCTGGGCAACACCCGTGAGGACGTGGTGACTGTCACCGTGGTTCCGCTGCTGGTGGTGGAGGCGGGGCCCGATCGCATCATCCAGCCGGGTGGGAGCACACTGCTGGAGGGTGCGTTCAGCGGGGGCGCGCCAGGGGCCACCTGGTCCTGGAGCCCGGCGACAGGTCTGGAGGACGCTTCGCTGCTACGGCCAACTGCGAGACCTGCCAGCACCACCGTGTACACGCTGCGGGTGACTGACAGCGCGGGGCAGACGGTCAGCGACAGCGTGACGGTGTATGTGCTTGGCGCCTTCTCGGCGGAGGCGGGGCCCGACCTGACCATCGTGCGCGGCGCCACCGGTACCCTGTACGGCGGGGCCACCGGTGGCCAGGCCCCCTACACCTACACGTGGTCCCCGGCGGCGGGCCTGAGCGATCCTTATGTGGCCGAGCCGCTGGCTGGCCCGGCCGAGACCACCACATATACGCTGACCGTAACCGACGCCCTGGGCCAGGCGGCACAAGATAGCGTCACCGTGACCGTGCTCGAGCCCCTGGTGGCTGAGGCGGGGCCCGACGTGGCGGTGATTGCCGGCACGGGGGCCGCGCTTTCCGGCTCGGGTAGCGGCGGCCAGCCGCCCTATACCTGGTCCTGGACGCCCACGGCAGGCCTGAGCGATGCCACGACAGCCGCGCCTACCGCGGCCCCCACAACGACCACAACCTATACCCTGACCGTGACCGACGCCGCGGGCCGCAGCGCCAGCGACCAGGTCACGGTAACGGTAGTACCGCTACTGGTGGCCAGCGCGGGCCTGGACAAGGAAATATCCGCGGGTGAGAGTGCCCTCCTTGAGGGCTCTGCTTCGGGCGGGGTGCAACCCTACGCCTGGTCCTGGAGCCCAAGCGATGGCCTGGATGATCCGGCCGCGGCCGCGCCCACTGCGGCCCCCGGGGTGACCACCACCTACACGCTGACGGTATGCGATGCCTCGGGGCAGACGGCTACCGACTCGGTTACCGTGACCGTGCGCAACCAGGCGCCCAGCCCGGCCTTCACCTGGCTGCCGGCGGTGCCCGTGGCCGGCGAACCGGTAGCCTTCAGCGACGGCTCCCGCGACCCGGACGGCAGCATTGTCTCCTGGTCCTGGGATTTCGGTGACGGTGGAACTGCGGCCGGCCCCAATCCCAGCCACACGTTTGCCGCGGCCGATACCTACACGGTCACCCTCACCGTCACCGATGACCGGGGCGCGACGGCCACCGCCACCCGGGCGGTTACCGTGAGCGCGGGCAGGGTCTCGCTTGCCATTGAACTGAACGCGCCGAACAAGGCCAAGTCGGGCAAGCATAGCGACCTGGCGGTGGTGGTCACTAACACTGGCAGCGTAGCCGCTGAGGTCAGCGTCACCCTGGAGCGGATGGGTGCCAGCCCGGGCAACCTGGGCACCCGGGTGATTTCGCTGGCGGCGGGAAAGCACGACCGGCTCACCTTCCCCTACACTTTCGCCACCGCGGACGTCCCGGCCGTCACCTTCCGCGCGACTGCCCTCGCGGCGGGGGTGTCGGTGCAGGCAACCGCTACGGTCACGGTAATGGCAAAGTAGCAGCGAACGGCCGCCCGGAACCTGGGCGGCCGCAACAGGCCGGAGGCGCCCTCACCCTACCCCTCTCCCGGGGGGAGAGGGTGAGGGCCCCGGTCACCTGTCATTACTTCGCAACGCCCCGCCCCTTGACTTCTCGTTTGCCCCCGTTTATTATATACCCCAGGGGGTATTAACGACGGGTGGAGAAGGAGGCAAGGATGGAAGCGGTGGCCGGACGGCGGAAGCCGGCAGTTCGCAAGTTGCAGGTGAAGGGTGCGTGGTGGCAGCATCTGCTGTGGCCGGCACTGCCGGTAGTCATGATTGGCGGCTGGTTCTACCCGCTGCTGGGTTTTGGGGTGCTTGCCTGCATGTTGGGGCCCAGCCTGCTGGCGCCCTTCCGCGGCCGGTGGTGGTGTGGGAATGCCTGCCCGCGCGGCCTGTTCTCCGACCTGGTGCTGCGGCGGCTGGTACCGGGGCGACCCGCTGCGACCTGGCTGCGGGGGATTCCCTTCCGGCTGGGGGTGATGGCGGTGCTGATGGGAGTGCTGGGAAGCCAACTGATCCTGGCCTGGGGCCACGCCTCGGCCATGGGCCTGGCGTTCGTGCGCATCCTCACGGTGACCACCGTGGTCGGGGTGGTGCTGGCGGCCTTCACCCACGAGCGGGCCTGGTGCCTGTTCTGCCCCATGGGGACGCTGGCCCGGGCCTTTGTGAAGAAGACGGCGTATCCCCTGGACAGCGCGGGCTCCTGTCGCTCGTGCAACCTGTGCGTGCGGGCTTGCCCCATGCAGTTGTCGCCGCCACAGGTGGCGAGCCAGGCCGACCCCGACTGCCTCAAGTGCGGGCGCTGCACGCAGGCGTGCCCGGTGGGTGACCTGACCCTCGGCAAGTAGCGCCTCGGGGGGAATGGCCGGTGCCGTGGTGGAAACAGATGCGGCTGAGAGGAGGCACGCATGCCATCCAGGGACCGGCCATACCCCCTCCGGGTATTACCACCGGAGCACCGCCGGCTTACCGATCCGGTCACCGGCCTGGAACTGACCTTCTGCACCACCGGGCCCAACCGCGACCGCGTGCTCTACTTCCACCAGCGGGCCTGGCTCGCGGACGACAGCCTGCTGCTCTTTGAGTCCTTCCGCCCGGAGCCCGTGCTCATGGGCTATCTCCCCGCCACCGGCGAGCAGGTGGAGATCGGGGCCGGGCTCTGGGGGACCGTCGCTGCCAAGGAGGGCAACCGCCTGTTCACCGCCCGCGGGCAGGAACTCGTGGAGATGACCGTGGAGGTTGAGCCGGGCCCACCTTCCCGGGTCACCGTCCGCGAGCGCCCGCTTGCCACCCTCCCCGCGGGCGCCGTGCTGCAGACCCTGCTCCAGGAGAACGCCGACGGCACCCTGCTCGGCTTTGGGGTGCGCTGGGAGCGGCAGAACCGGCGCGGCGTCGTCATCGTGAATACCATGTCGGGGGAGTGGCAAGAAGTGGGCGAGATTGACTTTGCCAGTAGCCACGTCCTGTTCTCTCGCACCTCCCCCCACCTGATGTCCTTCAACGGCAAGCCCGGCCGGCTGTGGCTGGTGGACTGCAGGGAGGGCAAGCCGTGGCGGCTGTATGAGGAGGCTCCCGGCGAATATGCCACCCACGAGAACTGGTGGAACGACGACCGCCTGCTCTTCCTGAGCGGCCGAGTGGACGTGGAGGGGGCGGTGAAGGTGGTGGACAGCCGTACCGGCACCGTGCGCATCATCGGCCAGGGGGCCTGGGAGCCCTACCCCCCACCCGGCGGCGATGACACCATGAACCGCTGGTACTGGTGGGAGGCCTCCGGCAGCGAGGACGGGCGCTGGGTTGCCGCCGACAACTGGTATGGAGACGTGGTGGTATGGGATGCCCGCACCTTGCACTTCCACCGCCTCACCCTGGGCCACCGCCACTACCGCGGCGCCGTGCAGGAGCAGCCCTCCGTGGGCTGGGATCGCTCCAGCCGCCGCCTGACGTTTACCTCCCAGATGATCGGAGGCGCCCACCCCTGCCTGATCACTCTGCCTGAGGGCCGCTGGTGGGACGATCCCGTCGCCTATCCGCCCGCATCACCACACTAAGGAGACCCACTACCGCATGACTGCACTATCCCGCTTCCTGATCGCCGCCATCCTGGGCCTGGCCGCTGGCGCCGCCGCGGCCGCTTCTGCCACCTATCCCTTGCCCGTCTTGCCCCGCGAGGACAAGCATGTCAAGGACCCGGTGACCGGGGTGGACCTGCTGTTTGTCACCACCGACCCGGCCCCCGACCACAATCTCTACTTTCACGAGCGGTCGTGGCTGGCCGACGAGTCCATGCTCATCTTCACTTCCGAACGCAAGGAGGGGGGCACCATGGGCTATCTCTTCGCTACCGGCGAGTTGGTGCGCTTCCTTACCCCGCAGGGAGGGGTGAGCGCCGCCACTGCCGCAGTGAAGAAGAACGCCATCTACGCCGCCCGGGGGCGGGACATCCTGGAGATCAGGGTGAAGGTCGTTCCCTCCCGCGATCCGGCCTGCCGCTCGCAGGTCATCGCCACCGAACGCGTGATCTGCACCCTGGCCGCCGACGAGGGGCTGGTTTGTGCGCTCAACGAAAACTGTGACGGCCGCCTGCTGGGGGTGGGGGTGAACGACCCTGCGGGAATGCGGGTGGACGTGGTGGATATCAAGACCGGCAAGCGGCGCACGGTCGCCCGCGGGCAGTATGGGGGGCACCTGCAGTGGAGCCGGACTAACCCCAACTGGCTGAGTGTGGCCGGCATGAAGGATCGGCTGGTGATGGTGGATATCACCCGGCCCGGCTTCCGGGTGGTCCACCACCAGGTACCCGGGGAGTATGTCACCCATGAATCCTGGTGGGTGAACGACCAGATGATCTTTTGCGGGGGCTACCGGGATAAGGAGAGCCACGTCAAGGTGGTGGACCCGCGTACGGGCCAGGTGCGCATCGTCGGCGCCGGAGCGTGGGTTCCCTGGACCAGCACCAGCCCCGACGTGGAAGGCGACGACGTGCTCAACCGCTGGAACTGGTGGCACTGCTCCGGCGACCAGGCAGGCAAGTGGATTGCCGCCGACAACTGGTATGGCGACATCGTCATCTTTGACGGCAAGACCGGGCAGCCGCACCGGCTCACCCTGCGGCACAGCCACTACGGGGGCGGCAAACACCCGGAGGTGGGCTGGGACCGCTCCAGCCGCCGCGTGGTCTTCCGCTCGCAGATGCTGGGCGGGATAGACGTCTGCGTGGCCACTCTGCCCGAGCGCTGGCCTGACCAGGATCCCTTCGACCAGGACGACCTCTTCATCACCGGCGGCGTGCCCTACCCCCGGGTGCCCAACACCCCGCAGGAGCGTTAACCATGAGAACAGTCCTGCTTGCCATCGGCCTGCTGGTATCCCTTCCCCTCGCCACCCTCGCGGCAGGCACGGCGACCTACCCTCTCCAGGTCCTGCCCAGCGAGCGCAAGGTGATGACCGACCCGGTGACGGGGGTCGAGTTGACCTTCGCCACCACGGCCCCCGGCCTGGACCGCGCGTGCTACTTCCACCAGCAGGCCTGGCTGGCGGACGAGTCGCTGCTGCTCTTCACTACCGACCGCGGCAGCAAGGACATGATGGGCTACCTGCCGGCTACCGGCGAACTGGTGGTGCTCAGGACCCCCTCCGGCCGCCTGGCTGGGGCCGCCTGCGCCCGGAGGGGGAATGTGGTCTACGCCTATCGCGGTCGGGAACTCGTGGCGCTGACGCTGAAGATCGCCATTTCCAGGGACCCGGCTCGCATCCCCTCCCGGGTTACCGCCCGCGAGCGGGTGGTCGCCACCCTCCCCGAGAATCCCATCCACTACGTGACCGAGAATGCCGACGGGACCCTCATCGGTAGCGAATACCGCACGGCGGCCGGCACCAACGGCATGTGCGTGACCAAGGTGGCGACCGGCCGCATCCGCGACCTGGGCACGCTCAACTTCGGCGGGCACATGCAGTTCAGCCGACACGATCCCTTGCTCTTTTCCTTCGCCGGCCGCCCCGACCGGCTCATGGTCTGGGACCTGCGCCGCTCCGCCCCCCGCTGCCTGCACAAGCAGGCGCCGGGTGAGCACGTCACCCACGAGTCGTGGTGGGTGGACGGCCAGATGCTCTTCCTGGGCAGTTACCTGGACAAGGAGGAGCACCTGAAGGTTATCGACCCCAGCACCGGGGTGATCCGCATCATCGGCGCGGGGGCGTGGGTTCCCTGGGCCAGCACCGAGCAGTCCGACGGTGACGACATCCTCAACCGCTGGAACTGGTGGCATGCCTCCGGCGACTGGCAGGGCCGCTACGTGGCCGCCGATAACTGGTACGGCGACATCGTGGTCTTTGACGGCAAGACCACCCGGCTGCACCGGTTGACCCTGGGTCACCGCAAATATGGCGGCGGCAGCGAGGCGGAGGACCCCCACGTGGCCTGGGACCGCTCGGGCCGCCGCGTGGTCTTCACCTCCCAACTCCTGGGCCGGGCGGATGTCTGCATCGCCACCCTGCCGTCAAGTTGGCCTACCAGCCTGCCCCTGGCCCCCGACGACCCTGTTATAATCCAAGACGTGGAAAAGCGGGCGCTGCCTCCGGGCGTGGAGCCCCGACCGCAGCGGCCCCAGTGACAAGAAAGACTGCTTCCCCCTGTAACACGAGGCATGCACCGCTGCTCTAATCAAGTGCAGGCCATCGCGGGGCCCGGGGGGGCTTGGGGAGGGGCCGGCATGGCCTCGGAGCGTGAAATGGGGACGACCGCTGGGGCTCTGTCGTGGACGGACATGGCGGATGAGGCGCTGGTGCGGCTGGCACAGCAGGGCGGCGCGCCCGCCTTCGACCAGCTCATCGTCAGGCACCGGGAGGCCATGACGGCACTGGCCTACCGCATCGTGGGCGACCGGGACGAGGCCGACGACCTGGTGCAGGAGGCGGTCTGCCTCGCCTACCGCAAACTTGGCGGCTTTCGCGGGGATGCGGCTTTCAAGACCTGGCTCACCCGGATCACCATCAACGTTTGCATCAAGGCGCGCCGGCGCCGCCATAACCAGGCCTGGGAGCCGCTCTCGGACCTCTACGAGTGCCCTTCCCACGCTGAGCGGGAAGCAGTAACCCGGGTGATGGTGGCCCATGCCATGGCCCGCTTGCCCGCCCGGGACCGGGTGCTGCTCTTGCTGCGTGAGTACGAGGGCCTGGAGTACGAGCAGATTGCCGACGTAATGGGGTGGAGCAGGGCCCGGGTGGGTACCGCAATTCACCGGGCCCGCAAGCGGCTGCGCCGCTTGCTCGAACCTGTCGAGGAGGTCTGACGGTGCTGTTGTGCAGGCGCATGGATCGTAGGCTCAGTTTCCTCGCCGACGGAGAACTCGGCGAGACTGAGCGCGCCCGCGTCGAGCAGCATCTCGCCACCTGCCCCCGCTGCCAGCAGCGCTTCCGGGCCTACCAGCAGACCCGGCAGGCCGTGCAGCAGTTCGAGCCGATCATGTATCGCAAACTGACCGCCGGCCGCCGGGTAAACACCTGGGCGCCCGGCAGCCCTCACCGGCGCCCGCTGACCGTTGCCGCGGCCGCCATGCTGGTGGCCCTGGCGGCCCTCGTGCCCTATGGTCTCCGCCTGTCCTCGGAGTTGCGCGCCCTGCCCTGGCACCCTGGGTACGTGCTCTCCGGTCTCCCGGCAGACTTCCAGGCGCACCCGCTATGCGCGACCTCCCGGGAACTACTGATCGGCATCGTCAACCGCCGTAACCAGCCCCGGGCCAGCCTGGCTTTTCTACGCGGCCGCCACCTCAGCAAGCACAGGCTGCAGGGGCCCTATGGCTGGGACCGGGTGAGCCTGGTCACGGTTGCCAACCGCCGGGTGTACGAGGCCTACAAGACGGTGGGTGACGAGGGGGGCACCAGGCAGGTCTACATGCTGGGGTGGAATGCCAAGGGCTTCTGTGTGCTGGTGCGCCAGGAGCCAGGCGGCTCCTACCAGGACCTGGTGCAGGTGGTGCAGAGCCTGGCACCCGGCGATCGGCGCGCCATGCTCCATTCGCTCCACAACGGCCCCTCCACCCTGGTGAGCCGTGATTCCCTGTTGATGGCCCCGTAGGTCACTGCTTGGGGCGGGCGGGGGACAGCGGGCAGCCTGACGGCTGCCCGCTGCGCGCGGTTACTTGACAGGCGGGGGGCGCGCCACTACGCTTGCCCTGTTATCCGCAACGGAGTGCCGCATGCGACGTCGTCTGCCTATTGCCCTCGCCGTGCTGATCGTGGTGGCAGCAGCGGTCGTGCTTGTGCTCATCTTCGCCCGCCCCAGTCCCCGCCCGGACCGGCTCGAGGCCAGCGGCACCATTGAGGCCGACGAGGTGGAGATTGCGCCCAAGGTGGGCGGACGCGTGGTAAGGCTGGCCGTGGATGAGGGTGACCCCGTGCGCGCGGGCCAGGTGGTAGCCCGTCTGGACACCGCCGAACTGCGTGACCAGCAGACCCAGGCCGCGGGTGCCTACGCCAGCGCTCTCGCTCGCCTGCGCGACCTGGAGGCGGGCACCCGCCCGGAGCAGATCCAGGCCGCCCGCGCCGCCCTGGCTCAGGCCCAGGCCGCGGTGGCGGGCGCCCGGGCCGCATTGGCCACCGCCCGCGAATCCTATCGCAAGAGCACCGCCCTCGCCGGCCAGGTCGAGCAGGCCCAGGCCAATCTGGCATCCGCCCGCGCCGCCCTGGCCCAGGCGCGGGCCCGGCGTGACCTCGTCTTCGCCGGCACCCGACCGGAGGTCATCCAGCAGGCCGAGGCGGCCGTGGCCTCGGCCCAGGCTGCTGCCAGCCGCACGGAGGCCGACTACGAGCGTGCGGAGGATCTTTTCGCCCAGGGTGCGCTCTCGGCCCAGCAGCGGGATGCCGCCCGCCAGGCCCGCGACAGCGCCGCGGCCGCACTGCGCAGCGCCCAGGCGGCGCTGGAGGAGGCCCGCCACGGCCCTCGCCCCCAGGAGCGGCAGGCCGCCCAGGAGGCGGTCCGCCAGGCCCAGGCCGGGCTCGCCTCCGCCCAGTCCGCCCTGGCCACCGCGCGGGAAGCCTATGCGGACCGTCTCGATGCCCGCGCCCGCGTGGAATCGGCCGAGACCCAGTTGGGCGTGGCCCACGAGCAGGAGCGCGCCGCGCGCGCCAATCTCAACCTGGCTCTGGCTGGCCCCACTCCCGAGCAGATCAAGGCCGCGCGCGGCCAGGTGAAGCAGGCCCGGGGCGCCCTTTCCCTCGCCGGGGTGCAGCTGGGCAACGCGACCGTGCGCTCTCCCCTCACCGGGGTGGTGCTTACCCGGGTAGTGGAGCGCGGGGAGGTGGTCGCCGCCGGCCAGCCGCTGCTCACTGCCGCCTCCCTGAACCCGGTCAAACTGCGCATCTACGTCCCCGAGAACCAGTATGGGCGAGTGAAACTCCGCCAACATGCCCGGGTCACGGTGGACAGTTACCCCGGCACGCGCTTCTCGGCGCGGGTCACCCGTATCGCCGAGCAGCCGGAGTTCACCCCCCGCAACATCCAGACCAAGCAGGAGCGGGTGAAACTGGTCTACGGCGTGGAGTTGACGGTGGCCAACCCCCAGGGCCGGCTCAAGCCGGGCATGCCTGCCGACGCGGTGGTGTTCCTGGGCTCGGGCAAATGAGCCCCCCGCCCGTGCCCGCCCTGGAGGCCGAGCGCTTGCGTAAGGAGTTCGGCCCCCTCGTGGCCGTGGCCGATGTCACCCTGGCGGTGGCCCCGGGGGAGATCGTGGGCCTGGTGGGCCCTGACGGTGCCGGCAAGACCACCACCATGCGCATGCTCAGCGGCGCCATGCCTCCCACCTCCGGTACCGCCCGGGTGGCTGGTATTGATGTGGTGCGGGAGGTGGAGAGGGCGCGGCTGGGCATCGGCTACATGCCCCAGCGCTTCAGCCTCTACCCCGACCTTACGGTGGCCGAGAACCTGCGCTTCTCCGCGGACATCTACGGCGTCCCCCGCCGCCGGCAGCGGGAGCAGGCCGCGCGCCTGCTCGAATTTGCCCGCCTCACCCCCTTCGTCAACCGCCAGGCCCAGCATCTCTCCGGAGGCATGCGCCAGAAACTGATGCTGGCCGCCACCCTCATGCACACCCCCCGGGTGCTGCTGCTGGACGAGCCCACCACCGGGGTGGACCCCGTCTCCCGCCGCGAGTTCTGGCAGATCCTGGAAGGGCTGCTGGCCGAGGGGGTGACCGTGCTGGTCTCCACTGCCTACCTTGACGAGGCCGAGCGCTGCCAGCGGGTGGCGCTGATGGCTGGCGGCCGCCTGCTCCAGGTGGACACTCCGGCGGCGATGAGAGCCGGGATTCGGGGCGGGCTGGTGCAGGTGATAGTGGAGCCACAGCGGGAGGCCCGGCGGCTGCTCGCGGCGCTGCCCGGCGTGCTCTCCGTCGAGGCTTTCGGCAGCCGGCTGCACGTCTGGCTGCAGGACCCCGCGCACGACCAGGAGCCCATGGTGGCGGCGCTGCGGCAGGCGGGGATGCAGGTGGCGGCGGTCCGGCCCGCTCGCGCCTCGCTCGAGGACGTCTTCGTGCAGGCCGTCGCTGGCCGGGAGGGTGGCGATGGCTGAGAGCGCGCCCGTGGTGGCGGTGCGGGACCTCACCCGCCGCTTCGGCGCCTTCACCGCGGTGGACAGCATCTCCTTCGCGGTCACCCGGGGGGAGATCTTCGGTCTGCTCGGCCCCAACGGCGCCGGCAAGAGCACCACCATCCGCATGCTCTGCGGCATCATCGCCCCCACCTCGGGCCAGGCCTCGGTGGCCGGGTTCGACGTCGCCGCCCAGCCGGAGCAGGTCAAGGCGCGCATCGGCTATATGTCCCAGCGCTTCAGCCTCTACGACGACCTCACCGTGGACGAGAACATCACCTTCTACGGCGGGGTGTACGGCGTGACCGGCGCCCGCCTGGAGCAGCGCCGGGCCTGGATCCTGGAGATGGCCGGGCTGGCCGGCCGGGAGACAAGCCTCACCGGCACCCTGGCCACCGGGTGGAAGCAGCGACTGGCTCTGGGCTGCGCCCTGGTGCACGAGCCCCAGATCGTGTTCCTCGACGAGCCCACGGCCGGCGTCGACCCCATCTCCCGCCGCCAGTTCTGGGACCTCATCTATGAGGCCACCGGCCAGGGGATCACCGTCTTCGTCACCACCCACTACATGGACGAGGCCGAGCACTGCGGCCGGCTGGCGCTCATCTACGGCGGGCGCATCATCGCCCTGGGCACCCCCGACGCCCTGCGCGCGGGCCTGCCCGGCACCCTGTATGAGATCGCCTGCGATCGCCCCGCTCTGGCCGTGCCCGTGCTGCAGCGGCGGCCCGGGGTGCTGGAGGTCGCGCTCTTCGGGGCGGGGGTGCACGCCCGCGCCGAGCCGGGGGTGACGGCCGACGCCCTGCGGGCGGCGCTGGAGGCGTCCGGGCTGCAGGTGGCCTCCCTGGAGCCGGTGCCTCCCAGCATGGAGGACGTCTTTGTGGCCCTCATTGCCGAGGCGGAACGGGGGCAGCATGGGTAGGGGGCACCTGGGCCGCTACCTGGCGGTAGCGCGCAAGGAAGTCATTCACATCATCCGCGACCGGCGCACGCTGGGAGTGGCGGTCTCCCTGCCCCTGGTGCTGCTGGTGCTCTACGGCTACGCCCTCAACCTGGACGTGCGCGAGATCAGCCTGGTGGTACTGGACCGGGACCGCACCGCGCAGAGCCGCGACCTGGTGGGCGCCTTCGTCAACAGCGGCTACTTTCGCGTGGTGCAGTATGCCGACCGGCCGGCCGACCTGGACCGGGCACTCGACGCCGGCCGCGCCCGGGCCGCCCTCAACATCCCCAGCCGCTTTGCCCAGACTCTGCAGCGCGGCCGTCCGGCGGCAGTGCAGGTGATCGTGGACGGCTCCGACTCCCTGGTCGCCAACACCGTCATCGGTTACGCCGAGGGTATCACCGATGCCTATTCCACCGGCGTCTCCGTGGCCGCCCTGCGCCGGCTGCTGCCTGCCGCCCCCGCCCTCACCGGGCTGCCGGTTGATGCCCGGGTGCGGGTGTGGTACAACCCCGAGTTGCGCAGCAGTGACTTCATCGTCCCCGGGCTGATCGCCACCATCCTCGCCATGCTGGCGGGCCTGCTCACTTCGCTCACGGTCGTTCGCGAGCGCGAGCGGGGCAGCATGGAGCAACTGGTGGTGAGCCCGGTGACCAACACCGAGTTGATGCTGGGCAAACTGACTCCCTACGTGGTGCTGGCGCTGGTGGACGTGGCCCTGATCACCCTGGTCGGGGTCTTCCTCTTCCAGGTGCCGCTGCGGGGGAGCGTGCTGTTACTGGGTGGGCTTTCGCTTTTCTTCCTGGCGGCGGCGCTGTCGCTGGGCCTGCTCATCAGCGCCCTTTCTCCCAACCAGACCATCGCCATGGTCATCGCCCTCTTCACCACCATGCTGCCGACCATCCTGCTTTCAGGCTTCATCTTCCCCATCCGCAGCATGCCCCTGGTCTTCCAGGGGCTGACCAATGTCATCCCGGCCCGGCACTTCCTGGTCATCCTGCGCGGCATCTTCCTCAAAGGCGTGGGGCTGGAGGTGTTGTGGGCGCCTGCGCTGGTGCTGCTGGGCTTTGCGGTGCTCTTTGTGGGTTTGGCCGCGCTGGCCTTCCGGAAGAGGTTGTAGCCATGAGCCCGCGCCGCATCCGCCAGATCGTGGTCAAGGAGTTCATCCAATTGCGGCGGGACCCGCGCCTCTTGCGCCTGCTTATCCTGATGCCTCTCGTACAACTGGTGATCTTTGGCTATGCGGTGACCTTCGACGTGCGCGACGTGCCCGTGCTGGTCTATGACCAGGATTGGAGTCCGGCCTCCCGGGAGTTGGTGCGCCGGTTCACCAACACCCAGTACTTCACCCTGGCCGGCTATGCCGACCGGCCGCAGCAGATTAACCGGGCCCTCGATTCCGGGCGCGCCCAGGTGGCGCTTTCGTTCCCCGAGGATTTCTCCCGGCTGCTTGCGCGGGTCCGCACCGCCCCCCTGCAGGTGGTGGTGGACGGCAGCGACCCCGGCACCACCCGGGTGGTGCTGGGCTATATCTCCGCCATCGTGCGCGGGTATTCCGAGCAGGTGGTGATGGCGCGCCTGGCCCGCCTGGGGCCGGGCCTCGTGGAGGCGGTGCCAATGGTGCAGGGTGACCTCCGCACCTGGTACAACCCCGACCTGCGCAGCGTCAACTTCATGGTCCCGGGCGTGCTGGCCATGATCCTGCTCGTGGTCACCATGTCCATGACCTCGCTCGCGGTGGTGCGCGAGCGGGAGGTGGGCACCCTGGAGCAACTCGTGGTGACCCCCATCCGGCCGGGGGAACTGCTGCTGGGCAAGATGATCCCCTTTGTGATTATCGGCCTGGCCGACGTGGTGCTGATCGTGGCGGTGGCCCACTTCTGGTTCCTGGTGCCGCTGGAGGGGAGCCTGCTGCTGCTGTTACTCTTCACCCTGCTGTTCGTGGCCTGTGGGCTGGGGCTGGGGCTCTTCGTCTCCACGGTCAGCCACACTCAGCAGCAGGCGGTGATGACCACCTTCTTCATCATGATGCCCTCGATCTTGCTCTCCGGGTTCATGTTCCCCATCGCCAACATGCCCCGGGTGATCCAGGCACTGACGTACTTCATCCCCCTGCGCTACTACCTGGTGATCGTGCGCGGCATCTTCCTGAAAGGCAACGGCTGGGCGGTGCTCTGGCCCCAGGCCTTGGCCCTCGCCCTGCTCGCCGCCGCCATCCTGGCCCTGGCCATCACGCGCTTCCATAAGAGGTTGGACTGAGGGCCACCCCAACGCTCGACACGGGCTGTTCGTACCGAAAGCGGTAACGTTCGATCCCTCGAAAACCAAGCGGGGCGGAAAGCGAGATGGCCCCACCCAGCCTACAAGTACCTGACGCATGACGTCAGCGTTCGGACTGGGCAGGGCCCCTATAGCGGTTGTTATCAAGACCGACCATCGCATGGAGCCGGGTGCCGGCTGGCAGACACGGGCTGCCGGCCGGCAACCATCCAGATGTTATTCCTCGTACGGCACGGGCTCGGCCTTGCCGGACTTGGAGGACTTCTCGGCCAGGTCCATGATCGCGATCACCCGGCGCGCCTGCTCGGGCAGCACATTGAGCGGCTTGCCGCGCAGCAGATGGTCGCCGATGTTCTCGTAGTACTTCTCCCAGGTGCTCTTCTTGTAGGGAATCTTGCCCTCCACCCGGTAGCCATCCACCTTGCTGTAGAGGGTGAAGTGGTCGCCGGCGTCCACGATGGCGCCCTTGGTACCCAGCACCCGCCACTTGGGCTTGTTATGCATGGCGATGCTCGAGCATTGCACGTCGGCGACGCAACCTGACTTGAAGCGCACGAACGCCTCGCAGTGGTCCTCGTTGGTCACGTCCAGCCACACCCGCTTGTGGAAGGCGCCGGTCACGCTCACCATGGGGCCGGGGACGATCTGGAGCAGCCAGTCAATGAAGTGCGCGCCCCAGTCGAAGAAGGCGCCGCCCGAGATGGCCTTGTCGGCCCGCCACCAGGTGCCGGGATGGCCGTAGCCACCGAAGCACTGCTCCACCTGGAACACCTCGCCGATCACCCCCGAATCCACCGCCTCCTTGAGCGCCATGAAGTCGCCGTCGAAGCGCCGGTTGTGGAACACGGTCAGCATGACCCCATTCTCCCGGGCCGCCTCGATCATGCTGGTCGCTTCCTTGATGTTGAGGCAGAAGGGCTTCTCCAGGATCACCCCCTTGCCGGCCCGTAGGGCCTTGAGCGCCAGCGGGCAGTGGGTGTTGTGCGGGGTGATGATGACCACGTTATCTATGGGTGCCTTCTTCAGCATGTCATCAATGCTGGTATAGGTCTCGATCTCCCCCAGTTCGTCGCGGGCCACGGGCAGCCGGCTTTCATCCGGGTCGCAAACAGCGGTCACCTCCAATCCGGGGACGGCGCGAATCCAGCCGGCGTGGCCGCGGCCCATGTTGAAGGCCCCGCCATAGCCCACGATCCCGAAGCGGGCGGTCTTGGCACGTTTCTTGGCAGGCATGATTTCCTCCACGAGGGGTAAAGTTGGGTGTGTATTCGGGGGGGTGGCGGGGGATACCTCCCCCGCAGGGGATGCAGGCAGGCGGATTGGCCAACGGACGAATCGGGGAATAGCAGAGGCAGGCTGCCGGCAGCGGGTTCACGAGTCCGCCTCAACCTGCCGCCCCTCACCCTTATCCTGCTACTCCTTTCGCCCTGCGCCCGGCATCGCCCGCTGTGGGCCGGTCGTTTCCACCTCCGCCCCCCACGGCTGCCGGGCGGCTCTCTCAATGGCCTCTTTGATATCGTGCTCGGTGCGGGGGCCGTCATAGCGGTCGCCATTGATGAAGAGCGTGGGCACCCCAAGCGCCCCGCTGCGCACCGCCGACGCCATGTCCTCCCGCACCGCCCGCTCCAACTCTCCTGACTGCATCTCCCGCCGCAGCGCCGCTCCATCCAGTCCCAGTTCCTGGGCATAGCGCACCAGGTCGTCCTCACCGAGCGCCCCTTGCCGGCCCAACAGCAGATCATGCATCTGCCAGAACTTGCCGCGCTTTCCCGCGAACTCTGCCGCCTGCGCGGCCGCCAGGCCTTCTCGGGGCCCCAGGGGCAGATGCCGGTACGCTATCCGCAGCCGGTCCCCCATCGTCTCCTGCAGCCGCCGTAGCACCGGCTCCAGCGCCGCCGTATTGCGATCCGCCAGGTCACCGTATTCCACCAGCGTCACTTCGGCGCGCTCGTCGCCCCGCACCCAGTCCTTCCTATCCACGGCTTCCCTCAATGTCGCCATCTTCGTCCCCGCTGTGCCCGGTTGCACCCCTCCAGGCCCAGCCAATCTGTCGTGTTCGCACTGGAGGATGTCTGCATCCATCTTCTGGCAGCCGGGTCTCCGGAACCAGTCGCGTGCCCGCCAGAACTGTGCGTCCCTGGTACATCCGTGTCACTCCCTCTCCCCCGGGACAGGGGCGCGGTGAAGGCGCCTCCGGCTATCGCGGCAGCCTCGTGGCCCCTTCCCTCCCCAAGGTCGGCAGTCACGGGTCCGCTCATCTCGAGGGTCCTCTCAATGTGTCTCACCAGCGGCACAGCCCGGGCTCTGTTCCATTCTTCCACCAAGCTTTCTTGACAGTCCGCAATTGTGGACTATACTGGTCCACAACTTGGCGGACAAAACAGGTCCGGTATTGGAGCCCTTCGTGGAGATCATCCACCGCAACACCGATTATGGCCTGCGGGCCCTGCTCGTGCTCGCCGGTAGCAACCGTGCCATAAATGCTGCCGCTTTGGCCAAGCGCGCGGCCGTGCCCCCCCACTTCCTGCAGAAGGCCATGCACGCTCTTACCCATGCTGGTTTGGTGGTGGCTCACCGAGGTCCAGGAGGGGGCTATCGGCTTGCCCGTGATCCCGCCGATATCACCCTGCTTGCGGTCATGGAGGCCATCCAGGGGCCCCTGGCTATCAACCGCTGTGTATTGGGGCGTGATCGCTGTCCCTCTGCGCCGTGCGCCCTCACTCCCGCCTGGTATGAAGTGCAGGCGCAGTTGACCGCATTCCTGGGGCGGGTCACCCTGGCCAGCCTCTTATCCCAGTTACCAGTAACCCCACAAGGAGGGAAGTAATGGAAGAGAAGGTTAGCGCACACCAGTCGGTCCGCACTCTGTACGAGGAAATGCACGCCCAGGGCGTGGACAACGTGGCCGACCGCTTTGCCGCCCAGGGCAACCGCTGTGGCTTCTGCACCCAGGGCCTGTCTTGCCAGTTGTGCTCCAATGGCCCCTGCCGCATCATCCCCGGCCGCGTCCCCCGTGGCGTCTGTGGCATTGATGCCGCCGGCATGGTGATGCGCAACGTCGTCCATAAGGACAACATGGGTCTGGCCGCCTACACCCACCACGCCCGCGAGGCGGCGGTGACCCTGCGCGCCACCGCGCGCGGCGAGACCCCTTTCACCATCAAGGATCCGGCCAAGATAGACCTCCTGGCTGGCGCCCTGGGCGTGGTCGAGCCCGATCCCGCCCGCCGAGCCGAGCGCGTGGCCGAGGCGGTGATCGCCTCGCTCTCCCAGGGCACGGATGAGGAATCGGTCATGGTCACCGCCTTCGCCCCGGAGAGCCGCAAGCAGGTCTGGCGCCAGCTGGGCATCCTGCCGGGGGGCCCTCTCACCGAACTCATGGATGCCACCGCCCGCACCATGACCAACATTGACGGCGACTATGTCTCCCTGGCCCTCACCGGCCTCCGCCTGGGCCTGGCCAGCACCTTTGGCGCCCTCGTGCCCCTGGAACTCATGCAGGATGCCCTCTTCGGCACCCCCATGCCCCACCCCGCGCAGGTTGACCTGGGGGTCATAGATCCCGACTACGTCAACATCCTGCCCCATGGGCACGAGCCGTTCATCGGCGCAGCCCTCATTGCCCTGGCCCACGAGCCCGAGATCCAGGCCCTCGCCCGTGACGCCGGCGCCAAGGGCCTGCGCGTGATCGGCAGCATCGAGACCGGCCAGGAGTTGATGCAGCGCTTCCCCAGCGACGACGTCTTCGTCGGCCTTACCGGCAACTGGCTCAACCAGGAGTTCGCCCTCGCCACCGGCGGTGTGGATGTCCTGGCGATGGATATGAACTGCTCCGTGCCCAACCTCGCCGAGGTCGCCGAGCGCTATGGCACCACCCTGGTCTCCGTGTCCAAACTTATCGGCGTGCCGGGCGTGCGTGAGAAACTCGTCTACAGTCCGTCAGCAGTTCGGGACCAGGCGCGCCGGCTGGTGGACCTGGCCATTGCCAATTTCCGCGCCCGCCAGGGTCGGCCGGTGCACCGCAACCTGCCCGCCACCCCCATCGTGACCGGGTTCTCGGCCGAGGCCTGCCTGGGCGCGCTCGGCGGTACCTTGCAGCCCCTGCTCGAGGTGATCGCCTCCGGCGCCGTGCGCGGGGTGGTCGCCCTGGTCTCCTGCACCACCCTGACCAACGGCGGCCAGGACGTGGTCACCGTGCAGGTGGCCCGCGAGTTGATCAAGCGCAACGTCCTGGTACTCTCGGCGGGCTGTGGCAATGCTGCCTGCCAGGTGGCCGGGCTCAACAGCTCCGGGGCCGTCTCCCTGGCCGGCGATGGCCTGGCCGGCGTCTGCCGCTCTCTGGGCATCCCGCCCGTGCTGTCCTTCGGCACCTGCACCGATGTCGGTCGGCTGGTGCTCCTGGTGAGCGCAGTGGCCGAGGCTGCCGGCGTTGATCCCTCACAACTCCCGGTGGCCGTAACCGCTCCCGAGTACATGGAGCAAAAGGCCACCATCGACGCCTTCGGCGCCGTCGCCTTTGGGCTGTACACCCACGTTTCGCCGCTGCCCCCCGTCGCCGGCTCGCCGGAAGTGGTGCAATTGCTGACCAAGGATGTGGAGGGCCTCACCGGCGGCCGCCTGGCGGTGGAGACCGACCCCATCGAGGCCGTGGAGGGGATCGACCGTCACCTCGGCGCCAAGCGTGCCGCGCTGGGCATGGCCTGAGCAGGGGTAATTCCACGAGGCCGCTTGCCCTTCATGCCCTCAGGCGGTACAGTGTATATGGCTTGCTCCTACTCCCCCCCCTAGGGGCAAGCCCCGGGGGCGTCCCTCTTGCGGACGCCCCCGCGCCATTATCCGGGGGTAGTGTCCCCGGCAGGAGCCCGCCCCTCCCTGAGCGAACCTGCCTCCAACCTGCCCGCACAAGGAGTGCCCATGTTCCCCAACTTTTCCCCGGGTGCCGTCGGCATCGGCGCCGATTTCGCCACCTGCCTGTCCCTGGCCCGGGCCGCCGGCTTCGCCGGCATGGATCCCGTGGGCGACATGAGCGCTCCCGGCGCGGTCGAGCGCATGCGTGCCGGCTATGCCCAGAGCGGCCTTATCCCTGGCGGCTGGGGGCTCCCGGTCGAGTTTCGCCGGGACACCTCCACCTTCGCCGACGACATGCGCCGCCTCTCCCGCTTTGCCGAGGCCGCCCAGCGTCTGGGCTGCCTGCGCTGCTCGACCTGGGTCCCCTCCTGGTCCGACGACCTATCCGCAAAGGAACTCTATGCCCTCTGGCGCGACCGCTTTCGGGCCATCGCGGAGGTGCTGCGCCAGTATGACTGCCGCCTGGGCCTGGAGTTCCTGGGCCCCCGCACCCTGCGCCAGGGCCACGCCCATGAGTTCATCCACACCCTGCCCCAGATGATGGAGATGGCCAGGGATGTGGGGACCAACGTCGGCCTCCTCCTCGATGCCTGGCATTGGTACACCTCCGGCGGCACCCTGGAGGAAATCCGGGCCCTGCGCGACGCCGACGTGGTCTACGTGCACATCAACGACGCCCCGGCCGGCGTCCCCGTGGACGAGCAGGTG